>JACCDG011146619.1_pt1 | contig 11272 bp, 15 predicted proteins | sample 7442471 | NCBI WGS metagenome assembly JACCDG01 (sample SAMN15323444, study PRJNA562643) | freshwater metagenome | isolation source: river surface water | place: USA:Blue River Watershed | collected 2017-08-17
AACGCCAAGAACGTTGACCAAAACCAAGATTTGATTTAGTAACAAGATAACCCATAGAACGAGTGAAATATGCATTACCATCAGGGATAAGTTTTACATTCTTGATGTTCTGGTCTTGTGCCCAAGCATTCATCACAAACCCATCATTAACAGAGATGCAGTAAATATCGTCGATGCCACTACCAATAAAGTCGTCGTATTTCTCTTCGAATCCAGGTAGCTGATAGGCACTGCAAGTAGGAGTGAAAGCACCAGGCAGACTAAAAATAACAACACGTTTCCCATCGAAAAGTTCTGAAGATGTACGATTTACAAATTCACCATTCTCACGAAATACAAATTCTACCTGAGGAACAATATATTTTTCTTTACGCATAGGAACCTCCCTAGTCGTTTCTTCTTTTTTAAGAAAATTAAACATAATTATTAATCAAAAACAGCGGTAACTCCAACAACTTTGGCATTTGGATTTCGTGCAAGTGCAGTTTCTCTTGCGTCTTGATAATCTCGTGCTTCCACAATTTCATGAAAGACCTTTCCTGCTACATACAACTGCACTTTACACTTCATCTCACCACACTCCAGGGATAATTTGTCCAGTAAAGGCATAAGAACCCATTGCAGCAACAATACCGATCATTGCTGCCCAACCATTAATACGCTCAGCTCTTTCGTTCATTTGTTTTCTCCTTGATAAATGTGTTTTTGTTTAAGTTCAGGGTTTGATTGCGAAGGAACTACAGGGTTCCTTGTTTTGTTCTTAATAACGATAAATGCATCATTTTGATAAGTGATGGTTCCAAATGGTTTTGCCCATTTTGGATTTGCATCTGGGTGAGTAGCAGTTCCTGTTACTGCAACTCCACCAATCTCAACTGAGATGTCATCATTCGCATCCCATCCAAGAGTTTCTAGGGCAATCGCAAATTGCCCTAACATTCCAGCAGAACTCATAACTCTTTCTTCTGGTTCAAGATTTCCAATCACAAATTCTCCTCTTGTTCGGTAAGAATCACACAATCACTCGTTGGATATGCAACACAAGTCAGCACCCAACCATCAGCAATCTGGTCATCATCAAGGAACGATTGCTCCTCATTATCTACAGTACCAGAGATGAGTTTTCCTGCACAAGCTGAGCAAGCGCCTGCTTTACAGGAAGAAGGAAGGTCAATACCTGCTTCTTCTGCTGCTTCTAGAATGTACTGGTCGTCAGGACATTGAATTGTAGTTTCAGTTCCATCGGGAGATTGAAGAGTGATATTAAAAACGGTCATCAGTAAGTCTCACAAATTTTTTCTACAGATGCTGCCAACAAAACGAAGAAGGCAACGGATGTGATTGTAAACAAAAGTGAAGTCATAGTCAAGTATCAGATAATACCGAAGAAAAGATTACCAGTCAGTGCATAAGAAATTGCACCTGCGACAATACCAATCATTGCCCAACGACCATTCATTTTTTCTGCCTTTTCAGCATAGGGCTCAATGCCATAACGATCAAGGTCTTCCTTGGTCATATACATCGAAGGTTCTTTAGCAAACATATTCATTTGCCCGAACTCATTTTTTGTTACAGTCATTATCTTTTGTAAAGATTTACAACAACACTATATAGCAAAAAAAGAGGGGTGTCAACCCCTCCTTAAGGTTTTGTTTAGATTTACTGACCAATTCGATTTACAGCAATCCGTGCTCTATTAAGAATAGAACCACTCAGAGGCACGTATCCAAGATCATCAGCAATTGATTGTGCCTTTGAACTCAGAGCATAGTTGAGTGCCTTACGAATAGCATCAGCATTAGAACCATTACCAGTCTTATATGCAAGAACCCAAGTCAGAGTTGAAATTGGATATGCAGTTGCACCAGCAGGATTTGGATTTTCACCAGCAAGGTTTGCATCCAGTTTGATACCATTCAGTGCAGCAGAACCAGAAGCAGCAGTAGGAAGAACAAACTTACCTGCCTTATTTTGAATTGCTGCTGCTTGGAGTTTATTTGCTTTTACAAATCCAGTGTTCACATATCCAATAGAACCTTGAGCTTGTCGGATACTACCAGCAACACCCTCATTACCTTTAGCACCAATACCAGTAGGCCACTTTACAGATTTACCTACACCTGCTTTCCATCCACCAAAAGCATCTAGAGAATTAGTGAATGCATAAGTGGTTCCAGAACCATCTGCACGATATACGGTACGAATAGGACCAGCAGCACATCCAAGTGCTTTCCAATCCTTAATGCGTCCAGCAAAAATATCTACAGTTTGCTTCTGAGTCAGTTTCAGAGTGCATCCAGGTTTGTTATAGGCAACAGCAATCGTTCCACCCACCATAGGAATTTGAACGACACCACGTTTTACTTTGGCAGCATCTGCTGAACTGATTGATTCATCGCTTGCCCCGAAGTTTACTGTGCCCGCAATGAATTGACGAACACCAGCACCAGAACCAACGGACTGATAATTAACCCTATTCCCAGTACTTCGTGCATAATCTTGGAACCAACGTTGATAAATTGGTGCAGGGAAAGTAGCACCCGCACCATTAATAGTAGGACCAGCAAGAGCAGCAACAGGAGCAGCAACTAGACCAACAGCAAAAATTTGTTTCAGTTTCATAAAAAGTTGTTAGAAGTAAATTGACTTCGTAAGTAATAATACTGAAATAAAACCTTAAAGTCCACTAAGGTTTGGTTAAGGTTTTGATTACCTAATAAAAAACCACCCCAGAAAGGGGTGGTCCCACTCAACTTATGAGTATATTATCAGAACTTGAATGTCGTCTGGATTACACCACCCCAGTTAGAGGAGTTGTTAGCAAGACGTTGGTTATCACTACCATAGATGATAGCGGGAGTGATGCTGATGTTATCAGACACTTGATACTTGTAGAAGATTTCAAGAAGAGTGGACTTCTCAAGGTTTTCACCAGTAGGTGCTTGACCGATAGCAACACCAGCAGAGTTGCCATCAACAAACACATCATCCCAAGTTAGACCAGCAAACCAGGACTGACTGTTGGTAGCATCACTTTGGGTGCCACTTACAGTGTTCCAACCATAACCTGCTGAGATTGAAGGTGCCCAACCAGATTGGGTGGGTTCCCAGTATGCGTTGATAGCATAACCGTTAGAGGTTTGACCTGGAACCAGAGCACCTGATGCACCGTTCAGACCGTTGTAAGTGCGAACACGGGTGCCTTCGGTGCCATAACGATAACCGAAAGCAGCACCCCAGTTTTGGCCACGATAACCGACTTGTGCCAGAGTATTCAGAGCACCAGAACGATCAAACTCTCCACGGGCACTGTCTTGACCTGCTTGGGCAACGTAGTTTACACCAGCAACAAGACCTGTCTTCTTTCCATATTGGATACCGAAACCAGAACCGACTGCCTTGTTGTAAACTCCAGGAGCTCCACCAACTTGGAAGAAGTCAAGAATTTTGGATTCATATGCTGAAGGAACCCATGCAATCTCAGTGTTACGAACTAGAGCACCAGCAGTAATAGTGGTGGTATTATTGAACACAGGGAATGAATAGTAGAGACGGTCAATAACTACGTTGTTACCAACTTCACTTACAGTGCCGTCTGCCTTATCCAGTTTGAAGAGTGAGGAACTGGAACCAAAAGGATCGCTGCTAAAGTTAGCAGAACGTAGACGAGTGCGAAGCAGATCCTTACCAGTGAACGAAGTGTCCAGGTTCAGACGCAGATCGTAGTTGAATGCAGTGCGAGTTGAATCACCATCTTTGGTTAGATAATCATCAACACCACCGATTACGAAGTTTGCTTCACCACGGAGTTTGGTGGTAGTAGAAAACTGTTGAGCTTCAAGTGTAGTAACTTGTGCTTCAAGACCATCTACACGACCCTTGAGAACTGCGAGTTCTGCGGCAAACTCATTAGCAAGACGCTTGAGTTCATCGGTAACTTCAGTTACACGATCAAGGCAGGCATTGAGAAGTGCTGCTGCTTCATAACGGGTCATTGCACGACCACCACGGAAGGTGCCATTAGGATAACCAGCAACGCAACCATAACGCTCTACCAGTTGCGACAGTGCTTGATATGCCCAATCGGTTGGTTGCACATCAGAGAATTGAGTGACACTTGTGACCTGCTCAGAAGAGTATTGGCTGACTGCTGCCATATTAAGATCTGCGGCATTTGCAGCAACAGGAGCAACCATTCCCAGAGCAACAGGTGCAAGCATCAGTTGTTTGAGTTTCATAAAATTTTGTTTTTAGTACTAAACGACAGTTGTGTAACTTTGCAAATAGTTGCGGCATCGTCACATCACGGTATTTATCTTAACAGATTCTTTGGGATCGTGTCAAGATTTTTCTGGAGAGGTAATTCTTCCCAGATATGGATCATAATTCATCAAATCACTAATTTTTAAATTTGCTCCATTTTGCTGCCAAAATTGAAGAAGTCCATCATGACTAGAACGATGGAAAATATCAATATGCTCTGGATGAATAGAAGACCCTAAAGCAATCCTATATAAGAAAATGGGAATAGAATAAGTATTTCCAGAATTATAAATTAGGTCATCAGCAACTGCTCGTGGTTTTACACCATTATCAAGCTTATACTTATCTCCACGAATATGATGTTTAATTAATTTTTCCGCATGATGTCTTGAAATCATATAACAAGCAGTAGAAAAATCATTCACAAATCTTTTATGTAATTGAACGTGAAGATTGCCAGTACAAATAATTGCAAGTTGAATTATATCCCAATCATATGGAACCAAAGAATAAAACTGACTCCAAGTAAAATCCCAATTTTTAACTATTTGAAAATCAACATCATCTTCCATAATGATAACATATGGAGTATCGGTTGTTTCATACCAATGCTTAATTGCTTTTAGATGAGATGTCGTGCAACCAATTTCTCCAGAAGTCATCATTTCAGGATAACGACCAGCAATAATATCACTCAAGTCATCATCCCTACCATCATATGCAGAAATACGAGTATAGTTTTCAATCTCCCATTCTTTAAATTGATCTTCCATATATTCTTTTCTTTCTGGTTGACCATCAAGATTTAGGTAATATATGGGTCCAATATTTTTAAGTTTGTAAGAAGATTTATTAATATCAGTCATAGTACCATCCATTCATCACAATACAAATCTTTAGTGTCTTTGTCGGCATAATCTGGTCCAAACCAGTTTTTAGGGGCAACTACAGTTCCTCTTCCATTCTGCAACCAAGCACCCCACCAAGAAAGAGAACTATTGGCAATAATAGCACCAGAACATAGTGACATTAAGCAAAGATCCACATAAGGAGTATAAGAACCATCTGGATATTTTTCATCTGGTTCTGAAATTAAAAACCTATCATTAGAAAAGAATTTTTGTTCTCTTACCCATTCTGGAGAATCAGAAACAACTACTACATATTGATTTTCATCAAATTCATTTAGTGCCTTCTCATAATATTCTAATGATTGCGGTGGATGCTGAGAAGAGCATTGAGTATATGACCACTTAAAACCTCTTGCATCTACTAAATTTGGATCACCCCTTCTCACATGGAGAAAAATTGGATTATTGTATTCCGAAATAAATTCTTTACAAGGATTCAATATCTCGTCATAAAAAGAAAAATCATTTCTAATTTCAGTTTCAATTTCTTTAAAATATTTTTCAGTTTGAAAAAATCCGTGAATACTAACATCATTCGGACAAAGACTATGAAGTTCCTCGTCATAATGAAAATACCTTTCCATTACTATTGGTGCGTTACCACGATCAAGGATACCAAAATTTGAATTAGTTAATGAGTCTAATTTAAAGCATTGATTTAAACTATAATTATCAATTCTTTGGATATTGAATGGAGGAATTAAATAATCATATCCCATCTTTCTGGCAATTCCCTTCAATGCTGCATATTGAAACATTTGATTGCCAAGTCTTCCATTATTTCCTAATTCATTAAATGCCAACATTTAACTGATTCCTCCTTTCTTTTACATAATCTTGGTTTTCATAATAATCTATTATTGAATTTTTATCTTGATTTCTCATCCATTGCCACAAATTGTGATTATCCATAAATTTTGGATTATGATAATGAGAGTTGAATGTTCTACCATGTTCAAAGTGAAATATATCCCCATTAACTCTACCAACTTTATAACCCAGAGAATTTAAACGATAGTAAAACTCACAATCTTCTGCCCCCCAAGAAATAAAGTTTTCATTCCACATATAGCAATCAATATAAACTTTCCTCTTTATCATCTGACCCCACCCAATAGTTGAAGATCTTTTATCAGAATTTTGAATCAAAATATCCAAATTAAATTGATTAGAAATAAATTTTTCTAAGATCTCGGGGGAATAATTTACTGCCCATTGGTAAACACCACATCCAAAGGGATATATTGCATCACATTGATCTGATTTTATTGCATCATATGAAAGTAAAATACTAGATGATGGTACTACAACATCAACATCATAATTATAAACTATATCATTTGAAGATAAACAAAGAAGATCATTTAAAATTTTAGTCTTATGAAAAAACTTTTCTTCACTATTTTCATAGTGATGTATTAAATTTTTTGTGTCTACATAATTTTTAATTGAGGGAAGTGCCCTAAATTTAAAGTGAGAATGGGAGTCAACTTCTTTTACTATTACTTTAGATTTAGGAAAAGTAGAAAGTAAATATGTTACAGAGGTTACAATATTTCGTAACCTATCCTCACTTTCAATTCTACAGGGCATTAAAAAATCTATTTCCATATTAAATTTCTGGTGCTATTTCTGTTGGATCGTTATATTTTTCAATCCATTTTTCTGGAATTAAATCATCCATAATATAGTTTTGATATGCACTTCCAAACCAAGGTTTTGGAGCAATAACTTTTTTGTTTGGATTATTAATTAACCAAGCACCCCACCAAGATAAGGAAGAATTAGCAATAATTGCATCACTACACAGGGACATCAAGCACAAATCAACATAAGGAACTGATGCACCATCAGGGAAAAGTTCCAAAGAATTATCAGAAAATAGGAATCTATCCCCTTTGAAAAATTCTTGTTTTTTGCACCAGTCAATAACATCAGAAAAAACAATTACTTGATATGAATCATCAAATTCTTTAAGTGCTTCTTCATAGTATTCAAATTTACACAAAGGATGATATTGCTGAAGCATTTGATATGACCAACGTTCTCCTCTTACACCTTGAAGATTTGGATTTCCTCTACGAACATGAAGAAAAACTAATTTATCATTACCTATACTATCAATATATTCTTTGCAAGGTTCTAACCATTCGTCTTTAAATGTAAAATCTTCACGAATTTCATTTTCAATATTTTTAAAATATTTTTCAGATTGAAAATATCCATCAAGGTCGATATTATCTGGACATTCATTAAACAATTCTTCATTAAAATGAAATTCTCTCCATGAGATTGTTTTCTTTGGTTGTTCTCCTTGATTAATATCCTTACAGTTAACTAATTTAAATCCATCAAAAAGACCATAATTATCGCATCTATCTGATCCCTCTGGTGGAATCATCCAATCAAATCCACGATTTGCAGCAATACCACGAATTGCCGCATATTGAAACATTTGATTTCCTAGTCTTCCTGCATTACCAAGACCATTAAAAGAAATTGCCATTTTACTCCTTACTGATTTTTTACAAAAAGTGCATCACCCCAATCAGAGGTGTGCTCAAAAGTTTCCATATGTTCAAATCCAAAACTCTCTAGATAACTTTTAAGTTCATCAAACATAACGTTATTAATATAATCTGGATTATTCCAAGTTGCTTCTGTTGTTACATACTTTACAGATTCAAGAACTTTTGTTGCACCTTTCAATACAAGAAGTTCTGCTCCTTGAGTATCCATGTCCAACAACTGGAAATCAGAATATTTAAATTCATTAGTTGAAATTAAAGTGTCCAACTTTACAGTCTCTACTTTAATTGTTTTTTTATGCCATTCCTCAAATCTACCTTTGGGTTTAAGTAATGATGAACATCCCTTGTTACCTTTCATAAATCCAGCATCTGGACCATAGCAAATATGAAAATCAATTTCTTCACAATCACTATCACTTGCAGCAACACAGAATCCATAGGACTCAACACTTGTTTCTGCTCTACTTAATGCAATTTCTAATTCTTTAAAAACATCTGGATTTGGTTCAATCCAAATAATTTGCTTAGCACCAAGTTTCTCGTAGTCATAAATTTCTTCACCACGATGAGCACCGACGTGAATTACTCCATCGACTTTAATATTATTTTCCGAAAAATATTTGTATTGACTCATTTAAAATAATTGGTATAGATAAAATCCTCTGCGACAGGAAGGTTTAAAGAACGTTCAAAATTATCTTTAACTGCATTCATTTTAGAATAATAAAGGTCTTCTGTCAATGAAGAAACATCGAAATCATCATCTAAAAATATAATTCCGTCTTCATTGAAATACTCAGTAATTCCTCTACATCCATAAAAAATTGGAATAGTTCCAGTAGCAAAGCAATCTGTAATTTTCTCAGTAAAATAAGTATCATAGACTGCATTTTCTACTGCGATCGAAAACATATAATCCTTCAGTGCTTCTTCTTTACAAGAAATATCTCTAATACCTCTACCAAATAAATCAACTTGGTCCTTAAACCTATTAACAAACTCAAGTCTTTTTATATGTCCTGGAACCATAGACTTATTTGATGAGACCATAGAAACTAATTTAGTCTTCTCAAATATCTTTCTATCTACGACCCAAGGTGCAGCATTGCTAAGTGCATAGTTAATTTTTGGATATTTTTCGCATAATTCTTTATCACAACTAAAAATGCCATCAACCCTAGTAGAAACAAACTCATAATTTTTAATCACCCAATCATAAATTGGTTTTATGATTTGCTTTGACTCCAATAACCAAATATAAGTGGGTTTATTTTGAACTGTAGAAAATGCTTCTAAAGAACGTTGATTTACATAGAAATTAACGTCACCAGAACCATCATAAACCCACTCAGTAAACTTAGAAGTATTTTTATCTGAAGTAGATGGAAGAAGAGAATCGTTACAATAAAGATTAATCTTAAACTTGCTCATTCTTCATTGCCTCAAAGACTTTAGCAATTCCTTGCTCGATAGAAGTTTTTGGCATCCACCACTTAGTCAAATATGTGTCTGGTTGATTTCTCTTATCCATTTGAACACTATCCTTTTCAGTTGATGGTTGAATTTTTACATTATGCATACCAATCAAATTAAATTGACCAGATATTATACTGGCAATATCAATGATCTTTGTGGAGTGGAAACTTGTGATGTGAAGATTATCTTCTGAAGTAAAGTCATTATAGTTTTCCATAATTGCCTCAAGTGCTTCGCAGCAATCTTCAGCATAAAGAAACTCACGTTCTTCTTTACCATCTGTAAGCATATCAATCACACCAGTTTCAAATCCTTTACGGATGAAATCAGTAATAACGTGTGCTTTATCGTGATCCTTTTCAATTCCATATACATTCCAGAACTTAACGATAAGTCCATTTAGAGACTTAGTATAAAGTTCACCCACATTCTTTAGAACTCCATATGGAGAATAACTCATATTACTCATTTGAGATGATGCAAACACAAACCTCTTATTGTACTTTTTAAGAAGTCCAAATGCATTTGCCATCAAACGAGTGTTGTTATCAATAAACTGGAAAGTGTGTTGATATTTTTTTAGATAACGAGATCCACCAACATCAAATGCAAGGAAAAACACAAAATCAGAATCTTTGATTTTTTCTTCCAGGTTTTGATTTGGAATGATTGTCATATCTTGCTCAGGTCCATTCACAACATCAAATTCATTGACTGTATAACCTTTTCCACGAAGATATTCAGTCAGGTATGCTCCAACCTGACCACTTGAACCTAGTACTGTAATTTTCATTCTAAACTATCTACTATCCAAAGAGTTTGTACGTGTGGATATGCGTATCCATTTTGATATAATTTAGTCATAGAGATTCCCCACTTATCTAGAATCTCTTTATGTGCTCTTGATTCTCCGTCTTTAAATTCCTCAAATCCTGGAGTACCACCCCAATCATCATACCCTATTAAAGTACCAGGAACAACAAGATTGTTCTCCATCAAATAATCAAATGCGTATTTTGTTGGAGAATAAATGTCTAAATCAAAATCCACATAAAATGCTGGTTTTAAATCTTTTTGTTTTGGAAGAGTCTCCTCAACAAGTCCAGCAACAACAGATACTTTACTTTGATTACTTTTACCTGTAAAGATATTCTGAACTTCCTTCTCAATATACTTCGCACAATCATCTGGAGTATCCAGACTCATATACTTTAGAACATTAAATTCATCTGGAAAAATATCAGGATTCCAAGAATCTTGGAAAATTGGTTCTGCTGTTTCTTTTGGCATTCCAGTAAAAACATCAAACCCATGGAAAGTATTTACTTCTATTTTGTGTTTATTTAAAATAGAAGCAATCTCTTTCATCGATCCACCATTGAAAACACCAAATTGGTAAACATCATAATTTACCAAGTCTTCCTTTTCAAAACTATTATGGTCGTTAACTGCAATATCTAATAGAGAATTTCTCCAACTCATGATTGTTTCTTAGCAATTTGTTCACTGATCCATTCGTAAGTTTTGCGAATACCCTCTTCTAGAGTTTGAGAATAATCCCAACCAAGTTTATCACGAATCAGATCATTATTAGAGTTACGACCACGAACACCAAGAGGAGCATCAAGAATATGTTCTTTCTCCACTTTCTTACCAGAAACTTTGGCAGCAGTATCTACAAGTTGATTGATTGTTACCATTTCCTCTGAACCAATATTTACTGGTCCCATAAACTCAGAGTCCATCATTCTACGGGTTGCTTCAATGCACTCGTCAATATAGAGGAAAGATCTTGTTTGCTTACCGTCCCCCCATACTTCAATATTGCCCCCCTCAATCGGAAGATATGCCACTTTTCTACAAATCGCAGCAGGAGCCTTTTCTCGTCCACCTTCCCAGGTCCCCTCTGGTCCAAAGATGTTATGATATCTAGCAACACGTACAGGAATGCCGTAATTCCGATTGTAAGCAAAATATAGACGCTCACTAAAAAGTTTTTCCCAACCGTATTCAGAATCTGGATTGGCAGGATAAGCAGAAGACTCCCTACAATCAGGATTATCGGGATCAAGTTGGTTATGCTCAGGA
>JACCDG010800870.1_pt1 | contig 11271 bp, 15 predicted proteins | sample 7442471 | NCBI WGS metagenome assembly JACCDG01 (sample SAMN15323444, study PRJNA562643) | freshwater metagenome | isolation source: river surface water | place: USA:Blue River Watershed | collected 2017-08-17
CCGAAGTACGCGGGAAAGCTGGGTACCCTGGAAATCGTGAAGCGCCCCGACGGCATGTACCATGTGCAGAAGAAGGAGGGCGCTGGACTCGCGCCGAAACCTGGTCCTGAGGGCCAGCTCATGGGCAAGCATCCCGAACTCGCGGCAGCTGAGCGACGTGTCGCGGAGAACCCGAGGACAACCACTTCGGGAAAATGACAGGCGGGGCCGAACCGCCTAAGCAATCGGCCGCCTTGGTCACGGTTCACGGCCGCGAACTGCCGGTAGTCCTGAATAAGACCGACGAGCGCACGAAGCACAAGATAGTGCATGTAGACGTGGACAAGTTTGACAAAGCGTGGCAGCGCGGAGACCATGGGTTCTACATTGGCCCCGGCGGTACCGGGGCCGTCATTGGTGAGCGCTACCACCGTTTCTCCCAGTTCGCGAAGACAGCCCCAAGTATGGAGGCGAGCGACGTGCACGTCGATGCAAATGGCAGGGCTGTGTTTGGTAACGGGCGGCATAGGTACTCAGTCCTGCGGGATGCTGGCAACAAAACCGTTCCTGTTGCCATGACTGCCGAAGCTGAGGCAAACGCACGAAGGCACGGGTACTTGTCGTCGAGCCCTGCAAGCTCTACGAGTTCTAGAGGGGCCACCGCTGTTGCGTCCGAGCACCCTGCCACTGTTCAGAGGCACCGCACGGTACGCGGTGACCCTGGGGAGGGCCCGTACACCGAGGTGTTAATGAGCGACGGCGCCAAGCACACCATTCAGCGCCTCGACGCGGCGAGTTCCATGGGGCTCCCTGGCTGGCACTGGACCTCGGCTCCAAAAGGCGCGCAGGGCACGTATCTCGCTGACTCTCGGGACGTCGCGCTGCAGGAGCTCGCCAACAGGCACAACAAGAAAGGATGAGCGATGGCTTTCCTGGAAGTCTCGTGGGTGGTCACCGACCCCATGTTTGCCACCACGTTCACGGCACGCCGCAGAACGGAAACGGTGGATAGCAGGGGCCGCTCAGCGATCACGGAGGTGAGCCTTGGGACGCTGGCAGGTACCGTGCTCCCGCAAGACACTCGGATCGCACGCGAAGACGCGGCCACGCAGCAACCACGAGGTCTGGATATCTACTGCCAAGTCGAGCTGCGCGGCAGCGCCCAGGGCTACCAGCCCGACATTCTGACTTGGCGCGGTGACGACTACGAGGTCGTGAGCTGCGCGGCATACCGTGACTTTGGTGCCGGGTTCTACAAAGCCGCGGCCACGATGGTGCCCCCGCAGGGTACTCCTATTCCCTGACCGGAGACCACATGGCCACGAACAGCACTGAGGCAGGGTTCCTACTCCCGACAGCTCCGGAGCCTGTCTACGACGATCCACTGGACGACGTGGTGCATGATCTGATTGCCGGCGTCACTGGGATCCCTCCCACCCACGTCCGCCCCAGGTGGCAGCACCGCCCTCCAGGCCGCCCGAGCGTCAACACCGAGTGGTGTGCGTTCGGCGTCCAGAACCTGGAGGCGGACGTTGACCCCTACATCACCAACCAGCTCGCCAACGACGAAATCCAGGACGTGTTGGTCCGCACGGAGATCATCACGTATCTCCTGAGCTTCTACGGTGATCAAGCCCTGCACATGGCGCGCCGCTTCAAGGATGGGGTCTGCATCCAACAGAACCGCCAGGGGCTCCTGACTGTGGGGGCCTCGTTGTTGGAGTGCCTGCAGATCACCCCGGTGCCTGCGCTGCTGAACGAGCAGTGGTGCAAGCGCATGGACCTTCCCGTGGTGTTGCGCCGCACCATCACCCGCACTTACCCGGTACGCTCACTGCAGAGTGCCGAGGTGCAAATCACGACCGAGGAACTCGGCGTCTCCACGAACCTTTGACCCAGGAGCACCACCATGCCTTCTTCCCTGCCGGTGAGCCGGCTCGTCAACGTCAGCGTCAACCTGTCGCCCAGCGCTGCGCAGTCCCAGAACCTGAGCAGTTTGCTCATCATGGGGGCCTCCACGGTCATCGACACCGTGGAGCGTGTCCGCAGCTACGACACACTTTCGGCGGTGGCTGCTGATTTTGGCACCACGGCCAAGGAGTACCTTGCAGCCTTGCTGTGGTTCCAGCAGACTCCGCAGCCCACGCAGCTCTACATTGGGCGCTGGGCTCGTTACTCCACGTATGGTAAGGTGGTGTGTGCGCCGCTGTCCACCGCGCAGCAGGCCATCGCCGCGTGGAACGCGGTGACCAGCGGTGGTTTCACGATGTCGAAGAACGGGGCTGCTGCAACCAACATCACGGGCCTCAACTTCTCGGCAGCTGCGAACCTGTCGGCGGTGGCCGCCATCATTCAGGCTTCCACCACCAACATCACCTGCGTCTGGAACGCCTCCCTGCAGCGATTCGAGATCGCGTCCACGACCACGGGCACGTCGTCCTCCATTTCGTTCTTGACGGCGCCGGGCTCAGGCACTGACGTGGCCGCGATGCTCAAGGGCAGGAGCACCGACAGTGGTGCCTATCTCGTCACAGGCATGCTCGGCGAGACTGCGGCGGCGGCCGTGGCCGAAATGGATGACCGCTTCGGCCAAACGTGGTACGGCCTGGTCTTCACTGAAACCGACATGCTCGACAGCGAGCATCTTGCCGTCGCGAGCTACGTGGAGGCGGCTAACACCAAGCACTTCTACGGCATCACCACGCAGCAAGCCGGGGTCCTCGTGGCGGCGACTACGTCCGACCTCGCCAGCCAGCTCAAGGCCGTCGCGTACAAGAAGACCATGGTGCAGTACAGTAGCACCAGCCCTTACGCGGTGGTGTCGGCGATGGCGCGCATCCTGACCACCGAGTACACCGGCAACGCCACGGTTATCACGCTGATGTACAAGCAGGAGCCTGGTGTCGTGGCTGAAACGCTGGCGGCGTCGCAGGTGGATGCGCTGGCAGCCAAGAACTGCAACGTGTTTGTGTCCTACCAGAACAACACGAACATCCTGCAGAACGGGGTCACGTGCTCCGGTCTGTTCGTGGACATCGTGACGGGCACGGACTGGCTGGGCATCGCGATGCAGACCGCGCTCTACAACGTCCTCTACACCAGCCCCACGAAGATCCCGCAAACCGACCAAGGTGTCCACATCCTGTGCACCACGGTGGAGTCGGTCTGCAACCAAGCGGTGATCAACGGGCTGCTCGCACCTGGCGTCTGGCAGTCGGCTGGCTTCGGGACCCTGAAGCAAAACGACTACCTGCCCAAGGGCTTCTACGTGTACGCGGCCCGCGTGGACAGTCAGTCGCAGGAGGATCGAAGCGCTCGCCGCGCCCCGCCGATCCAAGTCGCCGCCAAGCTCGCCGGCGCTGTCCACGAGGTCAGTGTCAGCGTCGTTGTCAACCAGTGAGGAGCCTGAACCATGGCAAACACGTATTCATTCACCGAGGTCATGGGGGCGCTCGTGGGTCCCGGTGGTGCCATCAACCTGGGTTCCGGTAGCGGGGCCGCTGAAGAGGGCATCACGTTCGAGTGGGCGGGTGACATCAACACCATGATGATCGGCGCCGATGGGAGTGGCATGCACAGCCTGCACGCCGACCGCAGCGGCACCGTCACCATTCGCCTGCTCAAGACCAGCCCCACCAACTCGCTGTTGTCCGCGATGATGGAGTTCCAGCGCAGCAGCGCCGCCAGCCACGGGCAGAACACCATCACCATCGCCGACAAGTTGCGCGGTGACGTGATCACCGCCCGCCAGTGCGCGTTCCAGCGCACGCCCGGTCTCAACTACGGCAAGGATGCTGGCATCGTGGAGTGGTCGTTTGCTTCCGTGAACATCACAGCCACGCTTGGCGGCGCCGCTGACCTGATCTGATCAACAACACAAGACCCCCACACATCATGCAAGCCATTCCCCTCACCATCGCTGGCAACGAATACCAATTCGGCCGCCTCAACGCTTTCCAGCAGCTCCACGTGAGCCGACGACTGGTGCCCATCCTGGGCGCCCTCGCTGCCGCAGGTCCCGCGCTTGTGGCCGCAGCGCAAGAGGGTGACGATGACCTCACCGCGTTCATGGCGGCGGTGGGGCCGGCAGTCGCTGGGATGTCCGACGCCGACGTGGACTACGTGATCAAGGCTTGCCTCGGTGTCACGTCGCGCCGATCTGGTGAGCGCTGGTCGCCGGTGCTGACCCGCGACAACCAGATACTGTTCTCCGACATCGACATGACCGTGATGTTGCGCCTGACCGTCGAGGTGTGCAAGGAGAACCTGTCCAGTTTTTTCGGAGCAGTGAGCGTCGGGAGCGGTTCCGCCTGAAGCTCACAGCCCACCAAGGCGCAGGCCCTGAGTGCATCCACATGCACGACGGCGAAGACGTGCTCATGCGCCCCGTCCTCCGGGGCTGTTGCAGGTACGAAAGCCTAGTGGACGGCACCCTGGGGCTCTACGACGTAATGCTCCTCAACGAGGCGCTGGACGTCGAGGCGGAGAACGCCCACAGAATCCAAGAATCGATGAAAGGTAGGTGACCCATGGGTGGCAGCGAAATCCTGCGGCAATACCTGTTTCAGCTGGGCTTCAAGGTAGACCAAGCCGAGCAGGGCAAGATTGACAAGACGCTGGTCGGCTTGGACAAGAAGGCGCTCGCGCTCGCCAAGGGGCTCGCAGGGGTTGCCGCCGCCGCGCAGACCATGGTGGCGGTGTTTGCCTTCCAGATGGAGAAGCTCTACTACTCCAGCCGGAAAGCAGAGTCAAGCGCCGAGAACCTGCAGGCCTACGAATTCGCAGCGCAGCGTGCAGGCCTGGCCAATGGCAAGCTCACCGCCACCGTTGAAGGCCTTGCGCGCTCCATGCGCGCGAACCCCGGTCTGCAGGCGCTGCTCGAGGGTCAGTTCGGTATTCAAGTCGAAGGCCGTGACAAGGTGGAGGTGCTGCGGGATTTGGTGGAGCAGCTTTCCGGTATGCCCCACTACCTGGCGCAGCAATACGGATCGTTGTTCGGCATCGACCCCGACGACCTGCTACTCCTCCGTGAGAGCCTCGACGCCCTTGATCAAGCGGCGGCGAAGCGCAAGGCCATGGGGCGTGACGCAGGCCTCGACATGGAGGCGGCAGCGCGCGCTGGGAAGGAATACGCCAACCAGTTGCGCGAGATCTCCGAGATGTTCGGGGTGCTCAAAAACCAGTTGGCCGTGGAGCTCCTCCCGTTGTTCAAGGAGATGTCGGGCACACTGATCAACGCGCTGAACGCGTTCTCGCAGCTGATCAAGGATGTGAAGGACCGTGGGTTCGTCAAGCAGGTGACCGGGGTAGCTGCGGAGTGGTGGGGCGACATGAAGCGCCTCGTCGGGCACACGCAGGGTGGTGGTACGCACGCCGCCATGGGGCTGTGGGATCGCTTCAGCGCCGGCCTGGGATTCACCGGGGACCGAGTCACCCTTACACCCGACGCCAAAAACCGCAGCAGCGCCCCAGAAACCCGCTTCTCGGCGCTGGAAGAGAAGTACGGGCTGCCTGCGGGCCTGCTGGACAAGATGTGGTTGAAGGAGTCGGGCCGCGGCAAGAACATGAAGAGCCAGGCAGGCGCTGAGGGGCACTTCCAGTTCATGCCCAGAACCGCGCGCGAGTACGGCCTGGACGACCCCTACGACCTCGCCAAGAGCGCCGACGCCGCTGCTCGCAAGATGCAGAACCTGCTGCGCTACTACCACGGGGACTTGGGCCTGGCGACAGGCGCCTACAACGCGGGGGAAGGTGTGATGGATGCCTACCTGGCAGGCAAGCGCAAGCTCAAGCCCGAGACCTTGGACTACATGCGCACCGTGGGTGGCGCCACCGTCGAGCAGACCAACAACTACACCATCAACGGCAGCAATGCCGCTGACATCGGTCGCGCCGTGGGTCAGCAGCAAGAACGCACCAACGGCGACCTTGTCCGCAACTTCAGAGGGGCAGTGCAATGAGCGTGCCACTCATCATCGGAGGTGTCACCGCCGCCGCGCAACTTCAGCTGCAGAGCATCGTGGTGAGGCCGCGGCGTCGCATTGGCACCTTCGCCGCGCAGGTGACCCTGGAGGAGGTGCACACCGATGCTCTCGAAATCACCGACCACCCTGTGCAGCAGGGGGCCAGCATCTCCGACCACGCGTTCCTGCGCCCCGCTCAGCTTGTGATTCAAGCCGCGTGGAGCAACAGCCCGAGCGTGGTGGGTTTCGTGGATGGCGTGGTGTCGGCGGCGCAGAACACGGTATCGAGTATCCAGTCCCTGGTCACGGGCAACACCGCGGACAGCGTCAAAGACATCTACGCGAAGCTCCTGCGCCTGCAGGAAAGCCGTGATCTGTTCGATGTCTTCACCGGGAAGAGGTTGTATCTCAACATGCTCATGGCTTCGTTGGTGGTCAAGACCGATCCAGCTACGGAGAACGTGCTGGTAGTCACGGCGAGCTTGCGCCAGGTCATCGTGGTTGACACCAAGGTGGTCAACACCACCGCGTTGACGGGGACACCATCGGATCCCACTGCGGTGTCGGCTCCGGCGAACCTGGGCAGCAAGCAATTGGCCCCCGCCACCACATACCGAGGTTGGAGGTAGCGAATGGCAGCCTATGAAGTTCCGCTCACCGCGGCGCCTCAGCGATTCACCATCCCACTCGCTGGGGTGTTCTACTGGCTGACCCTGTATTGGTGTGAGCCCGCGCAGTGCTGGACGCTGAACATCGCCGACAGCGACGACGTGATGCTCATTGGGGGAATCGCACTGGTCACGGGAGCTGATCTCCTGGAGCAGTACCGATACCTCGGAATCGGTGGCCAGCTCGTGGCGCAGAGCGACACCGACATCACGCAGCCACCGACGAAAACAAGCCTGGGCGTCACGGGGCACCTTTTCTTTGTGACGGAGTAGGAGAAGCACATGTCCAAGCTGTGGGGGCGCAAGGCGTCACTTGTGCTGTACGAGGGCGCGCAGGGCTTGGATCTGAGCAACCTCCACTTTCGGTTCTCCACGTCGCAGCAGGATGTCGAGAGCCCGAGCAACTGCAGCATCCGGGTATACAACCTGTCGGAGTCCACGGTCAAGCAAATTCGTGGCGAGTTCAGCAAGGTGGTGCTTCAGGCAGGCTATGACGAGGGTTTCGGTGTTGTGTTCCGCGGCGAAATCAAGCAGTTTCGCATCGGCAAGGAGAACGCGACCGACACCTACCTGGACATCCTCGCCGCGGACGGTGACAGCGGCTACAACTTCGGGGTGGTGAACACCACGCTGGCCGCTGGAAGCACGCAGGAGCAGGTGCGCACCGCCATCGTCGGCGCCATGCCAGGTCTCCAGGTCGCGCCAAGTAGTGCCGCAGTCACAGGAGGCATACCCATCCTACGCCCGAAGGTGCTGTTCGGAATGGCCCGCGCCTTCGCCAGGGACCACGCCGCCACGCATGGCCAGACCTGGAGCATCCGTGATGGGCAGGTCTACTTCACACCACTGCGCGGCTACGAGGCTGGTGAGGTGGTTGTGCTGCACGCGCGATCGGGGCTCGTCGGACTTCCCGAGTCAACGCAGGACGGCATCAAGCTACGCTGCCTGCTTGACCCTCGCATGGTACCTGGGTGCCGAGTGCGCATCGACAATGCGTCGCTCAACCAGACCGTGCAGCGTGACCCCAATGGAGCGCCTGTGGCCTACAACCAGTACAAGGGCCTGCAGTTCTTCGCGTCCACCAGCGCCGACGGCACCTACCGCGTGTTCGTGGCCGAGCACCGCGGTGATACGCGGGGGCAGGAGTGGTACACGGACCTGATCTGCCTGTCCATGGACAGCAGCACACAGAAGGTGGTGGGCAATGGATAGACGCGAGCGAACCGAAGATCTTGACACCGCGCTACTTGCAGCCCTTCGTGGCTGGCAGTCCGGGCTGTGGACTGCGCTTCCTGCGGTGGTGCAGAGCTTCGACCCGGACAAGTGCACGGTGGATGTGCAGCCCACCATTCAAGCGCTGCTGACCTCCAAGGAGGGGGCTACGAGCTGGGTCACTCTGCCGCTCTTCGGCCAGTGCCCGGTGGTGTTCCCAGGGGGTGGAGGCTTCTGCCTGACGTTCCCGATTGCCGCTGGTGACGAGGTGCTCGTGGTGTTTGCGTCGCGGTGCATCGACGCCTGGTGGCAGTACGGCGGCGTGCAGCCGCAAGCTGAGCTGCGCATGCACGACCTCAGCGATGGGTTTGTGATCCCGGGGCTCCGCAGCCTCCCGCGTGTGCCTGGTTCGATCAGCACTGCCAACGTCGTGCTCCGGAACGACGTAGGTGACACCTCGATCTCCATCACCCCGGCGAAGCTCGTCAAGGTGATCACCCCCGCGGACGTGGAGATCACAGCAGCCAACGTCACAGTCACCGCAAGCGCTGACGTCACCATCACGGCCACCAACCTGAGCGTCGCCGCCGCTGTGGACATCACGGGATCGGTCACCATCACCGGTAGCGTGGCTACCACTGGCACCTTGCTCAACAACGGCGTCAACGTGGGGAGCACCCACGTGCACCAATTCATCGACAACGACGACGGGTCCAGTCTCGACACGACCTTCGTCCCAAGCTGAGGACACCCCCATGCGCACCCGAGCCCTTGACTCCGACGGAGATTACCAGTTTGGTCGGCGCGGGCAGTGGTTGATGGACTCTGCCGAAGCGGTTGCGCAGACCGTGCGCACGCGGCTCGCACTGTGGACAGGGGAGTGGTTCCTGGATGTTGGCGCAGGAACCGATTACGCCGGCGAGGTGCTGGGAACAGGCACGCAAGGCAGCCGCGACGTGGAGATCAAGCAGCGCGTGCTCACCACGCCAGGCGTGGCAGAAATCGTGCAGTACAGCAGCACGATGAATGGTCGGTCGTTCGTGGTATCGATGCGTTTGCAGACCGCCTACGGGATCACCTCCACCATTACTCTGAGCACCTGATATGACTTACCCACTCGCAACCCTCGCCGCCTCTCTCACGCCTGCCGGCATCTCGGCGCCCTCCTACGAGGAGATTCTGACTTCGCTGCAGGTGTCGTTTCGTCAGATCTTCGGGAGCGACGCCTACCTGGAGGCAGACAGCGCTGACGGCCAGCTCCTCGCCCTGTTCGCCAAGGGCATTCACGACAGCAACCAGATGGCTGTAGCTGTCTACCAAGGATTCCGCCCCTCGTTTGCGCAGGGGGCTGCCCTGGACGGGGTGGTGCGCATCAACGGGGTGGTGCGACGTGCGAGCTCGCGCAGCACCGTGACCGTGGTGCTCAGTGGTGCGGTGGGGGCTATGGTCACCAACGGCAAGGTGCGTGGGCCTGACGGCCTTCTGTGGAGCCTCCCCACGTCGGTGGTCATCGGCAGCGGGGGATCCGTCAGCACCACGGCTACGTGCGACACCGAAGGCCCGGTGGCGGCCTCCATCGGCACCTTGACCAGCATCGCAACGCCAACTTACGGCTGGACATCGGTGACCAACTCCGGGGCAGCTTCGCCAGGCGTGGCGGTTGAATCCGATGCCGAGCTCCGCCTCCGTCGTGACGGCAGCGTCGCGCTGTCAAGCACCACGATCCTGCAAGGGCTGCGCGGTGCACTGGCCGCGCTGTCTGGAGTGACACAAGCTGCAGTACTGGAAAACGACAGCGGGAGCACTGACGCTGACGGCATCCCAGCGCATCACATCTGTGCGGTGGTTGCTGGTGGCGTGGCTGCCGACGTGGCTGACACCATCCGCCGCTATAAGAGCATCGGGGTGGGCACACACGGCACCACCACCACCAACGTCACGGATGAGCTCGGGAATACCATCCCCATCAAGTACTACCGCCCCACCACGGTGACGATCAAGGTGCAGATCGTGGCCACGACCTTCACCGGCTGGACTTCGGTGATCAGTGACGAGATCAAGGCGGCGATCGTTGCCTACGTGAATGCGCTGCCGTTCGGTCAGGATGTGTTCTACACGCGCATGTTCTCCCCCGCCCTGCTCTCCGGTGGTAGTGAGTCCCAGTATTACCACATCACGTCGTTGCAGATCGCGAAAAACGCCGGTGCTTTCGGCTCTTCCGACATCGCAATCGCGTTCAACGAGCAGCCCGTTTGCACCCTTGCTGACGTTACGGTGACGGTATGAGTTTCGACTACACCGCACTCCTCACAGGAGGTTACCGAGACAAGCCTCGAATGGTTGCTGTAGTTGCACTGCTTGGCAGCGCATTCTCGGAGCTCAGCGATACCCTGGCCGCGATGACGCCCGCGCACCACCTGGACACTGCGGTGGGCGAGCAGCTCGACACCCTGGGTATTTGGATTGGAGGTTCTCGCCGCCTCCCTGTTGCTATCTCAGGATCATACTTTAGCTTTGACGTTTCGGGGTTGGGGTTCGACGAGGGATATTGGAAACCGTCCGGAGTTTCCGTAGAGGGTCAGGTAGTGCTGGATGACAGCACCTACCGTGAGGTTCTCCGACTCCTCGTCGCTAAAAACAACTGGGAAGGTCGGCAGTTGGACTACACCAACTACACCGCGTCTTTCTCCTTCGGTGACGTTTTGTTCCGAGTACATGATCTCCAGAATATGACGGCCACGGTCACTGTGAGTGGCGGCGTGGTCCCGTCCTTCCTGCGAGTGGTGATTCAGGTACTGGAGCTTGTTCCAAAACCCATGGGGGTGGAATATGTGGCCTACAACTACACCAGTGCTCCAGTTTTGTTTGCAACCGTGTGGGACGACACGAAACGGTGGTGGGACTTCATGGTCTGGGAAGACACTCTGTAATTTACTGCGCAATTCCATAATCTGAGGTCAGCATGGCAGGCACCAATCAATACTTTTCCTTCAGCGCTGCAGTTGGCGCCAACGCGTTGACGTACTCTGCGTGGTCGGCGCTCACCACCCTGCGCGCCAATGGGTTCACCACTGGGGTTGCGAGCAGCGAGCAGGTCAACACGCTCATGCGGCAAATGAGTGTGCCCACGTCGGGCCTCGCGCAGTTCGTCGCGAATCAGGACGTCAACGTGCTCGATGATGGGTCCTCCTCGAACTTTGCGGCCGCCGTGCTTGCCGCCGCGAAAAAGGTGGCTCGCGAGTATGGCACTCCGGTGGGCACAGTGGTGACCGGACTTTGGCGCGCTGATCCCACAGGCTACGTCGAGGTCAAGGGCCAGTTCCTCAGCCGCACGACGTACGCGGACCTGTGGTCGTACGTCCAGGATCTCGCCACCACTTACCCAGCCCTGCTCATCACGGATGCTGCGTGGGCGGCTGGCGGTGTGGGCGTTCGAGTTGCTTTCAGCA
>JACCDG011015874.1_pt1 | contig 11271 bp, 8 predicted proteins | sample 7442471 | NCBI WGS metagenome assembly JACCDG01 (sample SAMN15323444, study PRJNA562643) | freshwater metagenome | isolation source: river surface water | place: USA:Blue River Watershed | collected 2017-08-17
GACGGCAAGCACATGAAGCCGTCCTTCATCGAGGCGGTGATCGAGGAGATCATCAAGCCGGTGCTGCCCAAGGAGTGGCTGCAGGACACCAAGTACCTGATCAACCCGACCGGCCGCTTCGTCGTCGGCGGCCCGCAGGGCGACTGCGGCCTGACCGGCCGCAAGATCATCGTCGACACCTACGGCGGTGCCTGCCCGCACGGTGGCGGCGCGTTCTCGGGCAAGGATCCGTCCAAGGTGGACCGCTCGGCCGCCTATGCCGCCCGATACGTCGCCAAGAACGTGGTCGCCGCCGGCCTGGCCAAGCAGTGCCAGGTGCAGGTGGCCTACGCCATCGGCGTGGCCCGCCCCATGAACGTGACGGTCTACACCGAAGGCACGGGCGTGATCCCCGACGAGAAGATCGCCGCACTGGTCAATGAGCTGTTCGACCTGCGTCCCAAGGGCATCATCCAGATGCTGGACCTGCTGCGCCCGATCTACCAGAAGACCGCCGCCTACGGCCACTTCGGCCGTGCGGAGCCGGAGTTCACCTGGGAGCGCACGGACAAGGCTCAGGCGCTGCGTGCAGCGGCCGGCCTCAGCTGAGGGCGGCTCTCACTCGATCGCCTGCCCCAGGCGGGCGATCTCTCCCCGCTTCAAGGCCACGTACGTGGCCTTGTCCATTTCATGGAGCTGGCGCGGGTAGGCCTCGGTCGCATCGAACCAGGCATCGATGCGCCAGTCTGCCTGCTGCGCCGGCGGCACGGCCAGTGATCCCAGGTAGGTGTCGATGGCCAGGTAGTAGCGCATGGCATTGCGTTCGATCACCCCGCGCAGCCCCCCTGTGGGCACCGTGCGTCCGGACGCGTCACGCCCCGTGGTGAAGCCCACCTTCTGCGCCCCCGCCGTCGCCAGGTAGGCCCGCATCGCCAGCCGGCCCGCCATGCCGAAGCCATAGGCGTAGTCCATCCGAAGGAAGGTGCGGCCGTCGTCAAGCGGCACGGCGGCCACCACGATGCGGTAGTCCCGGGTGCCCACCGGCCCGTCCTGCGCCTCCAGCCGCGTCTCGAAGTAAGCCGCACTCGCGGCCTGCGGCCGGAAGGCGAATGCCAGCTTGAACGCCTTTTCCACCGGCTGGTCGTACTTGCGGCCGATGCGCAGCAGCAGCTGCGGTGAACCCGCGCTGCCCGCGACCCGGCAGTGTTTCGTGTTGAACGGCAGGATCAGGATGTCGCACCAGTGCGCGGGCACGGACAGCGCGTCGCGGACCTGGGCAAACGGATAGGCCACCACCGCATGGATCTCGCCGCGCAGGCGGTCGCCCGACTGGGTGGAGTCGATGTGCAGCGGCCGCTGGTAGGGATTGACCTGCAGCGCCTGCGAAAGCTGGGCGTGACGCTGGCGAAGGGCTGGTGCCTCCACCGCCTCCTGCCCGGCCGCTCCCGGCAGGGGCAGGGCGAGAGCCAAAGTCAGGGCCAGCGCTCGCCCCCACCGCGGGCGGATCGGTCCCGGGCGCCCAGGCTCGTTCATGTCACCTCCGCCGCGCCAGGCCCGGGCACCACGGCCTCCAGCGCCTGCACCACGTCCAGCTGTACGCCGCCCGTGAACAGCAGGTGCGGCCGCACCGCGTAGGCAAACTGCCCGCGCGGCCCCAGGTCCAGCACCAGGCGCAGCTGCGGGTCCGGCGTTTCTTCCCACGCGCGCACGAGCCGGGTGCGCACCAGGTTGTCGTCGCACTGTACGGCGGTGAGCCGGGCGTGGTTGCGCACCAGGGCCGCCGCATCCACGTAGCTGGGCGCGTTCTTGTTGCGGGTGTGGAAGTTGGGGGTCAGGTCGATCGACAGGCTCATGTCCCGGCCTGCGATCTTGAGCATGAAGCGCCGGCCGATCAAGCCCTCGCTGGCCTCGCGCTCACCGTAGGCCAGGTGCAGGTGCGCCGTGGTCCGGCGAAGGGACTGCTGCATGCCCCCATGCTGGTGCGGCTGGCCGCGGGCGGGCTGTAGGACGGCGCTGGGGACCCCTGTGCGTGGCGCCTGCAGGGCCTGCGAGCCCGCGCATGCCGTGGCACAGGGACCTGCTCCTACAGGCGGTCCCCGGCTTGGCTGACGACGGCTGGCCCACAGGGCGCCGCAAGATGAAACGGTTCGATTTCCCGGACGCCTTTCGAGACACCAGAACCAGGAGACTTGCCATGGCTGCTGAAGAACGTGACACCAACCGCGACCCGCTCAGCGACGAGTCGGGCTCGCACCCCGTGGGCACCGGCGTGGGCGCCGTCGGCGGCGCCATGGCGGGTGCTGCGGCCGGCATGGCTGCGGGCCCGGCGGGCATGGCCGTAGGCGGCGTCGTCGGCGCCGTGGTCGGTGGCTTGGCCGGCAAGGCCGTGGCCGAGGGCGTGAACCCGACCGAGGAGGAGAACCACTGGCGCGAGCGCTACACCCAGGAACCGTATTACCAGCCCGGGCGCAGCTTCGAGGACTACGGGCCCGCCTACCGCTATGGCGTCGAATCGCGCAACCGGTATGAGGAGGACTGGGACACCGCCGCCTCACGCCTGGAGTCTGGCTGGGACAGCGCGCGCGGCTCGTCCTCGCTGGACTGGCCGCAGGCCCAGCCCGCCAGCCGCGCGGCCTGGGAACGCGCCGACACACTGCGCAGTGAGCGAGGCAGCGGCACGGACAGCAGCGGCATGACCCGTGACACCACGACAGGCAGCAGCGAACACCTGCAGGCCAGCACCGGCACCACGGGCACCAGCGGCGTGGCCGCCAAGGTGGGCGAGGCCCAGCAGTCGGGCGATGCCTCTGGCAGCCGCGAGGACGTGCTGGACGTGCTGCAGGACCTGGTCGAGTGCTGCAAGGACGGTGAGTACGGCTTCCGCGCCTGCGCCGACAACGCCAAGCGCGAGGACCTGAAGTCCGTCTTCATGCAGCGCGCCGACGACTGCCAGCGCGGCGCGCGCGAGCTGCAGGAGCAGGTGCGCCGCCTCGGCGGCGAGGCGGACGACAGCGGCAGCGCGCTGGGCGCGGTGCACCGCGGCTGGGTCTCAGTGCGTTCGACCCTGTCCACCTATGACGACAAGGCCATGCTCGACGAAGCCGAGCGCGGGGAGGACAACGCCCTCGCCCGCTACCGCAAGGCACTGCAGAAGCCCCTGCCCTCGAACATCCGCGAAGTCGTCGAGCGGCAGTTGCAAGGCGTGCAGCGCAACCACGACCAGATCAAGATGCTTCGCAACCAGTTCAGCGCCGCCGGCTGACGGCGCGCACCCGGATTCGTCCTTCTTCCCGACCGATTTCCCCACCGATCGATGGCGTCCGCGGCCCCCCCCGGGGTCCAGCGGGCGCTTACTCATTTCCAACCACACCCCAACCAGGAGAGAGAACCATGGCAAGCAAAGGCAATTCCGGCGACCACTCGGCGCCAGAGGCGGACATGAGTGCCGGCACCAGCGCGATGGCCGACCTGACCCGCCAGCACATGGCCAACGGCTGCAGCACGGCCTGCGCCCTGTTGCGCGCGATGGAGACGGTGCAGCAGACCAACAACCACATGATCCAGCGCGCCGCCTTGCTGCAGGAGCAGACCGCCGACCGCCTGCGCAGCGCCGGCAGCCCCGCCGAGGTGATGGCCATCCAGTCCACCGTGATGCTGTCGGGCCTGAGCGAGCTGGCCCAGTACGCGCAGGAGATGCTGCTGGCGTCGCTGAAGGCCCAGGGTGAGTTCATGCGGCCCGCGGAGCAGCAGCAGCAGGCCTCGGCCAGCACCGCGAGCGCGGCGGCGCCGCTGTTCCAGGCCTGGCAGTCCGTGTTCACGGCGCCGATGCAGGGGGCCGCTGCGGCTGCCGCCGCCAGCGCGCGCCACCACTGACGAAAAAAGGCCGGGGGTCCGTCCCGGCTGTCCACAGACAGCGGGGACGGACCCCCGGCGGGGACGGCGGGTATCAGGCGCCTTCGCGGGACGCCGTGCCCTTGCCGGCTTCGCCACCCGCGGTGCGCAGGCTCCACAGCATGGTGACGGCGAGGATGGCGACCACCACGCCCAGGGAGACCAGGGCCGGGATCTTGTAGACATCCACCAGGCACATCTTGGTGCCGATGAAGACCAGGATCACCGCCAGGCCGTAGTTCAGCAGGTGGAACTTGCCCGCCACCGCGGCCAGCAGGAAATACATGGCGCGCAGGCCCAGGATGGCGAACACGTTGCTCGTGAGCACGATGAACGGGTCCGAGGTAATCGCGAAGATGGCCGGGATGGAGTCCACCGCGAAGATCACGTCGGTCAGCGCCACCAGGCAGATCACCATGAACAGGGGCGTGGCGATCTTCTTGCCGTTCTCCACGGTGAAGAACTTCTCGCCGTCGAAGGACTTGCTCACGGGCATGAGCTTGCGAAGCAGCTTCAGCGCGGGGTTGTCCTCCAGGTCGCTCTCCTTGCCCGCGGCCCACCACATCTTGATGCCGGTGAGGATCAGGAAGCCGCCGAAGACGTACAGGATCCAGTGGAAGTTGGACAGCAGCCAGCCGCCCACCAGGATCATGATGGTGCGCAGGACGATGGCGCCGATGATGCCGATCATCAGCACCCGCTTCTGGAAGGCCGGCGGCACCGCGAAGTAGGTGAAGATCAGCAGGAAGACGAAGATGTTGTCGACGGCCAGCGACTTCTCGATCAGGTAGCCGGTGAGGAACTCGAGCGACTTCTCGTTGGCCAGCTGCGTGGAGCCGGAGGTGTCCTTGACCGCCCACCACAGCAGGCCGTTGAAGACGAAGCTCAGGGCGATCCAAACGAGCGACCAGTTCAGGGCTTCCTTGACCCCGATCTCGTGGGCGCCCTGCTTCTTGAGCACGACGAAGTCGACGAACAGCGACACCAGGACGATGCCGACGAAAGTGGCCCAGAGCCAGGCCGGCGCGATGGTTTCCATGAACGGGTTTCGGGTTGGAACAATGAAGGTTCGGACGATACGGACGATTGGTCCTTCGTCAAAACACCCCTGACTTGAGGTTTATTTCGAAAAAACCGAAGATTCGGTGATGAGCATTCCTTTCAGCTACCGGCACCTGTACTACTTCTGGGTGGTCGCCAAGGAGGGCGGCATGTCCCGCGCCGCCGAGCGCCTGGGCATGGCGGTGCAGACCGTCAGCACCCAGGTGCGTGAACTCGAGGGGGCGCTGGGCGCGGCCTTGCTCAAGCCGGCGGGACGCGGGCTGGCGCTGACCGAGGCGGGGGTGGCGGCGATGCGGCAGGCCGACCAGATCTTCCAGCTGGGGGAGGCCCTGCCGGCGCTGGTGCGTGACGTGGCCGCCGCCCAGGGCGTGCGGCTGGCGGTGGGCATACCGGACGGCATCCCGAAGCTGGCGGTGCGCCACCTGCTGGAGCCGGTGGTGCACGAGCCGGGGCTGCGCCTGCTATGCCACGACGACGAATTCGACGACCTGCTGGCGGAACTGGCGCTGCACAAGCTGGACCTGGTGATCTCCGACCGGCCGGCGCCGCCCAACCCCAACCTCAAGCTCTATAGCCACTCGCTGGGCCACAGCGGCATGGCCTGGTTCGCCGAGCCGGGGCTGGCGCGCAAGCTGCGGGCGGCGCAGAAGAAGGCCGGATCCTTCACGCAGGCCCTGGCGGACACGCCCGTGTTGTTGCCCACCGGGCATGGCGTACTGCGCGATCGCATCGATCACTGGTTCGACCGCCACGGCATCCGCCCGCGCATCGCCGGCGAGTTCGAGGACAGCGCCCTGCTCAAGACCTTCGGCGCCAGCGGGTTGGGCGTGTTTCCAGCGGCCACGCTGGTGGAGCCGGAGATCACCGCCCAGCTGGGGGTGGAGCGCGTGGGGGACTGCGAGGGTGTGGAAGAACACTTCTATGCCATCACGCCACACAAGAAGGTGGAGCACCGGCTGGTGCGGCAGCTGATGGCGAACGCAGGGAAGTGATCCGTCAAGGTCCCCAGTGCACCGCGTGCGCGGGTTCGGCTAGGAGGCGTCCAGGTCGCGCGGAAGCTCGACGGCCAGCCTTTGCAGGACGCCATCCCAATCGGCGAGCGTCGGCTGGCGGTACAGGCGAACGCTGGGGTACCAGGGGCTGTCATCCCGGTACAGAAGCCAGCGCCAATCGGGATGGAATGGCAGGAGGATGCGGGTCGGCCGCCCCAGGGCTGCGGCCAGGTGCGCCACGCTGGTGTCAACGCTGACCACGAGGTCCACCAGGTCGCACAGCGCGGCGGTATCTTCAAAATCCTCGATGGCATCACCGACGAACCGGATGCGGGTATGGTCTTGCAGGACGGCCTGATCGCCATCACGCAACTCCTTCTGCAGGCACAGGTAGTCGATGCCGTCAGGCAGGTATCGCACCAGCGTGCGCAGCGCAAGGCTGCGCGACCGGTCGTTCACGTGTGTGGTGCTGCCACTCCAGACAAGACCTACGCGAGGCCGGATCCTGGGACCCAGTCGCTCTTGCCACCGCTGCATGCGCACCGGCGTCGAAGACAGGTACGCATGCGAAGCCGGGATATCCGCCAGCGAGGTCCGAAAGGCGAGCGGCAGGCTCAGGAGGGGGGTGTACAGGTCGAAGGGTGGCAGAGTGTCTCCCAGGGCCACCACTTCTGACACGCCCTGTAGCCTGCGCATCAGACCCAATAGCGGCGGCTGCACCTCCAGGATGACTCTCGCACCGCGCCGGGCCAGCAGGCTGGCATAGCGGGAGAACTGCAAGGTGTCGCCCAGACCCTGCTCACATCGCAGCAGGAGGGTCCTCCCCTCTACGGGGCTGTCACCCAACCACAGAGGTTGCGACGGCAGCCTCGGGTCGAGGGTCAGCTTGGGCGTATGGAAGCGCCATTCATAGAGCGGCCATCCGGCCTCCATGTCGCCCGTGAGCAGCAGGGCCAGCGATTTGTTGAACCGGGGCTGCGCCAGGTCCTGATCGATCACGATGGCCTGGTCGTAATCCGCGAAGGCCTGCTCGAAGCGGCGCAGCTTCTCCTTGACCAGCGCACGATTGGCCAGAGTCGGTGCGTGCGCCGGCCGGGCCGTCAATGCGCCGTCATAGCAGGCCAGGGCCTCGGCCAGGCGATCGAGGTCCTGCATCAAGTTGCCTCGGTTCAACAGGATCTCCCCGTCACCCGGCTGCAATGCCATCGCCTTGTCGGAGCTTGCCAGGGCCTCATCCAGCCGGCCCAGTTCAAGCAGGGCCGCCCCGCGGTTGCACCAGGCCTCGGCCAGGTCCGGCGCGAGCAGCAGTGCCTGGTCATAGCTGGCAAGCGCAGCCTGAGTCCGCTTGAGCCCGGCCAGGGCCAGCCCGCGATTAGCCAAGGCCTGGGCGTGATGAGGTGCCAGGCGCAGGACCTGCTCGTAGCTGGCCAGGGCTTGCTCGAAGCGCTCGAGCTCGCGAAGCCCGTTGGCGCGGTTGTACAAGGCGTCAATGTGGCCTGGTGACAGGGCCACCGCACGGTCGTAGCTGGCCAGTGCCTCTTCGGCTTGGCCCAGTTGCTTCAGGGCGATCCCACGGTTGTAGTGGACATCCGCCACACCGGGCGAGATGGCGATGGACTGGTCGAAGAAGCCGACGGCTTGCGAGTGCTCACCCAACTGGCTGGCCAGCGCGCCACGCAGGTTCAGGAGCACGGCATGGCCCGGAAACGCTGCGAGCACCTGGTCGTAGATCGATCGGGCGGCCGCCAGGTCGCCCTGGCGATGAAGCCCCAGCGCCTGCTGGGCCAATGCACCCCAGTCGAAGGCGGGCTGGCGCGCCCCGGGTCCCGGCCCCTGATGCTTCATCCTGCTCATTCCGTGGTTTCTCGTCTTGACCAGCGCGTGATCATAGACAAGCGATGCATGGCCTTCACCAGGGATCAGGGGGTCGCAGCCTCCACCCACCCCCCGCCCAGCGCCCGGTACAACTGCACCTGGTTCTGCAGGCTCGCCAGGCGTGCCTGTACCAGGGCCTGCTGCGCGGCGAACTGCGAACGCTGCGCGTCGAGCAGGTCCAGCGAACTGGCCACGCCGTTCTCGTAGCGCAGGGTCGCCAGGCGCAGGCGCACGCTCTCGGCGCCCGCCTGCCTGCCCAGCGCCTGCACCTGGTCGTCGAAAGTGGCGCGGCCGGCCAGCGCATCGGCCACCTCGCGGAAGGCCGACTGGATGGCGCGCTCGTACTGCGCGATGGCGACGTCACGCGCCGCCAGCGCCGCGCGCAGGTTGGCCCGGTTGCGGCCGCCATCGAACACCGTGAGCAGCGCCTGCGGCGCGGCGGTGAAGGCCCAGGCGCCATGCGGAAACAGGGCCGACAGGTCCTTGCTCGCCACGCCCGCACCCGCGGTCAGGGAAATGCGCGGGAAGAAGGCCGCGCGCGCCGCGCCGATGTTGGCATTGGCCGCCACCAGCTGCTGTTCGGCCTGCCGCACATCGGGCCGGCGCACCAGCACCTCGGAGGGCACGCCCGCGGGCAGCTCGGGCAGCTTCAGGTCGGCGATGGCGATGCCGCGTCCCGCATCAGCCGGGGCAGACTCCCCCAGCAGCAGCGACAGGGCATGGAGGTCCTGCGCGCGCTGGCGCGCCAGCTGCGCCAGCGTGGCGCGGGCCGATTCGGCCAGCGATTCAGCCTGGCGCAGGTCCAGCTCGGACGCCACGCCATGCTCGAAGCGCAGCCTGACCAGGCGAAGGGAGTCCTCGCGCGTGGCCAGCGTCTGGCGCGTGAGGGCCAGCAGCTCCTCGTCGGCGACCAGCGCGAGCCAGGTGCTGGCCACGCTGGCCAGCAGGGTGGACTGGGCCGCCTTGCGGCCTTCCTCGGTGGCGAGGTACTGGGCCAAGGCCGCCTCGCCCAGGGCGCCCAGGCGCCCGAACAGGTCGATCTCCCAGGCGGTGATGGACAAGCCCGCGTTGTACGCCGTGGTGGTGCCGCCGTCCGCATTGGGCGCGCGGTTGCCGGCGACGCCCAGGCCCACGGTGGGCAAGCGGTCCGCCTCGCGCGCCCCAGCCTGCGCACGGGCCTGCTCCACGTTGCGCAGGGCGATGCGCAGGTCCCGGTTGTTGCGAAGCGCCGTGGCCTGCAGGGCCTGCAGGCGTGCGTCGGTGAAGAAGCGCTGCCAGGCCAGGGCGTCGGCCGGCGTGCCCTCGCCCGGGCCGGTGGACGCAGCGGTCCCGGCGTCGGGCCACTGCGCGGCCACCGGCGCGGCCGGCCGTTCGAGCGGGGGAATCAGGCTGCAGCCAGACACGAGGACGGCGGTTACAGCCGCAACGGCAAGGCGCAACGGCGTGCGGTGGAACGACGGGCTCATACCTGGTCTCCTGCGCGGGCGCCCGCACCGGGCTCGTTGTCTGTCTCGTGCAGGTACAGCCGCCGCTGGCGCTCGCTGCCCTTGAACAGGCCGCGCACCACGACGAAGAACACGGGCACGAAGAACACCGCCAGCGCGGTGCCGGTGAACATGCCGCCCAGCACCGCGGTGCCGATGGCGCGCTGGCTGGCCGAGCCGGCGCCGGTGGCGATCGCCAGCGGCAGCACGCCCAGGCCGAAGGCCAGCGAGGTCATGAGGATGGGGCGGAACCGCAGGTGCGCCGCCGCCAGCGCCGACTCCACCAGCCCCTTGCCTTGGGCCTGCAGGTCCTTGGCGAACTCGATGATCAGGATGGCGTTCTTGGCCGACAGGCCGATGATGGTGATCAGGCCCACCTGGAAGTAGATGTCGTTGGCATATCCCCGCAGCCAGCTGGCCACGAGCACCCCCAGCACGCCCAGGGGCACGACCAGGATCACCGACAGCGGGATCGACCAGCTCTCGTACAGGGCCGCCAGGCACAGGAACACGGCCAGGATGGCGAAGCCGTACAGGATCAGGGCCTGCCCGCCCGCCTGCTTCTCCTCGCGCGACTGGCCGGTCCACTCGAAGCCGAAGCCCGGCGGCAGCTGGGCGGCCAGGCGCTCCATCTCGGCCATCGCGGCGCCGGTGCTGTAGCCGGGGGCGGCGGAGCCGATCAGGCGCATGGAGGGGTAGCCGTTGTAGCGGACGGTCTGCGTGGCGCCAGGCACCCAGCGCGTGGTGGCAAAGGCCGACAGCGGCACGGCTTGCCCCTTGGCGTTGAGCGCGTTCAGGCGCAGCAGGTCGCCCGGCTGCATGCGGGCCGGGGCATCGGCCTGCACCACCACGCGCTGCAGGCGGCCGCGGTTGGGGAAGTCGTTGACGTAGCTGGAGCCCAGCGCCGTGGACAGCGCGCTGTTGATGGCATCGAAGGACACCCCCAGGGCCTGGGCCTTGTCACGGTCGATGTCCACCTGCACCTGCGGCGCGTCCTCCAGGCCGTCGGGGAAGACCTGGGTGATCACCTTGCTTTGCGAGGCCATCCCGAGCAGCTGGTTGCGCGCGGCCAGCAGGGCCTCGCGGCCGTTGCCGCCGCGGTCCTGCAGGCGGAAGTTGAAGCCGGAGGCCGTGCCCAATTCGGGAATCGGCGGCGGGCTGAGGGGGAAGACGAAGGCATCGCGGATGCCCATGAAGGCCCCGAAGGCGCGGCCGGCCACGCCCTGCGCGGACTGGCCCTCGCCCTTGCGCTCGTCCCAGTCCTTGAGGGTGACGAAGGCCAACGCGGCGTTCTGCCCCTGGCCGGAGAACGAGAAGCCCAGCACGCCCACGATGCTCTGGACCTCGGGCTGCTGGAGGATGAAGCCCTCCACCTGCTCCATCACCGAGCGGGTGCGCTCCTGCGTGGCGCCGGGGGGCAGTTGCACGTTCACCAGCATGTAGCCCTGGTCCTCGGCGGGCAGGAAGGAGGTCGGCAGGCGCAGGTAGACCACGGCCGCGGCGGCGCCGATGGCCAGGTACACCACCATCGACCGGCCCGCCTTGCGCAGGATGCGCGCGACGATGGACTCATAGCCCTTGGCCGTGCGCGTGAAGCCGCGGTTGAAGGCGCCGAAGAAGCCGCGCTTGTCGTGGTGGTGCCCGGCCTCGACCGGCTTGAGCAGGCTGGCGCACAGCGCCGGCGTGAGCGACAGCGCCATCAGCGCCGAGAACGCGATGGCCGAGACCATGACCGCCGAGAACTGGCGGTAGATGTTGCCCGTGGACCCGGCGAAGAAGGCCAGCGGCACGAACACCGAGATCAGCACCACCGTCACGCCGACGATGGCGCCCTGGATCTGGCCCATGGCCTTGCGGGTGGCCTCGCGCGGGGGCAGGCCCTCCTCGCTCATGATGCGTTCGACGTTCTCCACCACCACGATGGCGTCGTCCACCACGATGCCGATCACCAGCACCATGCCGAACATGGTCAGCACGTTGATGGAAAA
>JACCDG010990123.1_pt1 | contig 11269 bp, 17 predicted proteins | sample 7442471 | NCBI WGS metagenome assembly JACCDG01 (sample SAMN15323444, study PRJNA562643) | freshwater metagenome | isolation source: river surface water | place: USA:Blue River Watershed | collected 2017-08-17
CCGAGATGCGGGAGCTGGTCAAGGCCTCCCAAGGTCGGGCGCTCCTGCTGTTCACCAGCATGAAGCAGATGCGGGACGCCTACGAGGCCATCGCTCCTCTCGTGCCCTACACCTGCCTGATGCAGGGTCAGCGGTCCAACAAGGCCCTGGCGGCGGAGTTCTCCGAGGACACCAGCTCGGTGCTGTTCGCCACCAGGAGCTTCTTCACGGGGGTGGACTTCCAAGGGGAGACCTGCTCGATGGTGATCATCGACAAGCTGCCCTTCCCCGTGCCGACGGAGCCCGTCACGGAGGCCCGCTGCGAGGCGATCAAGGCCCGGGGCGGGTCGGACTTCACGGAGTACACCGTGCCAGTGATGAGCCTGGTGTTGAAGCAGGGGTTCGGTCGGCTGATCCGTCACCGGGACGACCGGGGGTGCGTGGCCATCCTCGATCCCCGGCTGCGCAGCAAGCCCTACGGTCGCCGGATGGTGAGCGACCTGCCTCCCGCCAAGCTGGTCACCTCGATGGCGCAGGTGCGCTCCTTCTTCGAGGAGGCAGCGTGATGACGGGTCGTGCCACCTACCTCCTGGTCTCCGAGTTCCACCTTCTTGAGACGTGGGCTCGTGAGCTGACCGCCATGTTCCCTGGCCACGTCCCCTATCTCGTTGGCTCTGCACTCACCACCAAGGACTACCGCGACGTGGATGTGCGCCTCATCCTCAGCGATGAGGAGTACTCGACGCTCGCCGTCATGGTCGACATCCGCCGCCTCAACGTGGCCGTCTCGCTGTGGGGTCAGCGGGTCACCGACCTCCCGATCGACTTCCAGGTCCAGTCCATGATCGAGGCCAACGTGCCTGACCACGGCCAGCGGAATGCCCTTGGTATCCGAGACTGGTCGAATCCCGATGACCGTCCCGAGGAGGGCTGATGTTCTACTGCAAGGAGTGTGCCAAGCCGAGGAACTGGCCTTGGAGATTCGCCAGGAGCCGTGGTGCTTGCGAGATCTGCGGAGAGGTGCGGGAGTGCGAAGACATGCCCTCTCGTTACCTCCCGATGCCGAAGTTCCCCGAGTGGTCGAGACTCCAAGCCGGGCGTTACCGAGGGACGTGGGGGAGTCCGCGCTTCAGTAGGACGGCTGTCGCACAGAGGCGCGGTCGGAAGTGGTCCATGGAGATCGATGGGGAGGGGTTCGTTCGCGAGTACCCCACCTTGAAGTCCGCCAAGCGTGCTCTGTTCGCCCTCGCGAATGGTGGCACTCCATGAGCCCACCCGGCGAGATGACCAGACCGCCGAGCCCCGCCAAAGAAGACCGTCGAGCACGGTGCGGCCGGACTCGTGCTGATCTGGGTCGCCGTGATTACCTCCGTTGCGCTCTTCGTCCTGCTGCTGGTGTCGTGATCCTGTCCATGTGAGGCGGTCACCTACTAAGGGCTGATGAGGACTACGAGCCAGCTCCGGGCGATCTGGGGACCTCAGTGCCTCCCGATGGCCCAATCGGCGATCTACCGGTTCGCTTCGGGGGCGGTGCTACGGGTCCATCCGCTCACCCTGGAGGCGTGGCAGGCCCTCGGGGCCGTCATGGAGCACTTCGGCTACCACCCCCGCAAGGAGGACACCGGAGCGCTCAATTGTCTGGCGGGCGATACTCAAGTGGTGACCGACAAGGGGTGGTTCCCCATTCGAGACCTGGTTGGGGCGCAGACGCTCCTGACGGCCCAGGTGGGGCTTGGGGGTCCCGGTCGCTGGGTCGAAGCCGAGGTTCGGGCATTTGGCGAGCAGAAGTTGTGGGCTCTCACCCTGGAGCGCAATGGGCATGTCAAGGTCATCCATGCCACGAGGGAGCATCGTTGGTTCGCTCGTTCGGAGGGTGGAGCGTTTCGTGATGTTGCGACGAGCGACCTCAAGCCGCGCTCGGGGAGGTACGGGCATCGGCTCGCCGGGACCGAGCCCCAGTCCGTAATCTCCCGCGTTGGGCTGAGTCCAGAGGGCGTAGGGGCGGGGATTGTGTTCGGGGACGGGTCCCTGGGCGAGCAGGGAGCTGTGGCCTACCTCTGTGGAGCCAAAGATGCGGTGCTTGATCAGTGGTTCCATCCATCTCACAAGAGATTCGATTACGAGGGGGTGACGCAGATCCGAGGCCTGCCTCGTTCGTGGAAGAACGTTGTCCCGTATGACGAGGGGCCTGGGGTGCTGGCTGGCTGGCTGGCTGGGTACTTTGCTGCTGATGGCCGAATTGGCGCTAATGGGGTGTGCGAGATCAACAGTGCGGAGAGGTGGCGCTTGGAGGCGGCGAAGGTGGCTGCGTTGCGACTGGGGGTTGCTTCCAGCCCTATCACGAGTGTGATGCGGAAGGGGTATGGCGATGGCCCATCGGAGCTGTTCTCTCTGCGCTTGGACCCGAGAGCGTTGGACGCCGAGTTCTTCTTGATCCCCCACCACAGAGAACGTTGGCGCAGGCCGGAGAAAGCGTGGCCGGACTGGAGCGTGGTCTCTGTGAGGGAGACTGATCGATCCGAGATGGTGTATTGCGCCGTGGTTCCTGGCACCGAGTCTTTCGTGATCGAAGACTTCATCCTGACAGGGAATTGTCGCCCTATCACCGGGGGGACGAAGCTCTCGCTGCACGCCTTCGGTATCGCCGCCGACATCTCGTGGCGGACGAACCCCTATGGGCGGGTGCTGATCACCGACATGCCGCGAGCGATGGTCGAGGCGATCGAGGCCATCCGGACGAAGAGCGGGCATCGCGTGTTCCGGTGGGGTGGTGACTGGAACGACAACAACGTCCAGGACGACAAGCCCTACGACGCCATGCACTTCGAGATCGTGGCCAGCAAGACCGAGATGTCCTCTGGAATCGACTGGGGGACCGTGGCGGGGGGGCAGCCGGTCGGTCCGGCTCCGTCTCCCGTTCCGACCCCTCCGCCTCCGTATCCGACGACAGGAGCCACTGTGTCCGTCACCGTCGAGTTGCCCGTCCTTGCCATTGGCGACAAAGGGGACGCCGTACGTCAGCTCCAGGCCCTCCTTGCCGCGGGAGGAGCGGCCATCGTGGTCGACGGAGGGTTCGGTCCGGCGACCCAGAACGCCGTCAAGCAGGTCCAGATGTTCCACGGCCTCACGGTCGATGGCATCGTCGGAGGACAGACCTGGCGGGCCTTGATGCCCATCTCCCTCCCCATCATCAAGTAGGAGCCCTCAATGCCTGCCCAGAACTCTGACCGCAACACCGCCACGATCCGCACCACCGTCAACCTCACCGTGCTGACGATCCTCAGCTCGCTGATCTTCCGCGTCTTCGGCTGGGAGGTCTCGGTGGACGAACTCGCCTTCTGGACCCCTGTCATCGCCCCTGTCGCCGCCATCTTCTACCGAGCCAGCTTGGTGCTCTCCGAGAAGTGGCCGTGGCTGGGCTACATCCTCTTCGGCAAGGTGCGGCCTCCGACCTACCGGTGATCCCCTTGGCAGCACAAGAATCCTTGCAGTAAGGTTCGGATTGTGCCACAGGCCCTCGTGAGCTTCCACTTCTGGATTGCCCTCCTCTGGGTGGTCAGGCCGTTGGAGCCACGCTGCCCAGCGTCGCCGGGAGTGTCCCGGCTCCTTGGGCGACGCCCCACCCGAGCAGAGAAGGGATTCCACCCTCCTTAGCCTGGCCACTTCTGGATCGTTGAGATCGCCAGGGCTGACGGGGCATTGACGCAATCGGGAACCCCCAGAGGTCCGCTCGCCTTGAGGCCCCCACCTTCGCGGTGGGGGCCTCTCTCTTTGACCAAGGATTCTTGACGGGAGCGGCAAGAACCGTGTACGATCCCTCTCGACAGTTGACCACCGACCCAGGAGGAGAATCCCGTGGGAACTGAACTTGCCGTGACAGCCGCCGTGACGCAGATCAAGGAAGGCGTCTCCATCTCGCTGAGCGAGCTGCTGGAGATGGTCGCTCCGCCTCCGGTGGCTCCGGCACCTGCTTCGGCTCCGGTTCCGGCCGTTCTGACCAAGGACCAGAAGACCGCCATCGATCGGTTCGCCTCGGTGTACGGGGAAGTGAATCCGAGCGAAGCGCGACTCCTCAGCCAGGCTGAGGTGGACGCTCTCGTGGATGAGCGCACTGTGTTGGATACGGTGGCCAAGGCCGCTGAGGTCCGCAAGGCGCAGATCCGCTCCATCGCCTTCAGCCACTTCGATGCTGAGATTCGCGCCAACCGCCCCGGCGGCGGAGCGGACTTGGAGGTGGATGACCGGGGGTTCTTCCTGACTGATGCCGAGGTGGCCTCTCCGGCGACCGGCTATCGCCTCACCCGGGAGATCCGCAAGGGCGCTGTGAGCCTGTCTCCGGCAGCCCTGGAGGCTCTGGCGTCCGACCCCGAGGTGGACTGGTTCACTCGCGACGACTACCTGGCGATGACCCGGCCCGTGCGGGTGATCGATGATGCTGCTGTCGCCATCCACATGCGGCGCCGTCCCGAGGCCGTCGTTCGGGCTCTGGCCCAGGTCGCGACCCGGGGTCAGAAGGTCGCATCGTGCAACCAGCGGAAGATCAAGTGACCCACATCCCCAACACGGATGCCGCCGCCTCGAATCGGGGCGGCGGTGCCGCGTTTACCCTCGGAGTACATGCATGAATGAAGGCATCCAGCGCGTGGTGCTGGTCGACCAGCAGCTCGACCCGAACGAGTTCATCATCGGCGATGAGGTGGACATCTCCAGCGCCCCCACCTGGTCGATCCAGGAGATGGTGAAGACCTTCTTCCCCAATCGGTCGCCCTATTGGGTCCGACTCCAAGAGCGTCAGCTCGGGATCACCGCGCCCCGGAGCGAGACCAGCACCGCCAGGTCGTTCGACCTCCGGTACATCGAGCGCTTCATCCACCTTCTCGCCGAGCACGGCAAGCTGACCCTCCAGGACCTCATCGGAGCCCTCGTGGTGCTCCGGCAGATTGCCATCATCACCGGGGTCATCAAGGTCCCGCTCTCCATCACGCCCCTCCGTAGCGAGCCCTGAAAGGATTCCCCGTTGTCCGCAGACCCCGAAGTGTCGGTCGTTGCCGACTCGATCTCGCCCCATGGCGATCGACTCACTTCCGTCCTGGTGAAGATGCACCGCTTCCCGCTGGCCGAGGTGAACACCCATCGAGTGCTGAGCCGGAACTCCGCCAGTTCCCGGGCCATCCCCGTCGATGTGCAGCTCCAGCGGTTCATCGAGGACCCCTGGTACCCGCTGGAGTGGCCCCGAGAGCAGCCCGGCATGCAGGGTGGGACCTTCCTCGCTGACGACGACCTGGTGGCCGCCCAGCGCCTCATGCACGACGTGCACGCCTGGACCAGCTCCCTCATCACCCAGTACCTCCGGGAGCACCCCGAGAAGCCCACCCGACTCCACAAGAGCCTGATCAACCGGCTCATGGAGTGGGGGCAGTCCCACACCGTGCTGCTCTCCGGCACCACCTGGGAGGGCTTCTTCGATCAGCGGTGCAGCCCCCTTGCCCAGCCGGAGTTCCGCATCCCGGCCGAGATGATCTACGACGCCATGCAGGAGTCCCGGCCGGTCGAGCTGACGCCAGACCAGTTCCACACGCCCTTCATCCTCCCTGACGAGGAGTTCCCCGACGAGATGACCAAGTGCATGGTCTCGTCGGCTCGGTGCGCCCGGACCTCGTACATGACCCATGCGGGCATTCGGGATGTTGCCGAGGATGTCGCCATGTTCGGGCGTTTGGCGACTGCCGATCCGATGCATGCCTCTCCTCTGGAGCACGTCGCCCGGCCATCACTCACGAACGATGCCTACGCCACGATCGAGGACTTCGACGGCAACGTCACGGGATCGGTTCGCGTTCCCCTCCTCGGGAACTTCCTCGGGTATCGCCAGTTCCGCCACATGATCACGGGGAGTCGGTGATGGGATGCAACAAGAACGTGTCTGGCGGCGGCAGCCGGGTCCTCTGGCGATGCTCCCTCGAAGCCGGTCACGATGGCCCGTGCGCAGCGAAGGAATCCCCGCGCTCGCTCGCTGAACGCCGGACATGGGAAGCTCGTCAGCGAGTGGGGCCAGAGGACAACGGCGGCCCGACTATCCACCAGACTCCGCCTCAGCCCCACCCCGCATCCGCCCCCATCGTGCCCTCGACTACCGATGCGACGACGGAGAGCGGATACCGCCTTCGGGAGGGAGACCAACCCCTCCCGAAGGCGGCTGACGGTGCGATCATGCACGAGCTGCTCATCGAGATGCTCCGCTCTCGATTGGCCCTCGGCATCGAGCGGTACGGTCAGCCCCTGAGGGCCTTCAATGGTCGCAACGCCGCCAGGGACGCCCTGGAGGAGGCGGTGGACCTCTCCGTCTACCTCCAGCAGTCCGTCATCGAGCGGGAGCGAGCGATCGGCCTGCTGATGCAGGCGGTCTGGCCCTGCATGTGCGGCGAGCCCAACCCGGGGCTCGCTACCGACATCCTGAACTTCCTCGAATCCACTGGAGCGATGCCAGATGACGACGGATGAGGTCCTCGGCCCGCTGATGGCGGAGTCTCTGGCGCTCAGGCTGCGGGTTGAGAAGCTGGCAGTCCGGCAGTGGATCACCAACATCGAGCTGCACAGAATGCCCGCTGACGGATTGCAGTACCGGTACGACGGCATGATCTACGAGCTGGTTGGCTTGGTCCTCTGTGGTCCCAAGCACTCTCGGGTGGTCGAGCTGGAGGTGAGGGTCCCGGCGACATGGTGGGACAGCTTCAAGCTGGCCGCCATCGAGGCGGGCAATCCGTTCTTCGACCCGGCCAAGGTTCGCTACCGCACAATTCGGGACCGCCGTGTCGTCACCTACTCCGAGCTGTTGCGGGACCCACCTCTGCTCCCCAGAGACGGGCAACGAGGCTTCATTGTCGAGGTCGAGCCCCGATGAGCGACATCCACGAGGACCTCCCTCTGAAGGCCACGACCTACACCTTGCACCTGTTCGGGGCAGATCATCCCCTGAGGGCTCGTTACGAGGAGATCGACTTGCCGACGATCACCATCGAGTGCCGGGGTCCGCTCGGGAGCGACTCGTGGGCCGTGTGCCACAAGGGCCAGTGCCATGACGGTATCTCCTGGGATCACGAGCCGCTGCCTTCTTCCCGGACCGAGGCCTGGCTGGCCATGCACCGGTTCCCGCTGCACGAGGCGCTTGAGCTGGCCGTCAGTGCCGCTCGCCCTCTCCGGAAGAAGTACGAGGAGCGGCTCCAATGACCGAAGAGCTGAAACCCTCGGACGTACTCGATCGTGCCGCCGACCTCATGGAAGAGCGGGGGTGGTACCGAGGGTTCTTCATCAGCGATGACGGAGCTGTGTGTCACCTAGGGGCTATATACGCTGCTGCCGGGCGTCACGTTCACCGCCAGTCTACTGGCGGTACCTGGTTCAGGGTCATCGATGATCGAGTTGATGAGCCTCGGAGGGCTGTGTACTGGGACTGCATGGCCATTGGTGAAGCCTCCATTCCGGCCTGGAACGACATTCGGTGCCAGTCCAAGGACGAGGCCGTCGCCAAGCTCCGTGAAGCCGCTCGGATGGCTAGGGAGGCCGGAGAGTGAAGATCGTGCTGGTCGATGGCCCCAACCTGCTTCAGAGGGCCGTACATGCAGCGAAGTCTCATGGGGTGCAGCTCAGCGCCGACGGTGTACCAACGGCCGCTCTGCTGATCTTCATCAACAGCCTCTCGCGCCATGTTCGGGCCGAGCGACCGCACTGGATGGTCGTCTGCTGGGACGGGGGGAGCCACCCAGGGCGGCTGGCGCTCCACCCCGGCTACAAGCTCGGGCGGGGGTCGGACCACACCGACGACGGAGAGGACACCGAGTACGGTATGGCCTACCGGTTCCTGGCCTTGGCCAACGTCCAGCAGGTCCGGTATTCCGGCGTCGAGGCGGACGACCTCATCGCGGCGTACTGGCGGATGTTCTCCGCACTCGAACTGACCAAGACGGTCATCGTCTCAGGTGATCGCGACTTCCACCAGCTCATCGGTGAGCACACAGAGATTGCCCTGCCGAACAGCGACGATCGTGTCACCGAGGAGAGCTTCTTCGCCAAGAATGGCTACCGCCCGCTGAGTCACCCTGACGTGATGGCTCTGGTCGGGGACCCGGGGGATGGCGTTGACGGAGTTCCTGGCATCGGCCCAGTCCGGGCCAAGAAGCTCCTTGCTGAGCACGATTGGCGTATGCAACTCCTCCTGGCGGAGCACCAGGACAAGCGGCTCTTCGGACACGAGGACCTCGTGCGGCGGAACCTCGCTTTGGTCGATCTGACGTGCGCGAGGTGGCCCCTGCCGCAGTTGCCGGGCCTTATGAGGTGGAATCCGACCACCATCGGTTCGGCGGCGTGGCTCCCCCTCCGCTCTTTCCTTGACCAGTACCAGCTCGCAACCGTTCGCTCTCGGGTCGAGTCTGGGGTACTGTGGAGGGATGACCGGCCCGCAGAGGGCTGATGAACGCCGAGTCTCTTAGCTCGGTGAGGGTGGCGCTGGTGCGCCCCTAGGGGGCACTCCGGCCCCTGCCTTACTGCCACTCATGGGTGGTAGCGAGACTCCCTTGGAAGGAGATCCACATGCGAAAGCATCTGTGGCGCGTCATTGCTCTGGGGCTCTTGGCCTCCGTCGCTCTGGCGTGCACACCCGAGCAAGTCAGGACCTGGCGGTCCAACGCTGGATTGCCAGAACTGAGTCCCGCTGAGCTGAATGCTCAGACCGAGCAAGTCACCGCCCTGTTGGCGTCGAGGGGGGTGTCGCCCGAGATCCAGGAGATCTGGATCGTCAAGCCTGGCGATCCCGTCCTGTGCTCCCATGGTGGGGTCTTCCTGCGCATCTCCCCCGACGAGTACGTCTGCGGCGGTCCTCCTGGCCTTCATGTCCCCGTGGGCGTCTGGGATCGTTTGGCCCAGTGCGAGTCTGGGGGCCGGTGGAGCCTGAACGTTGGGCTGTACGACGGCGGGCTCCAGTTTCATCCCGCTACCTGGCGGGGATTTGGTGGTGAGCGATATGCCCAGTACGCGTGGCAGGCAACCAGAGAGGAGCAAATTGACATCGCCGAGAGGGTCAAGGCCAGACAGGGGTGGGGAGCTTGGCCTGCCTGTAGCCGAAAGCTCGGTTTGAGGTAGATATGATGTCTAGATGTCGCAACTCATCGCGCTCAGCCGTGGACTCGTCACTGTGGTTGACGATGATGTTTACGAGTGGGCTCAGCAAGTCAGTTGGTACGCTCAGCCAGGAGCGAACACTTGGTATGCCGTCCGAAGCGGCCCTCGGGTGGATGGCGGGCGAGAGAGAATCTCTCTCCACCGTCTCATCTTGGGATTGCCTAGGTGGAGTCCTGGTGGTGATGAGGTCGATCACATCGACCGGGATGGTCTCAACAACCTGCGGTCGAACTTGCGTGTCGTCACGCACCAAGGGAACTCCGAGAACCGGAACAACCGGAAGCTCGACCCGATGGTGTGCGAGGTCTGCGGGACGGTCTTCGACCCAGGAAAGAGGACTCGTCGGTTCTGTTCCTCTCGGTGCTTCGGGTTGCGCCCCAACAACCCTCGCACAGAGCGAGTGCTGGACGATCGGGTCTGCCCAGCATGCAAGCGGGCCTTCAGGCCGCCCAATCACCGCTCTAAGTATTGCTCTACCTCATGCCGAAGCTGGGGTCGCTGGCATCTGTAGCCGAAAGCTGGGCCTGAGGTGAAGCGGCTCCTGGCGATCCTCCTGGCGCTGACCTCGGTGGGGCTGTGTGTTGTTGCCGCCCCCGATGCTGGCGCTGCCCGTCGTGGCTACTGCGAGAACTACTTCCCCGCCTTGGATATCCGCCAGCTCCCCCGGGATCTAGCTCACTACGCCACTGGTGAAGGCGGGTGCAGTTTCGCCGACGCCAAGACCAACAGCCGCGGTGAGTGGTCTGTCGGCCCGGTCCAGCTCAACTTCGCTGGGGCCAACCGCGCTCAGTACGCCCGGTGGGGCATCACCGAGGAGTGGGCCTTGGAGTCCGAGGACAACTACTGGGACACCGTGGTCGTGCTCTACAACCACTGCGGGCTTTGGCCATGGAATCCGGTCCGAGTCAACGGCAAGCGGAAGTACTTGTGCCGACCGCCTGCCCAGAGGGCCTACACCCTCCCCGAGGTGTACCTCATGGCGATGGCCGAGGCAGCTTTGCGAGAAGCAGAAGCAGATGCAGAAATCCTTGTGGCACAAGGATTCCTGCCGAATCAACCCATGGCGATGGCTGCTTGACAATCAGGTGAGCCGTCTCTAGTGTGCGGAGCCCCGGCCCTGGCCTTCACTGGCGGTCTTGGCCGGGGCTCTCTGTTCTCTCCTCGGGTGGGAAGGTCGGTACGTGGCCAAGCGTCGCGGTTCTGTGATCAGCGACAAGATGTTCCTCTTGGCCATGCGCGACATGGTTCCGGTCATGGCGGTGGGCTCGGACTGGAGTCTGCGAGGTTGGATCGTCGGCTTGGACGACTATCACGTCAGACTCCTTTGGGTTAGGCGGTCCGGCGTGCATCCGCACCCGGTTGTCGAGAGGTGTGTTTCCTCGCTGATCCACAAGACGGCTCTAGAGCGGATCGACTTCATTGAGCACGAACCCTCTGTGCATCCGTTTCGCGCTACCGAGAATGAAGAAGAGGGAATGGCCATCCTTGGCGCAGCCAAGGCATGGGCGGAGGGGCAACTGTCCGGAGCCGCAATCTGATGCGGCCGATCATGTGGGAGCCACCATGTCTCTGTTGAACTTCGATGCACCGACGACAGCTACCGTCGTCGTCCCGGCCGCTACGGCCGTTGCTTCGACCTCTCGGCGCCACCTTGCCTCAAGTGGGGAGTGGGGGTGGGAAGAGCTGAGGGACTACGTGGTGACGGAGATCGAGAGCCGGTTCGGGGCCTTCCCTCGGGACCCCCTCAAGGAGAAGGGGATCTTCTCTGGGTTCGTCAACCGATGGGGTGCTGACGCCGAGCGAATCGCTCGGGCCGCCTTCGAGGTGCACGGGGGCATGTGGCGATCCGCTCCCATCTCCGTCTACCGCTTCGCTGTTCGCAGCGACCCCTTCTTCGCTCAGGTGATCCGTCAGTCGCTCTAGATCTGACATTCCTGAATCTTGGGAGGGAAGATGGGATGCAAGTTGCCGTCTCTGCCCCTGGCTATCCGTCCGCTCAACGCCGACGAGAGCCAGCGCCTGAATGGGGCAGGGGCCGGGAGGATGTACACGCCCGATGACTGCTTGACGTGCGGTGGGGCTAAGTCGTTCCGGTGGTGGAATCCGGAGCGGACCG
>JACCDG011018117.1_pt1 | contig 11269 bp, 6 predicted proteins | sample 7442471 | NCBI WGS metagenome assembly JACCDG01 (sample SAMN15323444, study PRJNA562643) | freshwater metagenome | isolation source: river surface water | place: USA:Blue River Watershed | collected 2017-08-17
CCTTCGGATTTTGAGATTCCACTTCTCGCTAAACGGTACCCCAGATACCGCGTACTTATATCGATCAAAACTGAGAAAAGTCGACAGTTTCGTGTGTGGGAATTCGTAACCAGTTAGGGCTGAGTAGAGTATGTTAATCTTTTCGCAACCTGCATCGGAAAGTAACTTGAGGGGGTAATCCATGAAGTAGTTCGCCGTGTTGTTCCCTGTCATTGACCTGTCAACCGGTAGGAAATCAATTCCGGGTAGCGCGTAAGTGAAGGGCTCAATGAACTCGGAGTCTATCGGCCAGAAGACCTCGTGGCCGCGCTCCAGCCAGTACATCGCGATTGGTGCTGCGATGACGATGTCGCCCATTCCACGAGTTTGAATGATGCCGATACGCATGAACTGCTTTTCCTGTTTTTCTATTGGCTGATGATTAATAGGTATTCCCTGTTGCAATCAACGCCCTGAGTGTTCCAACATTGCCATCAACCCTTCCGCCTGCCTCTCCGCCTTCACCGGCCAGTTCTCGGCCTGCACGTTATATCGTAAGTACTCCCTTACATTCTCGCGTAGGAAGCTGTCATTCGCGAAGGCCAGCGCCTTCTCAAAGTAGTCCTCATAAGAAGCCGCGATCCCGGTCGTCAGCCCCAGGTCGTTGAACAAACTCAAGGCCACCCGCGACGCAAAACTCGATCCCGCCATCGTCACCGTTGGTGTCCCCGCAAGCAGGGCATCGCCTGCGGTGGTGTGCCCGGTGTACGGGTAGGTGTCCAGGAAAACATCGGCCAGACGATACCGGGCCAGGTGATCCTCCACCGCCGGAACCCGCGTGGCGAAGTGAATCCTCGACGGCTCCACGCCGTGCTCCAGGGCCGACTTCGATACATTCGCGTGTGCCGTCTCGTTGAGCTTCATCAGCCACAGCACACTGCCCGGCACTGCCTTCAGCAGGTCCATCCACACCTTGAACATCGTCGGGTTGATCTTGTAGTCGTGGTTGAAGCTACAAAACACGATGCCCTCGTCGGGCAGCCCGAAGTCTGAACGACGCGGCGTCACGGGCGAGGGCACGACCGAGGTGTCGCGCGGCAGGTAGCAGTGCGGCAGGTACAGCACCTTCTCGCGGTAGAACTGCTGGTACTCGGGCGGCACCGTCACGCGGTCGGCGATCAGGTAGTCGATGAACGGCAGCCCCGACGTGCCCGGGAATCCCAGGTAGGTCATCTGCACGGGGGCCGGGCGGTGCGAGAGCACGTCCAGGCGCGAGCCCTCGGTGTGGCCGGAGAGGTCGATCGCGATGTCGATCTCCATGGCGCGCATGAGTTGAGCAATTTCCAGGCTCGGCTTGCCCTGCACATCCAGGTAATGATCAAACGCGCAGCGGTAGCGCTTCCACAGGTCGCTGCCATCCGGCGCGCCGGTGGAGATGCCGGTGATTTCAAACCTGCGCTTGTCCATGCGCTCGATCATGCCGATCAGCAGATACCCGACGGGGTGGGTGCGGAAGTCGCCGGAGATGAACGCCACGCGCTTCCTGCGGTGGCGGTAGGTCTCACCGTTCCACAGCTTGTACATGGAGGGGCCGTGCTTGTCGGCGGCGTAGATCTCGATGCACTGCTGGGCCAGCGCGGCGTCATCGGTCAGTGACATGATGGTGTGCGGGCTGCACACGCGCCGGCCGGCGCGCACGCCTTCAAAAATGTGCTCGCGCGCGGACTCGAAGTCGGTCCAGTCGCAGTTGTGCAGGCGCGCGCTCATGAGGTTGCCCTCGATGTACGGGTACTCGGGGTCGACCGCGTAGGCATGCTTGAACGCGTTGGTGGCCCACTCGTACTGCTTGAACTGCGTGAGCAGCAGGCCCTGGCCCTCCAGCGAGCGCACGTGGTGGGGGTTGACCTCGGTGGCCCTCACCAGGGTCATCAGTGCGTCGTGGTGACGATTGACGGCCTGGAGCAGGGCGGCCTTGTTGGTATAGGCCTCCATGTATTGGGGGTCGGTCTCGATGGCCTTGTCGTACGCGGCGACCGAGGCTTCAGCCAGCCCCAGGTCTTGCAGGGCCTTGCCGACCGCGAAGTGACCAATGGCCAGGTGGGGGGAGCCTGCCACGGCGCGGTTGAAGCTTTCCAGCGCCTCATGCGAGCGACCGATGCTGGACAGTGACAGCCCCATGGAGTACAGGGCGGTGAAGTTGTCGGGCTCGTGGGAGAGAGCCTGTTGGAAGAGGGCGATGGCCTGCTCGTGCTGGCCCTGCACCTGCGCGCTCAGGCCCTGGCTGGCCAGGACGCCGGCCTGGCTCACCTGGGCCGGCGCCGGGTTGCCGCCGGCAGCCTGTTGCCGCCCCTGCAGCGCCGCGTTTACGGTTTGCAGGTGCTCACGTGCGTTGCTCAGATCGGGCTCGAGGACGAGGGCGGATTCCGCGGCCAGTTGGGCCTTCTCCAGTTCGCCCAGGTGAAACATCACGATGGACAGGGCCAGATGGGCCAGGGCGAATTTCGGATGGACAGCCATCACCTGCTTGATGTGCTTGAGGGCCTGCAGGTAGTTGCCGGCCCCTGACTCGATCGCACCCAGCGAGTAGTGCGCGGCCGCATTGCGGGGCTCTCTGTCCAGCACGCGCTGGAAGATCTCGCGCGCATTGTCGACAGCACCAGCGGCCTGCAAGGCCACCCCTTGATCGATCAGCTGCTGGGTCGTGAGTTGTTTCACCTTGGTATCCATTTTGCCTGGGTCCGTTGATGGGTTGCCCGCTTCACTGCAAAAGTCGTGCCCTGCGCCAAGTGTTGATTTCTCGGCATTCTAGGAAGCAAACCTCCGACGAGCAAGCCTTGGCACACCGATTGCTTTACCCCCTGCACCCAGGCCGTCAAGGCGGCCACAGTCAACAAATCGACAACTTAGGAGTGACCATGTCGTTGTTACAAGAGCTGATGAACCAGGCCGCACGTGGCGAGTTGATTCAACCCGCTATTTTCAGCCGCTTTACGCCCAAAGACATCCGCGAAGCCATCCAGCAACTGGTGGCCACCGAGCAGCTGGAACTGGCCTACGCGCTGGGCGATGCGGGTATCAGCCTTTACCCCGGTACCGAAGACATGCTGGCCATCAATGGACTGCTTGCCATCATCCGTCAGGAGTGGGCCCAGGCCGTTGAGCTCCTGACCGAACTAACGCGAGTACAGGGCGACCAGACGCAGCCCTTCACCTACGTCATGTTGGTCCGCGCACTGCGTTGCAACCTCGAGCCAGCTCGCGCTCTTGAGGTCGTGAAGCAGGGTCTGCAGGCCTATCCCAATCAGGTTGAGCTGGTGGCCGAGAGCCTGGTGCTCAACGACTACGTCGACGCCATGCAGGCGCCGGAGCAGGCTCACTGAGCGGCAAGGCTTTGCCTGCAGCGGCAAGCGGCAACCGATTGCCTCGCCCTTAGGCCCTATCCCCCAGTAATGGAATACACCCCAAGGCATCAATCATCGCTGGCACGCTGTTTGCTCAGCAAGCTCAACTAAACGTTTGACCCAGACGGTCAGGAGTTATCAAAATGGCAGTTATCAATACCAACGTCAAGGCACTGTTCTCGCAAGCTGCGCTGTCGTCCTCTCAACGTGCCCAGACAGTCGCCATGCAGCAGCTGTCGACGGGCAAGCGGATCAACACCTCACGCGACGACGCGGCCGGCATGGCCATCGCCACCCGCATGACGCACCAGATCCGCAGCATGAACCAGGCGATTCGCAATGCCAACGACGCGCTGTCCATGATCCAGACCGCCGAGTCGGCCACGACCACGATCAACGACATGCTGACTCGCATGCGTGAACTGGCGATCCAGGCCACCAACGACACCAACTCCAACGACCAGCGCAGCTACCTCGACCTCGAGTTCCAGCAGCTCAAGAAGGAAATCGTGTCGGTTTCCGAGAAAGTCGAGTGGAACGGCTTCCCGCTCTTGAACGGAAAGGCGGGCACCCCAGTGGGCGAAATGCCCGTGCTGAAGGTGACGTCCGACGGCTTGTATGAGAGCGCCGTCAACAACGACGTGACCGAAGTCAAGAACTCGTCAGGCTCTGGCACGCTCAGCACCGGTGGTACGGGAACCCTGGCCAAAAGTGGCACGCTGAGCATTCAGATGCCGCAGATGGGCACCTATCCCACGGCAGTCACCAGCGCCTTGTTGACGATGGAAGACGGCTCAGTCGTGGACTTGACGGGTAACGCGCAGGCCATCAGCGCCACCAAGATCCGATTCACCGACAGCGCCCTGACCGACGGCAAGGGCACGTTCGAGATCGACACCACGACCAGCTTCGCGCAATACGACACAGTGTCGGCCAAGATTGGTCGCACTTTTACCCAACTCAACGCCATGCGTACCGGCGACCTCGTCATCAATGGCGAGTCGGTTCCCTCGGCCACCGCGGTCGATACGGTCTCTCCCACGGGCGGATCCATGCTCAATAACCTGAGCAGTGCCATTGCTCGTGCCGCAGCCATCAATGAGGTGTCTGGCAAGACCGGTGTGACGGCCGTGGTGCAGAAGAACGTCATGACGGGCGCCGCCATGGACCCGCTGACCAATAGTGTCAAGACAGCTACGGGCACGGTGACCATCAATGGTTATGTGACCGGCGTTATCACCACGACCCAGAACAACGTGCGAGCCTCCCGCGAAGAGGCTGTGCGCCAGATCAACAAGATTGCCCACCTCACCGGTGTGCAGGCGGTTGACTCCGGTGTCGATGCCCAAGGCATCACCCTCACTGCAGCTGATGGCCGCAACATCGAGGTTGCCTTCAACACGGCCAACACAAGTGCAGACTTCTCCGCGCTCACAGGCCTCAAGCAGGGCCTGAACGTGGGCGGGTACGCCCTTGAGTCCAAGGTCGAGCAAAAGGTCGACATCTCCACCGCACCGGCTGGCGATGTGGCCCGCAGCGGACTGCGCATTGGCGACTACTCGCGGAATATTTCACGCGAAATTTCCTCCGACCGCCTGGCGGCTGATCCCCCTGTGGCCAAGGTCACCAAGGTCAAGGTGGAATCAGCGGCTTACGCAACGTCCACCACGACATCGACGTTGACGATCAATGGCATCAACGTCACGGTCAATGCGTCTGACGCCGAGACCAACGCAGTGACCTTCACCAATATGTCGGCTGGCCAATCCATCACCGTCGCAGGTCTGACACTGAAGGCCACCGGTGCGCTCACGGCCGCCGATGTCGCCGCTGCCTACGCCAACCTGGCCGATGGCACCACGGCCGCCGACGCTTCTGTTTCCAATTACGTGGGTAATGGAACCTGGTCCGGCCAGCTCTCAGGCTTTAGCACCGGTGCAGCCAGTGCATCGGCAACCACCTTCCAGAGTTCATCGGCCAACACCAACGTGGATGCGATGCAGCTCAACCTCTCCTCTGTATCTGGTTATCCTGCCGTGACGACGTCGCAGGGAAGTTCGAGCGCGACGGAGACAAGCGTGGTGGACTTTTCAAGCATCAGTCTCACTAGCGGTGAGTCGATTACCATTGGCGGGCTGACATTGACCGCAAGCGGAAACATTACAGCAGCGGCTGTTGCAGCGGGGTTTGCCTCACTTGCAGCAGGAGCAACAACGGGTAACGTCGTTGCGAGCGGAGCATGGTCCGGCACGCTCACCGGTTTCTCAACAGGTGCTGTTTCTTCCAACCAGATTACTTTCACCAGCTCTTCGGCTAGCACAAACGTTACAGATTTGTCTGCTTATACAACCGGAGCTTTGGCTACACGGCCGACCAACATAAACGCTGCAGGCGGTAGTGCCTCGAAGGATGGAAAAGGAACCGCACTGGCACTGGCCAATGCGATCAACAACAACTCGACCCTGAGCGCAGTCTTGGCGGCCACGTCCAACGCCGATGGTGAAGTCTTCATCACGTCCAAGATCCCTGGTAACGATTTCACCATTGCGGCCTCGAATGCCAACCTCACCGCCTCCACGGTGGTGGAAAACCGCGCCGGCAACAGCCGTGCCTTGCGCCAGGGCGACCTGGTCATCAATGGCGTGGCGATTCCCGGCGGGACCGAGACCAGCGATATTCTCACGAACGAATATTCTCGAAGCAGCGACAACAGTGGTAGCGCAATTGCCATCGCGGCGGCCATCAACAGCAAGTCCGAGGAGACTGGGGTCAAAGCCAGCGCCAATGCCGCTGTGATGAGCGCCACCAGCGCCATCGAAAGCAACCTGCCACAGTCGGGCTACTACGCGATCTATGTCAACGGCACCCAGGTGGTGGTCCAACTCAACCCCGACGACTCGCCCGATGTGCGGATGAACCGCATCATGGCCGAGCTGAAGAAGCACGAAGGCCAGACCGGCGTCGAGGGCTCGATCAACAAGGCCGGCGGCCTGGACCTGAGGACCGTGGACGGACGCAACCTCTCGGTCTGGTTTGACCCCACGCAAAAGGCAACCGATGGCTCGGTGCAGTACATGCGCGCCTCCATGTTCGGCCTGGCCACGGGTACGCCTGGACCGCAGACCACACGGCTGACCCTGTCGACCCCTGCCAATACGGCGGCGACGGGCACCATGTCGGTGAAGATCAACAACACGGTCATCAACGCCAAAATTGCTTCAGGCTCCAGCGCTAGCGCTGTGGCGACAGCGCTGAATTCGGCGATCCAGTCGGCGATCAAATCGGGTGATTCCAACCTGCTGGGCATCAAGGCCTCGGTGTCCGGCTCGGTCATCACCTTGACCTCCTACAACTCGTCGCCGAACCTGACCAGCCCGGACACCCGCGGCTCCTTCTCGGTCGACGTGCTGAACACACCTGAGAGTACTTTCTCCGCCGAGCTGGAAAGCCGTTCCGGTGCATCTGACACCTGGGCTGACCTGACGCCCATCATGGGTAAGCCGGTGGCCAGCGATGTGCTTGCTATCGAGAACGCCAGCGCGACGAGCGTTGGCGCTAAAACGCTCTACGGTTCCGTCACATTGACTTCCGACAAGGCGTATAGCATCGCCCCGGGATCGAACGGCCTGGGTGCCGACTCCAGCTTCACTGCGCTCGGCTTCGTCGCCGGCACCTTCGGCGGTGCCTCCAGCGTCGACATGTCCCCCCCGCGTGTGGGCCGCATGACCTTCCAGGTCGGCCCGAGCGCTGGCAATGACATCAGCTTCGACCTGGCCGACTTCGGCAAGAACGGCCCCATCACCCAGCTCATTACCTGGGACGTGGATTTGCCGAACCTTGCCCCTGGCGAGTCGATCCCGACACCGGGTCAGGACAACCCGATCTTCAACGGCGTGAAACTCACCCGCAGCTTCATCGGCTCCAAGGACGGTGCCCTGGAGGTGTTGAGCAAGCTCGACGCCACCATGGATAAGGTGAACGCCCAGCGCGCCACCATGGGCTCGATCATGAACCGTCTGGACCAGGTGGTGACCAACCTGACCAACGTGTCCATGAACATGTCGGCCTCGCGCAGCCAGATCGAGGACGCGGACTACGCCGCGGCCAGTACCGAGCTGGCCAAGACGCAGATCATGCAGCAGGCGGCTACGGCGGTGCTGGCGCAGGCCAACACTAGTCAGCAGTCGGTGCTGAAGTTGCTCGGCGGCTAAGAGGGCGCTATCCTCGGGTTCTGACCTGCCATGATGACGAACCAGACATCACCACCGGCTGACGAGCCCGAGGGAAAACTTCCCCCGATGGAGAAGGGCCCCAATTGCTGGGACTGCCGCTTCCTGGGCATCACCTGGAACCCCAGGACGCCCTACAGCTGCAAGCTCATGGGGTTTCGCAGCCGCATGATCCCCTCGCTGGAAGTCTTGCGTGCGGACGGCATGTTCTGCATGGGCTTCATGCCCAAGGTCATCCCGATTGCCCAGGCACCGGCCACGCCGGTCACGCAAACGCCCGCTGTGATTCCGCGGCGCAAGAAGTTGACACGCTTCCTCTGGGAGGCCTGAGAATAGGTTGTCGAGTTTTCGACAAACTTCACTAAAGTATTCGTATTCTCAGTATTTCAGTCAATAAATTAGTACTTTAAAAATAAAAATAGCTTTGGCATAAGGATTGCTTTTAACCCTCACCTGTTTATTGGGTTGAATTGCAATGGCTTCTACCGTCAATGTTCTACGTGCCATCTGGCTGGATCCGTTCAGTCCTCTCGAGGAGAGCGACAAGGCGCACTTGCGTCTGGCAGGCATCGATGCAGCCTGTGTCAACACACTTGGTGAGTTGAATCTCGCGCTGTCGCGTGCTCACGTGGTGGTGGTTCGGCTGGCGCAAAGCGCCGAGTTGATGCACGAGGTGCAAACCCTGATCGCGCAGCTTGGTTCACTCGTTCCTGTGGTGTGTCGAGTCGATCGTCAAGACTTGGATGTGGTGGTTGACGCCATGCGCAGCGGTGCCTTGCATGTGGTGCCCTGCGATGAGTGGAATGTGTCCTCCTGGCAACAAGTTGTGGGCATGCTGCGTTCCGCGTCGCCCGCCAGCAAAAATAAAAGCTATGTGTTTGTCGACCCGGTGAGCCAGCATCTCTTGGCACTGGCCCAACGCGTGGCACAAGCCAACGTGAGCACCTTGCTCGTGGGCCCCACGGGTGCGGGCAAGGAAGTCATTGCTCGCGTGTTGCACGAATCGTCGGGCCGCGCCAAGGGTCCCTTTGTGGCGATGAACTGTGCGGCCATGCCCGAGCATTTGATCGAGGACATGCTGTTTGGCCACGAGAAGGGTGCTTTCACCGGCGCCGTCAAGGACTACAAAGGCATTTTTGAGCAAGCCCAGGGCGGTACCGTGTTCCTGGACGAGATTGGCGAGATGCCCATGCACTTGCAGGCCAAGCTGCTACGTGTGTTGCAAGAGCGCAAGATCACCCGCCTGGGCGGTGAATCCGCCGTGTCGGTGGATGTGCGGGTGGTGGCCGCCACCAACAAGGATTTGCGCCAGGCCATCGACGCCCGTGAATTCCGCGAAGATTTGTATTTCCGCATCAGCACGTTTCGACTGCGTATTCAGCCGCTGCGCGAGCGTCCGCTCGACATCATGCCGCTGGTGATGCAGTCGCTGGCTCGCCATGGCGATAGCGGGTTGCCTTACAGCGTGACCGCTGAGGCGCAACAACTGCTGCAAGCGTATCCCTGGCCCGGCAATGTCCGTGAACTCGAAAACGTGGTGCAGCGCGCGGTGGTACTCTGTACCGGACAGACCATCACGCCGGCCCATTTGCTGTTTGATGAGATGAGCGCGCTGACCCCTGCCGAGAACACCTCGGCACCTGCCCCAACTGGCGCACGCGAGATTGTTTCAGTGGTGCCGCCCGTAATACCGATGTCTGCCGAGATGTCTCCGGCGCGGGAGCAACCCCCGCTGGTGGTTGCACATGACGCCTCAACAGTGGAGCAGCTATCCACTTTCAGCGTGGCCGCCTTACCGCCTCAGGGGATCGATATGGAACCATCGACGGTCAATTTGCAAGACGTGATCAAGTCGAGCGAACACGCCGTCATCATGTCCGCGATCCAGAACACGGAGAGCCGCGAGGAAGCGGCCCGTTTGCTGGGCATCAGCCCCCGCACCCTGCGCTACAAGCTCGCACAACTTCGCGAGCGTGGCCTGATGCTGAACGCTGCCTGAACAGGAGTTCATCATGATTGACAAAACCTCTGCCGCCAACATCCAGTCCATGCTGGAAACCATCCGAGCCTACCAGGCCCAGGCCAGTGGGCAGTCGCAGGGCGTTGAAGCGCCGGCGACTCCTCGCACCGAGGTGCCCAGTTTCACCGATTCGGTGAAAAATGTGCTCAGCAAAGTCAACGAGACGCAACTCAAGTCGTCCCAATTGCAGGAAGCCTATCAACGGGGTGAGGACATTCCTCTCACTGACGTGGTGCTGGGCATGCAGAAATCCTCCCTCGCCTTTGAAGCCACCTTGCAGGTGCGCAACAAGGTGCTGAAGGCCTACGAAGAAATTTTGAACATGCCGGTCTAATCGGAGTCTGAACCATGGCAACCGCAATTGCAAATCCCTCCATGACCGCTGGTGGCGCAGATAAAGCGCCCGGGGGCGCCGTCAGTGCTGGCAACACGTCCACGGCGGTCAAGGCCTCCGATTTGGTGAAATCGCCGAGCAGTCAACTCCTGAGTGATCCGATGGGTTTCGTGCGCGATCTGGTGCGCCAGCCCACGGTCAAGAAGATGCTGCCGATCATCATCATCCTGATGGTGGTGGCCGCGTTTGCGTTGGCCTCGCTTTCGATGAAAACGCCCAGCTACCGACCGTTGTCGATGATGCTGTCCGACCCGGACAAGCAAGTGGCCCTGGAGGCCTTGCGCAGCGCCGACTTCAAACCCGAGATTGATCCGGTCACCGGCCAGATCACGGTGCCTTCCAATAAATACCACGAGGCCCGCATGCTGGTCTCGTCCAAAGGCTTGCCGCGTACCGAGGCACAGGGCATGGATGGGCTGAAGGACATGCCTGCCATGACCACCAGCCAGTTCATGGAGCAGGTGCGCTACAACAACGCGATGGAGCAGGAGCTTGCGCGCAGCATCACGCAAATTGCCGGTATCAAGAGCGCCCGTGTGCACCTGGCCGCCCCTAAGCAAAGCGTGTTTGTGCGCGACCGTGTCCCAACCAAAGCCTCGGTGGTCATCACCCGCGCGCCAGGTCGAGCGATTTCTGCTGCCAACATCACCGCGATCGTTCAGTTGGTGTCAGCCAGCGTGCCCTACCTGGCCCCTGAAAACGTCTCGGTGGTTGACAACTTTGGCACCTTGATGAACGAGATGCTGGGCGAGCAGCCGCTGGGCATGACCTCGGCCCAACTGCAGCAAAAGCAGCAGATGGAAGACCTCTACCGCACGCGATTGATTCAGTTGTTGGCCCCCATCGTGGGAGAAGCCAATGTGAGCGCGCAGGTGAGCATGTCGCTGGATTTCACCCAGCAGGAAATTACCACCGAAGACTACGACGCCCGCGACAAAGGGCCCAAGACCCGTTCGGAACTCTTTGTGGAAGACCGCAACACCTTCAAGGATGCGATTGGTATTCCAGGCTCGTTGTCCAACACGCCGCCCACACCAGCCAACCCCGCGGCCACACCGGCGACCAACGCTGACCCGACCAAGGGTTTGTCGGAAAAGGGTGTGCAAGTGTCGGCTCGTAGCACCAAGAACTTCGAACTCGATCGCTCTGTGCGCCACACCAAGTCGGCCATGGGCACCATCCAGAAAATTGGCGTCGGTGTGCTCATCAACGAGCGTCCTATTCCGCCGGGCATGAAGGTGGAAAA
>JACCDG011068359.1_pt1 | contig 11268 bp, 6 predicted proteins | sample 7442471 | NCBI WGS metagenome assembly JACCDG01 (sample SAMN15323444, study PRJNA562643) | freshwater metagenome | isolation source: river surface water | place: USA:Blue River Watershed | collected 2017-08-17
CGAAGCGGTGGCTGTGAATCAGCGTGACGGTTTGGTGTTGCAGCAGGCTGCCGGTGCACAGCTGCGACATGACTGCACCGGCTTCCACCGAGGCGAGTTGGTCTTTGTCGCCCAGCAAAATCAAACGAGCGTTGAGCGGCACGGCTTGCAGCAAGCGGGCCATCATCTCGAGGTCGATCATTGACGCTTCGTCCACCACCACCACATCGGTGGCGAGTTGATGCACTTGCGATGCTTTGCTGTTGGTCTGCAATAACCGGTGCAGCGTTTGCGCTTGCGTGGGGATGCGCGCTTGCACCTCAGCTGGCATTCGTGTGAGCGCAGTGCTGATGGATTCGGTCAAACGCGCCGCTGCTTTGCCAGTGGGCGCAGCGAGGTGAATTTGCAATTCGCGTGATGCTGTGCCCACCAAGAGCGAGAGCAGCTTCACCACCGTGGTGGTCTTACCCGTGCCGGGCCCACCGGTGATGAGGGTGATGCTGTTTTGTGCTGCCACTTCGCAAGCCAAGCGCTGCATGTCGGGCTCAGCGTTGTGGGTGGGCGTGAACAACGCATCTAACCGTTGTGGCAAATCAGCGGGCACGTCACAAGGCAGTGCCAAGCGCTGCGTGATGTTCGTTCTGATGCTTTGCTCTGCCACCCAAGCGCGGCGCAAATACAGGCGCGCACCTTGGGCGTCTTCGGTCAGCACCAAGGGGCTGGCCTCGCCCTGCGTCCAAGGCATTGTGTTGGCGGCGTGGTGCAGGTCTGCAGGCAGGGCTGCGGTTTGTTCGTCGCTCCAGCCTAGCAATGCGGAGGCTTGTGTTTTCAGCGCGTCAAGGTCGAGGCAAGCATGGCCGCGTCCCCATTGGTGGCTGGTGAGTGCTGCCAGCCACAAGTGGCGTGGGTCGTCACTGGGTTGCTTGCTATGCAGTAGGTTAGCCAGTGATTTGTCCAAGCCTGTGAGTGGCGTGGCTTGGGTCCATGAAGATTGCAACAAAGGGGTGAGGGTGTTGGGTGTTGGCATGCCATGCCAGTTTACTGGGGGTGACCGACTTGAAAAGTTACACCTCTAATTTATCGGCCACTGCCGAAGCGCTGCTCACGGCTTATGTGGTCGAGCAAAAACAAGCTCGCACCAGTCGCCAAGAACAGGCAAACCTAACCGTGGCGGGTTGAAATGCTGTGCACGCCGATGTGGGTTCGTTTGCAGATGAGCACTCCACACTCTGATGGCTCAGTTCGATCTACACAAAAACAAAGGACCGTTGAAAGACACCATCCCTTATGTGGTGGTGCTTCAGTCGTCTTTGTTTGATGGCTATCGCCGTCGCGTGGTCGTGCCTTTGGTTCGGCGCAGCGTGCTGCCAGCGGGCATTGCAGGTACACGGATGAATCCAAGCTTCAAAGTTCGTGGCGTGGTGTTGGTGTTGCACCCGTTGGATATGGTGTCTGTGGCTTGCGATCAACTGGGTGAATGCGTAGGTTCATTGGCCGAGCATGGGCAAGAAATTGCAGATGCTTTGGATGAACTGTTAACGCGCCCTTGGCAGTAGTCGTTTTGCTCAGTTGTGCCTCAGAACCAACGACGCATCTTGCCGTTTCAGCTCCCCACTTTTTTCCAATTCAGCCAAAGTCCGATACAGCGCCTCGTGCGTCACCCCCAGCTGACTGGCCAGTGATTTGAGGCCCGTGTTCACCGCGTATGTGCCATCTTTGCCTTCGGTGTGGATGAGGTGGCGCACACGCGCTTTGACCGATTTGAGGCTGAGTCGCTCGCACTGCAAGCGCAGCCGTTTCACTTCTTGGTTGAGCATGCTGATCCAGCGGGCCGAAAAATCGGCATCGTTGCGCAACGCCTCAGCCAAGTCTTGAATGGGGATTTGCACCACGTCTGAATTCGCCACGGCGCGGCCATCGCAGTGGTATTTGGCGGATTGCAAACTGGCTTCGCTCACAAAGCCATGCTGCGTGCGCTGCAACACCACGGGGTCACCTTGTTGGCTTAAGCGCTCCAACGTCACTTCGCCATCCACCACAAAAAACATCCAGTGCGGCTTTTTACCGGTTTGAAACAACAAGTCGCCTTTCTTCACTGAGGTGGCCGTGCACAAGCGATGAAGGCTGGCAGGCAGCAAGTTGTGCAGGGATGGTGGCAGGGGCGAGGTAGATGTTGTCATATGATTTGAATCATATGCGTTTGTGCTGATCAAGGCCACACTACAGGCTCAATAGGCACACACCATGAACCAAACATTCTTTCAATTCGGCGAGCGCGTGGCAGGCTATGACATCCCTGTGATGAACGAGCGGGCTGTGCGTGGCGCTGCAGGTATTTTGTTTTTCTTTGCCATGGTCACGTTCATGAACGCCATGCTGCTCGGTAACTTTGCGCCCACCCGCGTGTTTGTGGTGGCCTTCTTGATGGACTTTGTGCTGCGAATTTTTGTCAATCCAAAATTGTCACCCAGTCTGATCGTGGCTCAGTGGATGGTGCGTCACCAAGAGCCCGAGTACGTGGCCGCAGCGCCAAAGCGTATGGCGTGGTCCATTGGGCTGGGCTTGGCTTTGTTGATGTTTTATTTGATCGTGCTCAAAGGCGTGATTGGCCCCATCAATATGTTGGTGTGCGGTACGTGTTTGCTACTGATGTTTTTTGAGTCGGCATTTGGTATTTGTCTAGGCTGCAAGCTGTATGAAAAGTTCAGCCCCAATCCGGTCACGCTGTGCCCAGGTAATGTGTGTGGCTATACGCCACCCAAGGGCGCAGGCGGCAACTGGGTGCAGATGGGCGTGTTGTTGGTGTTTGCGGTACTGGTTGTGGTGGCGGCGCGCTGGGTGGGGCAAACCCCCCTTCAAACCCCATTCGTGCAGCACATGAATAACAATGATTCTGTCATGGAAAAAACCATCGACCCTGCCGAGCAAGAGCGCTGCCGCGCACCCGAATTTGCGAAGAAAATTGGGCATGAGCAGCAATGGAAGTTACACAACGGTTGTCTGTAAAAAAGGAGTTCTTATGACTGTCAATCAAATTCAAGTGCACGTGGAAAACATCAAATGCGGTGGCTGCGAAAAATCCATCGTCAAAGGCTTGGAAAGCATGGACGGTGTTTCCAATGTTGTGATCGACCGCGAGCAACAACTCATCAGTGTCACGGCCGATGAATCGTTGCGCGAGCCTTTGATTGCCAAGCTCAAATCGATGGGTTACCCCGAGCACGGCAGCGTCAGTGGTTTGGAAGCCGGTTTGACCAACGCCAAATCATTTGTGAGCTGCGCCATCGGGCGCATGTCTTAAGTTTTAAACGCCTGCAAACAAGGCGTCTAAAGTTTCAATCAGCGCCTCAGGTGGGCGCTGCACATGCACGCCAGCACCTTCGGCGTGAATGCCGCGCAAGAACAAGTACACCGCGCCGCCCATGTGTTGGGCGTAGTTGTAGTTGGGCAGGCGCACTTTGAGCAAGCGGTGCAATGCCAAGGTGTAGAGCACGTACTGCACCTCGTAGCGTTTGTGCAGCACAGCGTCTTGCAAAGTGGCGCTGTCGTAGCTGGGTAGTTTGTTGGACTTGTAGTCCACCACCCAATAGTGGTCATCGTGTTGCAACACCAAGTCCATCGAGCCGGTGAGCATGCCTTGCATCACGCGCGCTTGAAGTGCAGGGCGTGGCGTGCCTTCAAACACATGGCTTTGAATGAGTTGGTCGATTGCGGTGGCGCTGACGTGGCGCACTTCTAAGTTGAACTCCATTTCTGGCCACATCTGCTCGTTGCTTAAGTCGCGCAATGTCAACGGCGCAGCGTTCAGCGCATGCAAAGGCAGCGGTGTTTTCACCACAGCTTGCAGCCATGGTTCTAGTTGCGCACGCGATGCGTCGTCGAGTTGCAACCAACTGACCTTGCGCTCTAGCAACAATCCCCAAGCTTGCTTGGCCCACTCAGGTGCGTTGTCATTCGCCACAGGCCAATTGTTTTGCGACAGCCATTCCAGTAAATCATGCAGCAGCGTGCCGTAACGTGCGCCGGCGGGGAAGGTTTGCCACGCGCTGATGCTTGTCAGTTCTGGCGTGGGGGCGGTTGCAGCCACTGCATAAGGCTGCGCATCCGCGATTGCGTCTGTGATGGCATCGGCCACCGCTTCATCGCGCTTCGATTCAGACACCAGCCCTCGCGTGATGGCACTAAAGCTCGCCGTCCACCACAGGCTGTGGTGGGTGCGTGTGGGTGTCAGGGCATCTTTGGGCGCGCTGATGGCAGCGGGGGCTTGGTAGCGAATGCCTTGCAACTCTGGCAAGTCGGCCACTTGGATGTGGTTACACGTGCCCCACAAAGTGTGCAACTGGTTGGCTAAATCACCACGCTCTTTGCGCATCAGCAATTGCGACAAGGCACTCAGCTTTAAATCGCTCTTGGTGGTGGCCTTGCTCAAATCATTTTTGGTTTCGGCCACGCCCATCCACAAACCACGTTGCGCACGGGTGAGGGCCACGTACAGCAATCGCATGTCTTCTTCTACCGAAGTGGCGATCGGGTCACTGTCGTCCTCGGCTTCGTCGTCTTGTGCGAAGTTGGTCTTGGCTTTTTTCTCCACTGCAAACGCGCCTGCAAACGGTACAAACACCAGCGGGTATTGCAAGCCCTTGCTCTTGTGATACGTGATGACTTTCACGCACAGCGCATCGGTTTCTAGGCGGGCTTGCTGTGCATCGCTGTCGTGGTGTTGGCTTTGAATTTGTTCGCCCAGATGGCGCACCAGCGCGTGCTCGCCTTGCAGGCTTTGCGCGGCGTGTTGCAGCAGTTCGCCCAAGTGCAAGAGGTTGCTCAGGCGGCGTTCACCATCGGGCTGGGCCAACATGCGCTGCGCCACGTGCTGACTGTGCAGCCACTGGTGCAGCATGGGCAGCACGCCGTGTTGTTGCCACAGGCCGTGCCATTGGTGGAATTCTTCTAGCAGCCGCTCCCACCGCGCTTCGTCTTGGGTGGTGGCCAGCACTTCGTGCAAGTCCAGCGCCCACAAGCGGCTGCCCACTGCGGCACGCACCCAGTCTGTTTGGCGGGGCGATGCCACTGCGCGCAACAAGCGCCACAAGTCGGTGGCCTCGGTCGATTGGTACACGCTGGTGTGGTCAGACAAGTACACACTGGGAATGAGTCGCGCACGCAAAGCCTGACGCACGGCATCGGCTTGCTTTTGGCTGCGCACCAGCACGGCCATGTCGCCGGGTGTGGCTGCGCCTTTGTTCAGCAGGTCAGCCATTTGGTCGGCAAACACTTGGGCGGTATGGCTTAAGTAACTGGTGCTGCTCACCACATCCGAGTCACCTTGCGGGTGCATTTGCCACACGGTGAAGGGCGGACACTCTTCGCCGTTCACCACCAGCGCAGGCTCTTTGCCTTGGGCCGACACTTCTACAAACTCAATCTCGCCTTGTGTCGATGCAAACGGTTGCTCGGTTTGCATGAATACATGGTTCACCGCTTTCACCAAGCCCACGCTAGAGCGGTGGTTGCCGGTGAGGGTGTGCAGTGCGTCTGTGTTTGTGGCTTGCGCATCGTTGCGTGCTTGCAAGTACGTGCCCAAGTCTGCGCCACGGAAGCTGTAGATGGCTTGCTTGGGGTCGCCAATCATCACCAACGCATTGCTTTCGTTGCAGGCGTCTGGCGCGTAGATGCGGTTGAGCGTGCCGTACTGCCAAGGGTCGGTGTCTTGAAACTCGTCCACCAAAGCCACTGGGTATTGCTGGCGAATGGCGTTGGCCAATCGGCCATCGTCGGCCATCACTGCGTGATGCAGGTTTTGCAACAGGTCGGAAAAGTCAAACGCAGCACGTTGTGTTTTGGCGGCTTTGTAGGCTTCGCCCACCGCGTGTGCGGCATGAAGTGCAATGCGCTTGTCTGTGTCGGGTTTGTCGTTGAGCAGTTCAACGTGGTCTTGTAACGCAGCGAAGAATGCAAAGCCTTCGGCGTCGGCCCAGCCGTTGGCTTTGAGTTCGGTCGTGGTGAGGCGAGCCAATGTTTTGGTTTCAACCTTTGCGCCCAGTTCGGCCCACTCTTTCAACGCAGCCGACCACTTGAGTAAGTTGGGTCCTGTGATGCCTCGGCCGCGGATGGCCTTGGTTTCGATGGCGGTTTGCAGGGCTTGCCAAACAGCGTCACTCCAAGCGTCACGCGCAGTTTGCCCGGTGATTTCTACTTTGGCTTGCCACGCCATATGCGCGTCAATCGCTTGTGTGGGTGTGATGTCGGGTGCAACCACCTCGCGTGGTTTGCGCTCTTGCTCCTTCCACATCTCGCTCAAGGTTTTCAGCAGCTTGGCTGGGTCTTGACCGATGAGCGGTGTGATGTGTTGCAGCGTGTCGCCACTCAGTGGATAAAACCATTCGCGCCAATAGTCTTGCACCAGCGTGAGCTTGAGTTGATCGGCGTTTTCAAGGCGCGTTTGTTCAAACAGGTTGTGGCTCTCTAGCGCGTGCTGTGTGAGCATGCGGCGTGACCAACCGTGAATGGTGTAGATGGCGGCATCGTCCATCCACTCGGCAGCGCAGTTGAGTTGCATGGTGCAGCGTGGCCACAACGCTTCGTCAAAACTGTCGCGCAGTGTTTCTAAAAACGCATCCACCTTCAACGAGGTGGGTAACTCTCGGCCTTGCGCACTCAAGTCAAAGTAAGTGGCGGCTTGGCTTAGGCGTGTGCGAATACGCTCGCGCAGCTCGGCAGTAGAAGCGTCGGTGAACGTCATCACCAAAATTTGCGGGGGCAGCAAAGCCTCGGTGCGCTCGTGGCCCAACACGAGGCGTAGGTACAGCGCAGCGAGTGTCCATGTTTTACCCGTGCCTGCGCTGGCCTCTATCACTTGGCGGCCGTGCAGCGGCAGGGAGTGTGCGTTGAGGGCTTTCATGCGTCAGCTTCCTCAGCGTGGTCGGCATTGAGGTGAATCACCTTGGCTGCTTTGAACATGGGTTCGAACAAGCGGGTGGCCCAAGGGTTCAGACCATCTTCAACATCTTCAAAACTCGTAAACACACGTTGCAACGCGGGTGAGTCTGTGTATTCGCCGCTCTTGCCAAAGCCGCCTTCAAACGCAGCTTGCGCTTTGCCCATCGGGTCTTTGCTGCCGCCGTACACGCCCATCACGAACGCGCAGGCAGTTTTGGCAGCCACGGGCAGGGGTTTCGCCCATGCTTCTAAATAGGCATCGCACAGGTCTTGCAAATGTTCTTGCGCTTGTGCCGCTTGGATGGGCTTGAGTTCGATGGCCGCATCAAACCCAATTTGCACGCTGGTGGTGGGTGTGCCACTGGCACACGCGGCCAAGTGGTGCAGCCACAGTTGGCTGAGCGTGTCGATACGTGCGACTTGGTTTTCTTTTTTTCCTTCTGTCACCGCGCCTGGGCGCAATGCCACTTGTAGCCACTGCTGCCCAGCGTCTGGCGCTTTGCCGTTGGTGTGCCACATGGTTTGACCATTGGCCCACTCGGCACTTAAGCGTGTGTGGCCCAGTTGCCAGTGGGCAGATTGCACGCTCAAGCGCTTGGGCCACTTAGGCAACAACACATTCAGTTGCTCGCGCAGTTTTTGGCGGTCGTTCGTAAACAGGTGTTGCTGCGCTTCGCCAAAACCGGCCATGGCCAGTTGGCCACTCAGGCGCAATTGGTCAATGGCTTGCTGGGCATCTTCGGCTTGTGCAATGCGTTGGTTGAGTTTGTATTTTGCTAAACCGTCCAGCGAGAAAGGCTCTTCTTCCTCGGCGGCTTCTTCGGGGTCGTCTAGGCGCAAGCGCAAGCGGTCTACCAAAAACACTTCCACAGGTTGACGTAGCAAGCGTTGCAAATGTTGTAGTGTCAGCTCGGTGGGGGCTGCATCATTCGTTGTTGTGGTTGATGACGTGGCACAGGACGACAGCAACGCACGCTGCCAATCATCTGCATAGGTTTGGAACGTGGAGTTTTGCGTGAAGTACTTGGGTGAGAACGCTTGCAGCGGCTGCAGCGGCGCAACGCATGCGGGCGTGGGTTCACCCTTGTCATTGCGTTGTGTCCACATTGCGTTGAGGTAGTCCATCAGCTGTGCCACGAGCACGGAAGGAGGCTTTACTTCATGGTCTGTCGTGCGGCGGCCTTGCCAGCTGACGTAGAGTTTTTCGCGGGCTGAGAGCAATGCTTCTAAAAACAAATAGCGGTCGTCTTCGCGGCGCGAGCGGTCGCCTGCGCGCCAATGTGTTTGGGTGCTGCCAGCGTGTGCGGCATCGCTCATCAAATCAAAGTCGCGCGGGGTTTGACTGCGTGGGTAGTCGCCATCGTTCATCCCGAGCAAGCACACACACTTGAATGGGATGGAGCGCATCGGCATGAGCGTGGCAAATTGCACACCACCACCAAAGAAGCGGCGTTGCATGGCGGGCTGTTGCAGTTGGGCCATCCAGTGTTCGCGCACCACCACCAGTGGCAGTGGGCTGTCGAGGCGGGCCAGTTGGCATTCGGCCAGCCATGTTTCTAGCGGGGCCATCACGCGTTCAATCAAACGCTCATCGGCTTCGTCGCTGGGTTTAAAAAACAAAGCCACCAACTGCTGCAACACCGCCACCCATTCGGTAGGTGTGTGGTCTTGGCGCAGTTTGAGCAATGCAATTTGTGTGTGGCGCAGCCATTGCAACAAGCCATCGATCACGCGCGCATCGAGCCCGCCCACGCCCGCATGGGGCAGGGTGTTGGCCCACGGTGTGGCCAGCTCGTCACACGCGCCAGTTGCGTAGCCGAGCAACAAACGCTCGATGCCAAACAGCCAACTGTTTTGATTGGCGTCAGCCATGTCGGGTGCAATGCCCCACGGCTTACGGTGTGGGGCATCTAGGCCCCAGCGCACGCCGGCGTCGGCCAGCCAGGTGTCGAGCTGGGCCACGTCGTGAACTTCCAAGCCAAAGCGTTCGCGCACGGCGGCCACTTCAAACAGGCTTTGCCACTCCACGCGCGTCACGCGTAGTTGGGGTAGTTGCAGCAAAGTGTCTAACGCTTGCACCAATGGCTCGGTGCGTGGCGTGGTGTCGGCCACGGTGTAGGGAATGTGGCGCAATTCGTTTGAACTGAACCGACCAAACACCGCATGGATGTGGGGCGCAAAGTTGGCCATGTCAGGGACCATCACCATGATGTCTGAGGGCTTCAACGACCCGTCGGCATCGAGCCATGCCAACAGGCGGTCGTGCAGCACTTCGACCTCGCGTTGCGCCGAGTGTGTTTGCACAAAGACCATGCTGGTGTCGTCTGCGGGTACATCGCGCGGTGAATCAGGAATCGGCTCTAAGTTGAGCAAGGACGATTGCAAATGCTCCAGCATCGTGGGCTCGCGGCCTTCGTCGGCGGCTGTGTCTGCGGGGTCGACAAACACATCCACGCGGTTGAACTGGCCTTTGTATTGGTCTACATCGTCAAATCCATCGAGCAAGTGCAAATAGTCGCGGCCATGTTTGCCCCATGCGGCCAACAGGGGGTGCGTCTCGGTGTGCAGGGTGTATTGGTCGGCTTCGGACAGCGAGCCATCGTCTTGCGGCACGGGCAAGCCGGCTTTGTGCGCTTGGCGTTGCTTAGACAACTTAGCTAACTTGATCAAGGGCACACGGCTCTCCACCACATGGCCCCAGTAGTGCTGACAGGGGTTTTGCACCAGCATGAGCACTTGGCACACGCGGCCCAAAGCGGCCAGCGCCTGCACGGTTTGCATGGGCAGCGACGTCACACCAAACACCATGATGCGATGCGGCACACCCGCAGGGCGATGGCCCTCAGGCAGTGCGGCTATCTTGGCCATGAACGCCTCGTGCACTTTGGCGCGTGAGCTGTAGCTGTGCTGAAGATCTGCTTTGACTTCGGCATCTGCCGCGAGATCGTCTAGCAAGTTACGCCACAGCTCGGGCTGCCAGCTTTGCGTGGTGGGCAGCGGTGTGGCCATGCCAGTTTGTGTGCGCAGTTGGTCTTTGTGGTTTGCCCAGTCTTCTAGCCAATCGGCGCGGTAGTTTTGGTAGCCGTCCAGCACGTCGGCCAATTGCGCGGCCAATTGGTACGCACGGCGGTTCATGGGGGAGGCGTCACCGTCAGCTTGGCCTAGGTAATTCTTGAGCGGCGCAAAGCTGGGCTGTGCCAACAAACTGGGCAGCAAACGCATGATGCGCCACACCAGTGGCGACTTGTCCATCGGCATGTGCGCGGGCACATGGCTAGGGCCCAGCAAGGCACGGTAAATCTGCCACAGCTTGGCAGACGGCAATTCGATTTGTGTAGCGGCGCAAATGCCGAGGTCTTTGGCCAAAGCCAGCTCTAGCCAATGCTTCATGCCGTTGCTTTGCACCAGCAACACCTCGGGCGCGAGCACGGGCAGCGGGTGGTTACGGATGAACTGCACCGCCAACTCGCGCAGGCCCTCTAGCTGGTTGCTATGAAGCACCATAAAACCGGTGGCGTGGGGGCTAGACATGTGGGGCAGAGCGGGCGAAAAAAGGGGCTAAATATTTGCGTCAGCCAGTGAGCATACTGGATGGTTAGGTGCAAATTGTGAGCCTAATGGACGTTGTTAACGCTTAAAGGCGGAAGCCACAAAATCAATCAACGCCTTTACCCGCACCGAGGTGCGGTGGCGTTCGGCGTAGATGGCATAGATGTCGGCATCGGGGCTGCTGTATTGAGGCAGAAGTTGCACCAGCTTGCCGGACTGCAAATATTTATCCACGTCCCATTGCGCACGCAGCAACACGCCGTGGCCGTCGAGTGCCCAGTTGAGGGCCACGCCACCATCGTTGGTGGTGAGGTTGCCGCGAATTTTGATGCTCTCGGTTTGTTGTTCTTTGGCTTTTCCTTTGGCAGTGGTGAAGCGCCACAGGCCATAAGCTTCATCGCCTTGACGAATGCCAATGCAGTTGTGCTTGGCCAAGTCTGCGGGTGTTTTAGGTATGCCAAATTTTTTGAGGTACGCAGGTGACGCCACCACCACGCGTTGGTTGGCAGCAATGAAACGTGCAATTGACCTCGAGTCGGGCGGGTTGCCAAAGCGAAAGCAAATGTCAAATGCATCATCGCCACTCGGCGGTGGGTTGACCGAGAGCTGCAACTGCACATCGACCTTGGGGTGCAGCCGTGTGAACTGCGAAATGAGTGGCGCAATGTGGCTGCGGCCAAAGCCGAGGGTGGCGTTCACACGCAACAAACCTTGTGGTGCAGCGGTGGCACCGAGCAAGTGGTTTTCAAGACCTTCGATGTCGCCCATGATTTTTCGGGCGTAGTCCAAATACACCTCACCCTC
>JACCDG010375929.1_pt1 | contig 11267 bp, 17 predicted proteins | sample 7442471 | NCBI WGS metagenome assembly JACCDG01 (sample SAMN15323444, study PRJNA562643) | freshwater metagenome | isolation source: river surface water | place: USA:Blue River Watershed | collected 2017-08-17
GTAGAACCGCAGAGGACTAATAGAATTGTTTATAGTTCGTCTTTTGACAACGGAGCTTGGTCTGCTATTGATACAACCATTTCAGCTAATACAACTATATCTCCAGAGGGAATACAGAACGCTGACACAATGGCAATAAGTTCGTCAACAAGTAGAATCTTTCAGTACACGGGTTTAGGTGCGGGAACTTACACCGCTTCAGTTTATGTCAAGGCATTAAGCGGAACGCCTACAATTCAGTTTAGAATGGTTGTGGATGGTAACGACATTACGGATTCAATCCCTACAACTACTGAATGGGTTCGTCACGACTTTACATTTACTGCTTCTGCTTCAATGGACTACTTTGTTTTGAGAGGTGAAAGCGGAACGGGAAGTGTAGCAATTTGGGGCGCACAACTCGAAGCTGGAAGCTACGCTACTTCATACATCCCGACAACCTCTGCAAGTGTAACACGAAACGCAGATGTTATTTCAAAGACTGGTATTAGTTCGCTTATAGGACAAACGGAAGGGACTTTGTTCTTGGATTTAGATTTTGGAAAAATAGAAGCATCGCCATCATTATTAAGCGTTGATACTTTACTATTATTAAACAATGGCACTATAAATAATCAAATAGGTATTGTGCTAGATACGCCAAGCGGGAATCCTAGAAAAATTTTAGGTCTTGTTTCTAATGGAGGTAGTTATCAAGCATTGATTTATGATTCGTCTATTGCTACTGAAACACGATATAAAATAGCTCTAGCTTATAAGGCAAATGATGTTGTTTTGTATATAAATGGAAATTTGATAGGAACAGATACAAGCGCAACAATTCCTACAACCTCTGATTTAAGCCTATCAAAAAGGGCAGACGGAGATTGGGTAAATGAATGCCAAACTTTTTACAACGCCGCTGCCATTTGGAAAGAAAGAAAAGATAACGCATTTTTAGCACAACTCACAACGATATGACGAACATATATAAACTTACTTATTCGGACAAGGAACAAGCACTCACAGACTTGAAAGCTAAAGGCATTCTTGTAGAGGTGGAGTTCAACGGAGAAAAACACGAAGCATACGGAAACGGGGTGCAAGCAGTTGTTGAAATAGGACTAATAATGTTAACCCCTCCCGTAATGGAAGGAATGGAAGTAATCAAAGAACCTATCTACGCAGACGGATATCACTATGATGTAATGTCGGACAATACCTATGACTTCGGAGCTAACCTTGTGGAACCAAAGAACCCAAAGCACGCATTCGCTGGGCATAGTGTTAAAGAGGAATTCCCTTATGAGCCAATTTTTTTAAATTTACCGACAAATGAAAACTAAATTGACTCTTCTACTTTTCTCCCTTGTTAGCGTACTCGCCCCCATTACGCCACTTATCCTACTTGCAATCGCTTCAATCATTCTTGACACTTGTTTTGGGATATGGCGAAGTGTCAAAAAACAAGGTTGGAAATCAATACGATCTAGAAGGCTATCGCACACCATTTCAAAAACATTGCTTTACTCTGGTGCTATCACGTTTATTTTTCTACTTGAAAAATACGTTGTTGCCGATATTCTAGGCCATTTCATTGCTATTGATTTGGTACTAACAAAGGCGTTCACGTTTTTTTGTGTAGTTACCGAGGTAAAGAGCATCAACGAAAGTTATCACAGCGTTACAGGTGTCAACGTGTGGGATAAATTTATCGCATTTGTGAAACGCAGTAAGGAACAATTAGAGGAGCTGAAATGAGACCTGTACGCACAACAATAGTTTACTTCCTGATTTACGCCGCATTTGTCATGCTGTGGAGTTTCCTGATGTATGGATGCTCAGCAGAGCGACTACATCAAAAGGCAATAAATAAAGGCTACGTTCATACTATCCATGTGGATACTTTCAAGGTTGCCACCATTGACACCATGTGGAGAGATGGCAAGCCATATCCTGTAATCAAATACAAGGACTCTTTAGTTGTGCGCACTGAAATCAAATACGTTCCTAGATGGGTTTATCGTTTCGATAACGAGCGATTTGCCGATAGTTTAGCGCAAATACGTGCAATGTATGAAGCCAAGCTAAAAAACGAGCTTAAAAGGCAAAAAATCAAGTCACATGAAAAAAAGATAGTAACCAAGCAAAAGACCAAGCAAACGCAAAGCGAAAATAAAAACGGATTTGCGGATGCAATGAAGTGGGTAGCGTTGTCTATTTTTAGCACCGCTCTGATTCTTTTGCTTATTATTGTTATTAGAGCAATCAAACGATATATTGCAATCAATGGATGAAATACTTGTAAAATACGTAGCCTTTACCAAAAAATGGGAAGGCGGCCTATCAAGAGACAAAGCTGACTCAGCTAGTAAACACCCATGCCCAACGCCATACAATGGTAAAACAGGATGGCACACCAATATGGGAATCACATACGCAGCTTGGCACAATTTCTACGGCAAAAATGCGGATGCACGCTTTTTCAATATGTCACATGAAGATTGGTTTAAAGTCTTCAAAGTTGGCTATTGGGATCGAGTTAAAGGCGATTTGTACACATCTAAGAACATTGCAATATTTGTTACCGGCATGGCATGGGGAAGCGGCGCAAGTCAGGCGGCCAAATCTCTACAAGTTGCTATAAATCATTGCGGTGTCAAATGCATAGTTGATGGCATTATTGGCAACCAAACAATTAATGCGGCCAACTCAATAGAGCCTAGAAAACTTTTTGACGCTTTGACAGCAGAGCGCGAGCGCTTTTTTTACGCTATTGGCGTAGGTAAAAACGCAAAATTTCTACGCGGTTGGCTCAATCGCTTAGCTGATTATCGTAAAACATTTAGACCTTAATAAATAAAATCTAATGTATTATATATACGCTCATTTACACCCTGAATCAGGCATACCATTTTACATAGGTAAAGGCATTGGAAATAGGCTTATATCAAAAAAGTATAGAAATGACTTTTGGAAAAAAGTTGTAAATAAATTTGGATTTGAAGCTGTAATACTTGAAAGCAATTTAAGCGAAAAAGATTCATTTGATTTAGAAAAATATTGGATAAACAGGATTGGTTTGTTTAAAAACGGCGGAACGCTTACAAATATTTGCAATGGCGGAAATGGTGGAGATACTATTTCTAATCATCCAAATAGAACCGAGATTATAGCTAAAATAAGAAAATCATTATCATCTAAACCAAATCCAAATTTAAACGGAGCTTCATGCACTGATGAATGGAGGGAAACTCAATCTATTGCTCAAAGTAAAGTGTCATTAAAAATAACTGATACCATCACCGGTGAAATTATGCACTTTATAAATTCTAAGCAGTGCGCAAAGGCTTTAAATTGCAAGGCATCTAATGTCAGAACGTGCAAAGGCAAATACATGTTAATGCGACGATATATTGTAGAATAAAAGTATCTTATTGCCTGATTAACGAATTTTAAACACTTCACTTATGTTGACCTCATTCAAACGCTATTCTAAAAATGTTCATTTCTTTGAGTTCAACACTAAAAAAGTGAAGATTGCCGCTATGTCCGATTTGCATTGGGACAACCCGAAATGCGATTGGGAACTACTCAAGAAACATCTAGATTACTGCCTTAAAAACGAGATTTATATCATTTTCCCTGGTGACTTTTTTTGCCTTATGCAAGGCCGTGGAGACCGCAGGGGAAGCAAAGATGATATTAGGCCAGAGCATAACAATGCGAGGTATTTGGATTCAATTGTCGAAACGGCAGTTGATTTCTTTGCGCCTTACGCTAAAATCATGCTATTGGTCGGATATGGTAATCATGAGACCTCGGTAATCAAATACCAAGAAACCGACCTATTGCGCCGCTTTGTGGATTTATTCAATTACAAAACAGGTGCCGAGCTTCAAATCGGAGGTTATGGCGGTTGGGTAATTATTAAGCTAGGAACTCACACCTCGGTATTTGTCAAGATAAAATACTTTCATGGCTCAGGCGGTGGCGGCGTGGTTACTCGTGGTGAGATAAACCTATCCAGAGCCTTACAGTTTTACGAAAACTTCGACATCTTACTCACGGGCCACATTCACGAGAATAAAGCAACCGAGGTAGTAAGAGACACCTTAGCATCTGTTGCAGGAAGCTATCAACAAATCCTTAGGCCTATTCACTTAATGATTTGCGGAACTTATAAAGAGGAGTACGGAGATGGCTCAGGCGGTTGGCACATTGAAAGAGGTGCGCCACCTAAACCAATTGGCGGCCGAATTATCACTTTAGAGAACGTCAGAAGCCAGAAAGGCAAAAAATCTACGTTTACAAAACACATTGATTCAATGAAGTTCCCCGGAAATTTGTAACTTCACCCCGTTGTTGTGTATGGTTTCCTGCGCAATGGTAGGTAACAGCATCGGCGCGCAGGGACATCACTCACTTGGTTTTAGCAGAAAAGGCATTCATTTTTGAGTGCCTTTTTTGCTTTGCTACAAGTCAAATAAACCATACAGCAAAAAATATTTTCACTTTTTTTCATAAAATATTTGCAACTATAAATAATTATAGTAACTTCGCAATGTAAAACAACTAAAAACCAACACAATGCAACAACTAAACGCCAACTTTTTTTGGGATGAAATCCGCCAAGTTTCAGCACTTGGAAACAATCAACAAGATTTGGACATCACCAAGCTAAAGCCGTTAATCGACTCGGATTCTTACCTCATCAGACAGATTGAAATCTGTGACCATGAGCTCTATAAACTCAATCACTTGCCTAAAATTCACCGCGAGCGCATGACTGAGGAAATCAGCGATTGGAATCGCCAGCGTAGTCAGTACCAAGAAAGCCTAAAACAAGTAATTTCTAAGCTATGAACGAGCGCAAACTAATCCAAGCCTACAAAGCCACATTTTATACAGCTATCGTTGTATTCATCTTTTTACTCATCAATTTAATTTATCAGCTATGCTAAAACTAATCAAACAAGACCCCGACTTTATTGGAGGCCTCGCAGTTGCCTTAATTAGCGCCGTTGTACTCATTTACCTCTGTCGAACCAATAAACCGCCTGTAATCGACGCAAACACGATTGATTACCAAACCTATCAAGAAGTAAGCTACGAGCTCAAAGGTGATTGGGCAAAGTACGCCGAAGGAGTTTATAACCGTAAATACAATGGACAATGAAAGCAAGTGAATTAAGAATTGGGAATTTATTAAGGGATAAAGTTTCAAAAACCGAACTAGAAGTTGTTGAATTAACTGAAAATAACATTACTACAAAAGTTATTAATAGGTCAAAATTTCCATTAAAAGACGAGTGGAGACTTGAATACATCCCACTGACCGAAGAATGGTTGATTAAGTTTGGGTTTAAGAAAAGAGATATGTTATCTTCTGTTTTGTTTGATATGAAAAATCCGCGTTTTTCAATTTACCTGAATCCTCCGATAGACAAAAGTAATAAGTGGAATATACTTGGTATTGAAAAGAATGTAAATATTCAATATGTACACCAACTTCAAAACCTTTTTTTCTGTCTTTGTGGTAAAGAACTAACACTAAAGCCATGAAACGAATTGAAAACGACCGCAGGTTATTACTAGGCATCATTGCCTTTATGACCCTAATCATGATCATTAAAATCCTTTCAGATGTCTACCATTAGAACACGCCGCATTGCCGAACGCCTGGAGCCTTACCGAATTGTAGACGCGCAGTTCACTTATGGGCCCGATTGGTTCAAACTAGAAGACTACGTTTTGCACGGGTACTTATCAGGCGAGCGCATGGATATGATTAACGGCTTAAGCCTTGACCATTTTGACGAAATCCATTACATAACCCAAAGCCACAACGCTAAAAACAACCGCTTGTTTTTCCATGTGGTGGGCGTTAGGTACTCAGGTGAAAAACGACAAACAGTATTAATTTTAAGACGTAAGTGATGCAACAACCTAGCGTAAATTACGAGAAATTTGAGCCTAAATACAGTGAATGTTTGCGCGATAGACGTAGAGATTTTGCTATTCTTAAAACTCACAGAAACAGAAAAGTAAACTATTTGTACGAATTAAAAAATAGCTTTTTAGGCTTTGAAAACGAGCTTACAACCTATGAAATCAAAGTCTTGAAAGCCGAACTAATCTGGTCACGATCTAAATACATACAAACATGGAATACGGAGAAAAAGTAAAGAAAAACATGAAGCGCGCCACAATCATTATTGAGTACACTAGCGAGCAAAATTTAGATGACTTCCTTGACCACATTAAGAACCAACTTAAAGACGGCCAAAGCAAAGGAACGAAGACGTTTTACGTCAATCAAAACTCATTTGTAGCCACTTTTTCACAAGTCTATTGCGAGAATTACAAGCGTGAAAGCAAGATTGAAGTGCACAACGGCGTTTGCCATGAAATCGTGAAAAGCAATGTATAGGCGAACTTCAAAACGGGTCATTGTGAGTCCAGGACACAAGATTTCTTACCGGGAAGTTTGCAGAATTTTAAGGTTAGCAAAGCCGTGTATTGAAGAAGATTAGTATATTTGTTGACGGGAGTGCAGACCCATGATATAAAACATTATTGAAAGCTCATTAGGGAGTAACGCTGCACCGCGAAACCTAATGAGCTTTTTTGTTGCCAATAAATTTGAAATGAGCCAAGAAAATCAAGGTTACATAAGTCTACACAGGAAGGTAATGCAGAACTTTCTATTTAAGGAAAAACGCGCTTTTTCAAAGTTTGAAGCATGGCTTTATTTATTGATGAATGCCAACCATACGGACACAAAAGTTCTGCTGGGCAACCAATTGATAGATGTAAAAAAAGGCTCGTTCATTACGTCAGAAATCAAATTAATGGCTGAATTTTCATGGTCAAAAAGTAAGCTCAGGACTTTTCTAAGTCTGCTCGAAAGTCAATCAATGATTGAAAAAGTTACTGATTCAAAAAAGACCACCTTAACCATAGTAAAATATAGCGATTACCAAGAGCATCAGACCGCAAAAAAACCGCAAAAAAACCGCAAGCCGACTGCAAAAGAACTGCGTTCCGACACAGACAATAATGAGAATAATGATAATAAGGATAATAATGAAAATAATATTACTAATCCTACTGAAGTAGAATTAGTATTGGAGCCAAAACTCAATTTTCAAGATTTTAACGATCCTATTTTAGCTGAAAAATTATGGTCGCAATGGGTTAGGTACAAACACACTCAACACAAAGAAAAGTACAAGGAATTAGAAACAGAGCAAACAGCAATTAATGCCTTGAATAAAATTTGCGGGGGAAATAGCCAGCTTGCTCAAGAAATCATTGATCAGTCAATATCAAGCCTTTGGAGAGGCCTATTTAAATTAAAATCAACTCAATCAAATAACAATCAAATAACACCACAAAATGGAACACAACCAAAACAACAGCGTCACGCATTCATCCTCAAAACTCTTAGAAATTTGGAGCGCCTCGGAACATTCAATTCAAGACAAGTTGAAATCGCGGAATATTATCTTGAGCACGCAACAGGTCCAATCAATTCTGAAGAGTTCTTCGCAAGACTTGAAAAACTCGATTGGAGCAGTCCAGAGTTTCATCCTGAAAACATTGGAAGTACGCTACGGATTGGAGAGTGATAGAATATCAGATTTATTGTTAAGCTCGATCATTGAAACATTATTGAACTCACGTGAACCGCTTTCACTCGATGACCTAAACACCTGTTTTGAGTTTACACCTGTGCAAAAGATTCCCGGCCAAAAGATGACCCTTGATGAGTTCATGACGCCCATTCGTGACTACGTCAAGAAAAAGCAAATCCTGCGCCAGGTGATTGAACAGCAGCACATCGAGAACACAAAGCAACAAGCCTCAAACGAAGCCGAAGAACAGTTCTTTTTGCGCGCCAAACAAAAGTATATTGATAGCCTAGAGTTCAATGAATGGATGGGAGACATGTTTGAAGCTCGCGTGATAGCTGATAAGTTTTGGAGGCAAATGCGCCATGAATGGGCAAACCTCAAGGATGCAGCTAGAGACGTTTACATTAGAGATGTAGCAAAGAACCAAGTAGAAGACGCGGTACAACAGATATTGCCTAAAAAGATTTATTACTTAGCGCAGGAGACCGTAAAGCTCGCGTGCAAAAATGGGATGCAATGGTAACAATAATAAACGGAGACTTTAGAGATTTTGATTTACCGCAAGGTTTAACAATTACAGACCCGCCATATAATCAAAATTACCATTACAAAGGATATTCAGACAATCTAAAAATTAACGAGTATATTGATTTACTTTCACGTATTCCGAAGCCTTGCGTAATTATACACTATCCGGAAGAGACAATAAACCTATTGCCGAAAGCATTAAAATCTCATTGCGAGCAAGTGGTTACATGGGTGTATAATTCAAATACAGGAAAACAATCGCGTTTGATTTCATGGTGGGGATGTAAACCTGATTTTAGAAAAGTTACTCAGCCTTACAAAAACCCTAACGACAAGCGAGTACAAAAGTTAATTGAAAAAGGAAATACAGGGGCGAAGCTATATGATTGGTGGGAGATAAATCAGGTTAAAAATGTCTCAAAGGAAAAAACATCGCATCCATGTCAGATACCGGAAGAAATAATTAAAAGAATTATTTTAACCACAGCGCAAAATGGCCAGTTGATTATTGATCCATTTGGTGGAAGTGGCACAACTGCAAAGGTTGCGGAAGAGCTAGGTTTTGATTCTTTGATTTTTGAAGTTGAAAAATCGTATTGTGAAATAATTGAAAATAGAATAAAAATAAAACAACGATAAAATGATATATAAAAAAGTCTACATAGCAGGACCTATAAGCGGCCACGACTTAAAAGCAAGAAAAGAAGCGTTTAAAAGCGCTGAGATTGAGTTAAAAAGATTAGGGCACAATGTGGTAAATCCAATGGAGCTGCCGCATGATCATGACAAAAGTTGGGAAAGCTACATGAAAGAATGTATTGAAGCGCTTTTGAAATGCGATACAATTTGCCTTTTGCATGGATGGAATAAATCCAAAGGCGCAAAACTTGAGTTTGATATAGCCAACGCAATGGAGTATAAAATTATTATTGAAAAATAAACCAACTATAAATAATTATACATATATTTACACCCAAAACCAATACACAACAACGTTATGTTCTTAAATAGTGAATTTTTTAGGCTTAAAGCAATAGCCGAGACAAGTGATGATTTTATAGATGCCTCTCACAATGCCATTAAACACGTGCTTATTAGGAGAAGGTATATAGCGAGAAAACTCATTACTGTGACTTTGGACATAAATATTGAGCAAAATGCCAAGCTAGAACTTGATCATTTAGATTCAATCATTAAAAAGTTTTATTCACTCTAAACACCAATATACAACAACAATGAAAAAGCTAATTTTAAGCAAGTTGCATATTTGCGACTTTAAAAAAATCAATGATTTAGAGATTGATTTTGCGCAACAAACCACCATTGCCGGAACTAATGGCGTGGGTAAATCCACAATCTTTGATGCTTACACCTGGTTACTTTATGGCAAGAACTCACACGATCAACAAGATTTCAGCATTAAGCGCCTAGATGAAAACGGAAACGTAATTCACAACCTAGTTGCAAGCGTTTGCGGTGTATTTATCCTAGACAGCGATGTTATTCAATTAGAGCGCCGTTACAAAGAGAAGTGGCAAAAGAAGCGCGGTAACGAGCATGAAGAGCTTACGGGGCACACAACCGAGTATTTTATCGACCAAATCCCAAAAAGCAAGGGAGAGTTTGACACATACGTCAAAGGCATGATTTCAGACACCATTGCAAAGGTCATCAGTTCACCGCTTTATTTCAATGAGAAAATGAAATGGCAGGAGCGCCGCGAGATTCTCACATCCATTGCAGGCGATACAACGCCCGAAGACGTGCTAAATTTTGCGCCTGACGAATTTAAATCAGCAAATGAACTACTTGCTTTACTGGAGGCAAGAAAGTCGCTTACAGACGAAAAAACGCGCATTGCATCAGAACGTAAAAGATTAAAGGAGCAATTAGATGGCATTGCGCCCAAGATTGAGGAGCTTACAAGCATGACCGTAACAGAGTTAGATGCTACTGAGCTGGAGACAAAACTAGGCCTACATAAAGTATCTAGACATTTGATTGACGCGAAGCTAGAGGACATCGCCGAGCAAAACAAAGCCGAGCAACAAAAAGTCATTGATAGCAATAATCAGCTTTACAAATGGCAGGATGAGCTAAGCAAGGCAAAACGCGAGCTACTTAAAGACCATAACGACCGAGCACAGGCATACGAGAAACGCAAAGCAGATTTGCGCCTAGAAATCCAAAAGCTAGAGTTTGAACAGGCTGAAACAAAGTCAAAACTTACAGCACTTGAAAAGTCAATCGAGCAGCGCCAAGCCGCATCGGATAAACTCAAAGAGGCATGGACTAAAAAGAAAGCCGAGCAATTTACGTTTGTAGCTGAAAACTGCCCATGTTGCCACCGCCCAATGGACAACAACGAGGAGCAGCAACTAGAGAAGTTCAATGTAGCTAGAGCCAACGCAATAGCGCAAATACTCAAAGAGGCTACCGACATCAAAGAGCTCAAAGAGGCTGAGCAACGCCAGGCGCAAACTCTTGACTTGACATTGATCCGAATTGCTAACGACATCGAGACGAAAAACACCTACCTCAAGGAAGTTGAGGCCTCATTTGTAGTCGAGCAAGAGCCAAGCGACACGCCTGATATGGTAGCATTGAAAAACGCCATTGACACACATAAGCCTTACACACCTGAGGCGGTTTGTAACAACGCATTGAAGCAAGAGCGCGAGCAACTTGATGAGCAAATCAAAGAGGTTGAGGCATCGCTCGCTAAACTTAGCCATATTGCAGACATTAACACCCGTATTGCCGAACTATCAGAAAACAAGCGCGTACTTGCGCAACAAATCGCAAGCCTTGAGCGCGTAGCTTTCCAAATTGACGCATATGAAAAAGCGCACATTGAGTTAGTAGAAAGCCGAGTAAACGCAAAGTTTGCAATTGTCAAGTGGAAAATGTTTGATGAGCAAATCAACGGAGGCTTGGCGCCAACTTGCGAGGCAACTGTAAACGGAACGCCTTACAACGATTTAAACACCGCGATGAAAATAAACGCTGGCCTTGACGTAATCAACGCCCTTAACTACCATTTCGGGATGTTTGCACCTGTATTCATTGACGCACGTGAAAGCATTGTTGAGATAATTGAAACGGACTGCCAAGTTATTA
>JACCDG010852940.1_pt1 | contig 11266 bp, 12 predicted proteins | sample 7442471 | NCBI WGS metagenome assembly JACCDG01 (sample SAMN15323444, study PRJNA562643) | freshwater metagenome | isolation source: river surface water | place: USA:Blue River Watershed | collected 2017-08-17
ATTAATTGGTGACAGCTACCAATTAATGTTTGGTAAACTAATCGCTTTGCTTCGTCTTTTTTAAAACCAAGCTTAATCGCCCCGGCAATCCATTGTTCAGCAAATAAAAATAAGTAAGCAGGACCGCTTCCTGAGACGGCAGTGATGGCATCTAATTGTGATTCTTGAACAATAACAGTCTGACCTATCGACGATAAAACATCATTAGCTAACTTTAAGTCTGTTGACTTTGCAAAACGGCCTTTGGCTACACCCGTAATTCCCTCGCCAATTAAAGCTGGCATATTGGGCATAGTGCGAATGACGCGGGGTTTATTACCTAAATTGGTTTCAAAGAATTTAATCGTCAAGCCTGCTGCAATGGAAATATATAAAGGATGATTATCCTTCAATCCGCGGGCTTCATTAATAGAAGCAATAGCCGTCAACATATCTTGCGGCTTCACGGCTAAAAGCACGATCGACGCTTTGGCGATGGCGTCGCTGATTGTGGCAATAGTGACACGGTACGTTTTTTTAAGATACGCACACCTTTTACTGTCTGCTTCAACAACATAAATGGCAGCACGCGTGTGAAGACCTTTGATAAAGGCCTCGCCCATGTTCCCACCACCGATAAGTGCAATTGTCTGTTTAATGTTGTTCTTCATAGGCCTCTTTAAAAATGGCGGATCCAATACGCACCATGGTTGAACCTTCCTCGACGGCAATTTGCAAGTCACCACTCATGCCCATCGAGACAATATTAAATGATAAATTCGCATGCCCCGCAAATTGTTTAATCGCTTGTTCTTTAATCAGACGTAAATCACCAAAGGCTTTGCGTATTAAACCTTCATCCTCAGTTAAAGGCGCCATGGCCATCAGACCTTTAACCTTCACATGAGATAAACCGCCAATTTGCTCTAATAAACTTAAAGCCTCATCGGGATTAGCACCAAACTTTTGATCTTCGCGTCCGGTATTGAATTGAACTAAAATATCGGCGGAAGCGTTACGTTTTAAGGCTTGTTTTTGAATTTCTTGAGCTAATTTAAGGCTATCAACGGACTGAATTAAGGAACAGACATCCAGCGCATCTTTGGCTTTATTGCTTTGCAAATGACCAATTAAATTGGTCATGACTGTTGGATATTTGGCTTTAAGCGCTGGGAATTTACGTTGTGCTTCTTGTACGCGATTTTCCGCAATATACCCAACACCAGCGTCGATGGCTTGTTCAATGGCCCACTCGGGTGCAAATTTTGTCACACCCACCAAAACAACATCCCCTGATTGACGCCCTGCCTTACGGCATGCCTCATCAATGAGGGCTTTCACCTTCACGACATTTTCAGAAATCATGATAACTCCGTCAGTGGAAAATTAAAAATAACCCCGTTACGGTAGCACAAATGGGTGGGAAATTCAATGGTTGTCAGGGGAGTTTGTTGAATTGCTGGAAACAGGTGTTCGTGTTACCTGTTTATCGGGTGAAAAATAAATTGTATGGGCGGGAATATGGGTGTTCTTGGGGACAATAGCTCCTGCGGCGATAACAGACCCATCACCTATTTCAACACCAGGCATGATGACGGAATTAAGACCAACGACAACTTTCTTGCCAATTTTGACTTTCATCAGTTTAATGCCTTTAGGCTCAAAAATATGACCAATAACTGTAGCATTACCGCCGATTACACTTCCCTCACCTATTTCAAGTAATGATAAATCAGCGACGTTCTTGGAATTAATTTGCACACCTACTCCTAATTTTGCACCCATAAGTCGATAAAATATTGAGCAAAAGGGTGTTAGTAATAAGAAATCCATAAAAACGGTACGCAGACATAAAAATAAGGCATTCACAAAGAACCACTTCAATGTTTCAGGATGACCAACAGTGTACGTGCCTTCTTTTAAACGCAGTCTTAATATACAGTTTAATAAACCAATCACACACGCTAATGTGAGACCAAATAAAAAATAACATCCCGCAAGCGTGATACAACCAATTAAAACAAATTTCTTAACTACCCACTCCTGTGTCACCCCATAATCAATGAGGCTAACAAAAATGCTCGCCGCAGGCCACAAGGCAATACCGATGACGAGGGCCCCTAAGGCATATAAAAATAATGTCAACACAAGCTGCGACACTATAAGTACGATTTTCTTCATATCAATGACCCTTCTTACTTAATTTGCAAATTCCCTTGAGCATCAAAACTTAAACCAAGTTCACGGTAATCACTTACAGGCAATATACCCCGCCCCATTTCTCCCATCTTTTTTGTTTCTATCGCATGCAGATTATTGTGTTCTTTTCCGTTTAGATTCCAAGCAACTTTATGGGTTTTATATTGCGTTTCAGTGGCGTTTACACTTTCTCCTATCTGGATAAAGATTGCCTGATCATCCCAATTGAGAATCTTAGCTTTATGCCCAAAATACCCTCCAATTGACCCAACTTTTCTTAACGTCTTTGCCTTATAGACATAAATATCCAAACTCAAATTTGTATATTTAGGAGTACCCCATCTTACTATTTGAGTATGACCTGTTGGATAATGAGATTTATACCTCTCAACCAAAATAATATAATCTCTTGAAAAATTTTTCATTTGTTTCAATTCAACTACTGATGCGTGTAATCGTGCAGGTTCATAGGTGCAGCCATTCAAAAAAACTCCTATTATTCCTATACTTATTAAGACTTTTGTTAAAAAGAATATTTTTCTATTAATCAGTTGCTCGATCATATTAATCCTCTCAACGAAGCGTCTTTAAAAACCACTCTTTAATCCCATTACATAGTATTTTTCTATGCGTTAACATTAAATATTCGGCATGTGGGCCATCTTGAATAATATCAATTTTCTTTACTGAATTAGTCTTATCAAAAAGCGCCTGAGAATGCCACGGCTTGATGATCCAGTCTTTGGTGCCATGAATATAATATACTGGCTGTTTTAACTTGGCGACAATATCAATCGGTTTTTCTTTGGCCTGCCACCAAGGACCAGGTCTCACCCCTTTACCAATACGCCCTTCACCAAATAAGCTATACTTGACATCCAAGTTCATGTCCAATTCCCATAAACGGTATTCAATCTTTTCAAATTCGCTCGGAGGACTAACAGCGACGATACTTTTAATTAAATCTGTTTTACTCGCTGTAATTAAACTCGTCGCTGCACCTAAAGAAAATCCGATCACACCAATCGCTTCATATCTATCTTTAACTTCATCAATGACAGCCAATAAATCAATATACTCCTTGGATGTCCATTGAAATAATCCGCTACTTTTCCCATGTCCTCGAAAATCAATGACCGCGACATCATATGTCGGTGTTAGTTCTTGTGCTAATTCTTTAAGCAGCAAGGCTTCTTTACTGTTATAGAACCCGTGAGCAATAATAATCAGCTTTGTATGATTCGATGCATACAATTGCCACGCAATTTTCTCTTTGTCCATCGTTACAATTGTTTTTTGCACGCTTTTAACCTTTAAATCAAGTATTATCTGTTGTTGATTTATGGCACACCCTGGAGTGAGAGTGACTAGCAATAGGATTGTATAAAGTTGCTTCATTTTATTTCTAGCAAAATCATTTTTCTAATACTCATTTTCCTATTAAAGAACAACTCATCATTAAACCAATAAAAGCCACTAGCAATGCACTTATAAAAAATATTCTTGCTTCTGAGCGGTCTGTCTGTTTTCTTAGGTAAATCGCAATTGCTGCGATAAGATTAATGCCCGCTTGGAATAAGAAATAAAATGCCATTATAAAATTTGAAGGAAACATAGGATTTCCTGACGGAGGATCAAGCTTCAAAGAAAGAAAACTCAAAATCAAAAGTAGAATATTTAAAATTATTATAAACATATCATCTTCTCCTCGGAGCGCTTTGGGTTAAATGCCCCTATTAAATACACGTCACAATTTTCTTAATCATTTCTAAATTGATTTACAGTTTTCTTTACTTGAGCAAGATCCAACTTACCCGTCCCTAATAATGGCAGGCTATCCACTTTATAGAACATATCTTTGGATGGAATCCATAGATTAGGTAAACCTGCTTTGCGTAAACTATCAATAATTCCATCGATATCTGTTTCTTTGGTATAAATCACAGCTAATCGCTCACCTTTCTTATCATCTTCAACCGCCGTTACCGCACATACAGGAATTTCCTCGCCAAAGGCCTGTTGCAATGCTTCTTCGATCTTAATATGCGGTACCATCTCACCAGCGATTTTACTAAAACGACTTAAGCGATCGGTGATCGTCACAAAACCATCCTCATCCATGCGGGCAATGTCGCCGGTTTTATACCAACCATCTTGAATTACTTCACTGGTTTTTTCAGGTTGATTTAAATAACCCTTCATGACATTGGGGCCTTTGACTAAGAGCAAGCCTTGTTCATTACACTTAAGCGTTTCTCCCGTCTCAGGATTAACAATACGTAAGGCAATGCCCGGTAATGGCAAACCAATGGTTCCCATGCGAGACGCTTGTTGATGGACACCCTTGTTTTCATAGTCAGGCAAATTCACACAGGCAATCGGAGATAATTCGGTACAGCCGTATCCTTCCATCGGAAGCACGCCGTACTTCTCTTGAAATGCACGTGCCAAAGGTTCTTTTAACTTCTCAGCGCCAACAACAACTAAACGCAATGATTTAAATTGTTCTGGCTCACAGCGACGCATGTATGTACTTAAGAATGTTGGTGTGGCCATTAATATCGTTACTTGATGCTTCTCAACCAATTGACCAACCATTTTGGCATCCAAAGGATTGTAATGGTACACAGCGCCCATCCCGCTTATTAACGGAAACCATAATGTGCCCGTAAAACCAAACGAATGAAAGAATGGCAAAACCCCCAACATCCTATCCTCGTCGTTCAATCGCAATAATTGATACAAGCCCTCTAAATTAGAAGTCACATTCGCATGCGTTAACATCACACCTTTAGGGATACCGGTACTCCCACTCGTAAACATGATGGTCGCTAATCCTTGATGGTCACGGGATTTAAATGTCCCAAAAATAAACCAATGCGCTAGTCGACGGGGAATGATCAATGTTGTCGTGATAGCTTTCGCATAATCTAATGCATTCAAATTCTTAATCACATCCTCAATATAAATACACTCGCAGGACAAGCTAATCCCTGCTTTTTCTAAGAATTGACGTGAGGTAATGCATGTTGTCATCTGGCATTGACTGACAATTGACGCCATTGACTCTTTCGATGCCGTATAATTAATATTCACGGGCACTTTATCTAAAATGCCTAAAGCTACATTCGCCAGCACACCGGCAATTGATGGGGGCAATAAAATGCCAACCTTATCCTGATCTACTAAAACAAGCTTTAATCGCTTCGATACGGCTAAACTTAAACTAAATGTCAGCAGTTGATTTAATTGCTTTCCTGATGAATCTGCCACACAGAATGCAAAAGGCCGACGACGCATTTCCTGAAAGAATGATTCTGACAATGTCATTTTATCTTCGAGGCGATGATTAAATGACTCCGCTCCCAGCTCCATGATTTCCTGACGCACATCATAAGCAGCGCTTGAAGCGGGCATGGGATTACCCACAGACACTGTCACAGGATAAGGAATAATCTTAGGCCAACTGCTCAATAATCTCCCATCGCTAAAACTAAATACACTCCCCCACATTCTGTCTAAATGAACAGGAATAATCGGCACATCTAAGCCTTTCACAATATGCTCAAAGCCTTTATTAAATTTCAGCATATTTCCTGTGCGGGTTAATTGCCCCTCGGGAAAAATACAAACCAACTCGCCATTGATAATAGCCTCACGCGCTACATGCAAGGCACGGACAATATCTTTTGGATTATCATCTTTTTGAATAGGAATAACGCGTGCCAAACGGCATAACCATTGAATAGGTTTCCAATGGTACATATCTCGGCTCATCATAAAACGAATCGGGCGCTCGGTCGAAATAGTCATAAATACAGCATCGATAAAACTTGTATGATTCGCAATTAATAAAGCCCCACCTTTAAGTGGAATGCCTTCCTGATGAATGAACCGTACTTTATAAAACGTGTGAGCTGCTGTCCACACCAGTAAACGGACTAAATTATATGGAAGAATTTTAATCGCATATATAGCCCCAGCTAAAGTCAACACACCGCAAACAATAAAAATACCAGCGGGTGATAAATGCAATAAACCTTTAAACACATAGAAGGCACATGAGCCAAGTAAAACAGCGGAGAAGGATAGAAAATTATTTGCGGCCAACATTTGCCCGCGCTGTTGAGGATTGCTGTAGTATTGAATAAACGCATTAATCGGGACAGTATAAAACCCTGCGGAAAACCCTAAACAAAATAATGCCGCAATCACAATTGATAATTGCGTCGATGACATCCCTAAAATTAATGCCATGACCCCAAGCCCGCAGGCGCCTAGCGGGACTAAACCTAATTCAATTTTTTGATCCGATACTTTTCCTGAGAACAAACCGCCTAATCCTATACCCATGGCTAAGACAATCATGAGTAAACTTGCCCCCATGCTGTCTAAACTTAAATGTTCCTTGGCATAGACCATGATATTCAATTGGAATAAGGCCCCCAAGAAACTAAAGTAGGCTAAACCCAACACCGACAATTTAATTCCGTTGTCCGCCTGAATAAGACGCCAACTGGATACCATTTCTTTAATGGGGTTAATATTAAAAGGACGCTCAATGCCAGCAGGAGCTACCTTCTTCACTTGAAAAGCAAACACTAATCCTAATAAAGCCACTGAAATAAAAACGATCGGACTAATAGCATAAGCTTGAGGATGTGAGGTTAAAAACCCTCCGGCGGCTTGACCTAAGATAATCGCCGCGTAAGTGACCATTTGCACCATCCCATTAGCTTGGGATAATTGCTCATGCTGCACCACCTCGGGAATAATGCCATATTTGGGTGGGCCATAAAATGCACTATGGGTGCCCATGCAAAACAATAAAATCAAAAGACTTTCTAAATGGCCTGTTGTTAAAGCAAATACAGCAAAACCCATAATCAGTATTTCTGTAAACTTAATCACAATGATTAATTTATTTTTGCTAAATCGATCGGCGATAAAACCGGCATAGGTGGCGAAAATTAAAAAAGGAAGGACAAATACAATCCCACATAAGGACAAAAGTAAACTGCCTAAGGGATGATTAAGGCTTTTATCTAAGACGACAAAGGTGACAAGCATTTTAAAAGCATTATCATTAAATGCCCCTAAAAAATCAGCCGTCAATAAAGCACGCCACTGTTTATCTTGCACTAATGTCATTAAATGGGATTGTAGCATATCTTTCTTACCGTTTAGCGAGTTGTTGAATAAATTCTTTTGCTAATTCTTTGACTAATTCATCACGCATAACCACACTTGCTTTTGACACATTGCCTGCTGACACAAATGATGGCGCTGCAAATTCTCGAGAACTATTACTATCGACGATCAAATAGGGTTTCCCTGTACGCGCATCAAGTAAAGCCCCTACCCCTTTACCCTCCATGTAAATACGTTGATTAGGGAGAATAAATCCTCCTATAATCGTCAGGTCAAGAAAACTGCTCCACTGATATTGACTATCCGTATCAATGCTTCCACCGAATACAAATAAATAATCAGCTCCCAGATTTACAGCCAATTGTTGCATCTTAATAATACGCTTTTGAAGCTGTTCAGGACTTATAGCATTAGGCCCATATTTTGTATGGCCTTCAAAATCAGCAGGTAGAATTATCATTTCATTGATGTATTCGGAAGACTCAAATTCTTTCGTTAATAAAGTATTCGGGCTCGCTTCTCCGACTTGAGCAACAGCCACTTTAATTGGTTTTTTAATCGTCGAGTTCTGCACAGCTCCTTCACTGGCATTATCAAGCAATGTGTAAAGGACAGAACTAAATGAATTATTTCCCTCTTCACGCACAGATAAGCCTGTAGTTTCACAACCAGATAAAATAATCACAATGCCTAAGACCAAACCGAACACACTTTTTCTTTGCATAACCTTCTCCTTGTATAGTGAATTACCAAATGTAATGCCCTAGTGTTGTTTGCTCATAGATAAATCCTGTGGCATATTGACGTGTTTCTTTAATCATATTCCCCCCCATCACAACAAACCCTGTCAGGGAAACACCAACAAAGAACATGAACACCGTGCAACATAATCTTTCTTTATCTATATGCATAACCTTAACCTTTCTCTATATAGTTGACATATCAACTATATGGTTAAAAAAATAGAAGATTTAATTAACCAATCCTCCAAGCCAACGCTGAATCAATGATGATATTTCCTTTTGATCTTTCAAAACTAATTTTCCAGCCAATTCTTTAATACGTGCCGTATAACCAGGCCAGGCTTCATCTAATACCTTTGAGCCTTTAGGCGTGATACGTATAACTTTAACCCTCTTATCTGTATCTAATGACCCACGCGTAATCAGCCCCTCCCGCGCTAGTTTCTCTAAAAGACGTGTCATATTCGAGGCTGTGACCATGAGTTTCTTACCAATATCTCCCTGGCTAATTCCCACATTCTTTCCATGATGTTTGACAATCATTAACACATTCATTTTCGCTGGAGTTAAGGCATGTTTCGCCAAGAGATTTGAAATGTCATTAAACAAAGCAGTATAAAGCAATGCTATCCCATAAACAGCCTCTTCATGATATTTTTCCTGACCAATTTCAACACCAAATGACTTGAAGTAATCCATACCCTCTCCTTATCTAACACAAGGATAACACATATAGTTGACATGTCAAGTATTTATTTTGTAAACTTTAAAAATTTTCTGCTTGAGGAGAATGACAATGGGATAGCCTATTTAAGGACTTCTGCAATTTTATCCAATAACTTCTGAATATCCAAAGGCTTAATGAGGTAACCACGAACCCCATGACGCTTAAATAAAGGTTCGGTTTCTTCATGGGCGGTGAGCATAATAACTGGGATGGACTTAAACGCAGGAAGTTTTTTCATTTCGGAGATAAAGGTATAGCCGTTCATTTCTGGCATTTCAACATCGAGTACAATTAAGTCTGGTGGGGGTTCTTGTAATTTGCCTAAAGCCATGACCCCATCTGTTGCCACCGTGACGGCATAGCCATTGTCAGTTAATTTACGTCTCACTAATTCCAAAGACATGCGGTCGTCATCAACAACTAAAATTGTTTTTGGCATTACTTCTCCCCCTCTTTCGCTTGAATGGAATCTTTTCCAGGCCCTACAGCTTGAACAATTTTAACAATCAAATATTCTAAATGAAATGGCTTCAGGATATAATCAACCACTCGATGTCGACGAAAGATTGGTTCCATTTCATTATAGGCTGTTAGGACAATTAATGGAATGTCTTTCCAAATCATGTTTTTGGATTTTTCAATCAAGAACGAATACCCATTCATCTTGGGCATTTCTATATCAAGTACAATTAAGTCAAAAGAATGTACCCCCAAGGCATGCAATGCTTCTTCACCATTGGCAGCCGTGACCACCTTATATCCAAGATTCTCTAACTTACGCTTGGATATTTCTGTAATGACCGGCTCATCATCGACGATCAAAAGTGTTTTTGAAGCCATTATTCTTCCTTATGCACATTTAAAGAAGGCTCACATCCAAGCGTTGAATCCTTCACACACGGTAAACCCAATAACTGAAGTGCTATATTGGCAGACTCACCATTACGAATTGGCTGGGTCTTTGCGTCACCCATCGCGAATTGCTGATCACCAGGGTCTAACCTTTGACCTAAATTCATTTTATACAAATCGCCACCTGCTGCAATGCTTTTTCCCCATATTATCATGGGGATAATATAGTTTTCTTTATTCGCATTATCTTGATGATGTCGACCAGTCCCTCCATGGTCTGATGTTACGATAATGACAGTGTCATTTAAATTATGACGCGACGACTCAATAACGTTTAATAAATCACCCATATCACGGTCAATGCGACGAAGCTCCTCTAAATAAGGTGAGTTTACATTTAAATCCCAGCCATATTTATGCCCTGCCCTATCCAAACCTCCAATATGCAAAAACACAAATGAAGGATTAAAATCTTGAAGGGCCCGCTTACTAAATTGCATAATCGCTTGATCATTGCCATCCGAAACTAAAACCTGATCAATGGGGTAAGAATCAGCATAAAGACTAAACTTCTCCTTTGAACTCGCCATCACGGACACCATGTGATTCTCTCGAAGACGATCAAAGATGCTCGACACATAGCTCCCATGAACCTTGTGTATTGTTGTCTTAGCTACATCATTAAAGGTAATGGAATGGCCTTGCTCTACTTGAACTAGCCGCGATGTCAACATGCTGGTATGGTTTGGTAATGTAAGAGTATAGTCGGGATCTGTGCGTGCATTGAATGTACTCGACCCCTCTTTGATCAATCGATTGAAATTAGGCAACTGATCTGAGGGAAGACTTGTTAAAGCCTGAGACTTTAATCCGTCAACACTGATGAGTATGACATGTTTGACGTCGGATTGCGCATTAACTGAGGGGCTTAAGATTATTCCTACTAATAGGACGAAGATCTGGATATTCTTTAACATAGTTAACTTGTCCCTTGGGGACGATTGATAAAAGGAACATTAATATCTAGCAACTCTTCCATCATCTGATTTAACAGCATTCTATTTAAAGTGACAACTTCACTGACAGGCCAATTGCGTTTCGCATTGAGAAACATTTCAAATTCACTTGTTCTTAAATGATACAAAGCTGCATTGACTTGAACATCGGGATAAAGACGAGATAAATAATCAATATACAAAGGCATTTGAAATGATTTCATGGCCTCCACATTGTCCATTCCATAAGGCATCACATCTGAACTACCTGTTTTATAATCGATAATGCACATGCTCTTATCATTGAGTTGATCAACGCGATCAACACGATACGTCAATGTCATAGGGCCTGCCGGTAATTCAATACGGTCGGTAAATTTGCGTTCAATATAGGCAATGGATTGTACCTGTTGGCAACGCACTTGTTCTACATGCATGAATCGTTCAAGGCGCGTACGCATAATGGACTTTAACATGAAACTATCAGGACGCCCCCCTTGCACAAAAGCCTTTTGAAATTCAGCGTCGAACATTTGATAAAATATCTTAAGAAATACTTCATCAATCACGGGCTTTCGACCTAAGAATGGACGAAAAGCGCGTTCCAAAAGCGCATGAAC
>JACCDG010078623.1_pt1 | contig 11265 bp, 9 predicted proteins | sample 7442471 | NCBI WGS metagenome assembly JACCDG01 (sample SAMN15323444, study PRJNA562643) | freshwater metagenome | isolation source: river surface water | place: USA:Blue River Watershed | collected 2017-08-17
GAGATTCTAACTTGGGGTACGATGCTCCTGCCGGTCAGTGGACCTGTCAGGTCACTGTGCGGGATTAGTGGGTTTGAGAGGTATTATTCCTATATAAATGAGCTCTGCTTGCTTGTCAGAAGGTAAGAGATGCCAGCTGTGCTGGAGGATTTCTTTGAACTTTGAGATGGTTAGGGTTATTGTGGGTTCAGTCATGCCCTCCTATGGCTCAATCGAGCCTTATAGGAATCTCGGAGGACGTATATCAGCTCGCTATTTCTGTTCCAGCAGCATTTCAAGGATATTCTGTTTTAGGTGCACTTTGCGAATCTTGCCATGTGGAACCAATTCGATCAGCTGTTTTTCTTGCATTTTTTGCAGTGACCGGTGCGCCTTCACTCGGCTCATGTTAGGTAGCCTAGCTACTTCAGCTTGGTTCGTGTAGCCTTTGTTTTGCACAAGCAAATTAATTATTGCTCTTTCTTCTTGGTTCAAAAATAAAAGTACTATACCTAGTATGTTCCGAGTCTCTTGTTTTTCTTTTTGTATTTCTGCGTAGAAAAGTTTTGATGAAACAAATCCAAAAACAATTGCTACAAGTAAGAGGGCGCCCATGAGCTCGACGTGATGTCTAACCGCAAAGGAACTGTAATGCCGGCTGGCAGGATCTGCATTGTATGTCATGAATACAACAACAGTTACCAGTACAAGTAGCACAGTCAGTACTGCGAAGCTGATATTTCTGATGGTCTTACTTTGTGTGTTACGCACAGTGAAACAACCTTCTAACGGTGAACTGATTGTTTCGCGACAATTTATATATTGTTTCATCCATTGTAACATACCAGTAGGGAGTGATGACGAACGGTTTCGCACGTCCCTACAGGTGCGCCAATATGAAAAAACATAAAGAGATTCCGAAAAACAATGATACCAAGAAGCTCATAGTATTTTTTGCAGTTTTGATTGCTGTCGCTGCAGGTGGAATGTTTCTTTTCCTAAGAAATCTCGGTGACGAAGGCTCCGCAGGAAATCTGCCCAGCGTTGGAGCTGATGGATACCAAGAAGTTCGGATGATCGTAAACGGGGCCCAGTACGAGCCGAGCACCCTCACAGTCAAAGCTGGGCAAAAGGTACGCTGGATTGTTGACGGCACTAATGCGCAAGGTTGCGCCCAATCCATGTACAGCCCACAACTAGGCATCAATACAATGCTCAAGCGTGGTGACAACGTTTTCGAATTCACGCCGTCCGAGGCTGGAACAATTAAATTTTCTTGTTCAATGGGTATGAGCCGTGGACAGTTCCAGGTGGTATAGATTGCGTGCTCTTTTCTTACTGTTGGTAGTTGTGGCACTGCTAAGCGCGTGTAGCCCGATGTCTCGGCCGTACGTGGAGCCCCAGGACGAATTTTCTCAGGAGCCTGCAGGCAGTTACGAGACATCTTCATTTAACGGTTTACCGTTGGCAAAGCCAACAGGTATTGTCCGGTTGGCCGACGGAGATAAGTTTACACTTACTGCTGAGAAAGTGCGCAAGGAAATTGCGGGCAGAGATATTGTGATGTATGGTTATAATGGAATGATCCCAGGTCCTATTTTTGTTGCGGAGCAAGGATCTTCAGCAAACATAACTTTCGTGAACAACCTAGACAAAGATACAACAGTGCATTGGCACGGCCTTCGTGGCGATTATCGTTCCGATGGGGTCCCCGGCCTTGGGCAAGATGTGGTGAAGCCCGGAGAATCATTCACATATAATTTGGTGTTTCCAGATGATGGTGTCTTTTGGTATCACCCTCATGTCCGCGAAGATGCGCAACAAGACCTCGGTCTATACGGAAATATTTTTGTCAGTGGACTTGAGAACGTTGCAGGGAAAGCAGATAGAGAAGAGTATCTTGTGCTTGATGATATTGCTCTTTCTGAGTCAGGCGTAGTTCCTTTTGGAAAGGATGTAGCCACGCATGCAATAATGGGGCGCTACGGCAATGTGCTTCTTGTGAACGGAGAGCCGGAGTACGAGCTTGAGGTTCGTGCCGGTGAAGTGGTGCGGCTGTACTTTACTAATGTAGCAAACGTTCGACCGTTTATGATTCAGATACCCAACGCAAGAGTAAAACTGGTTGGCGGAGACAATGGCGCGTATCTCAAACAAGAGTTCGTGGAAAATATAGTCATTGCTCCTGCTGAGCGCTATGTTGTCGACGTAGTTTTTGACAAGGCAGGAACGTATGAACTGCGAGCAGACAACCCTCTTGCAAAGCACTTGCTCGGGAAATTTATCGTGAGCGAAGGCGCTGCCACAGCTGCTGGAAAGTCATTTGACATTTTACAGATGAACAAACAACTGCAGTCAGATGTAACCGGGCTTGAAGCCGTAATCAATGGACCGGTAGACCGGACACTGGAGCTTGACTTCCGCTTGCCTGGAATGCCCGGCATGGGCATGATGCAAGACACACACGATGGCATAGAGTGGGAAGATACTATGCCTATGATGTCCTCGTTTACTAGCGACCGCATAGATTGGGTGATTCGAGACAAAGAATCAGGAAAAGAAAATTCCAACTTGACAATCAAGGCAAAAGTTGGCGATGTAGAAAAATGGCGAATCAACAACCTGGCTGATAGCATGCACCCCATGCAGCACCCAATTCATCTACACGGTCAACGATTCCTCATCACAGCAATTGACGGACAAAAGGTTGATAATCCCGTGTGGAAAGACGTAGTGCTCGTCCCTGTTGGTCATAATGTAGACTTAGTTGTTGAGTATACGAATGCCGGGGAATGGATGCTACACTGCCACATAGCAGAGCATCTCGAAACAGGAATGTTCGCATACGTAAGCGTTGCCGACAAAAACGGAGTTACGTCACCTCGCATCGGAGCGGAAATGCATTGACCAAGCAAATGGAAATTACAATTAAAGGAACACATTGCGCAAGCTGCGAAGTGATTCTGGAGCGTAGGCTTCGCAAGCTACCCGGTGTTACAAAAGCTTCGGTGGACTTTACAACAGGCAGGACGCAGCTTGAATGTGATCGAGCAGTATCACGTAAAGATATAGCTGCAATGATAAATAAGGATGGATACAAACTCGTTGATGATGCCAGTACACAAGAGGCCGTTAGCCGAAAAGATTACGCGGAAATCGGAGCGCTCTTCCTTATCTTTGTTGCAGCCTACTTCTTAGTTCAGCGATTCGACTTGCTTCCGCAAATAGGCGTATCTGAAAACATGGGGCTAGGTCTCGTGTTCGTCATTGGGCTTATTGCTGGAACAAGCACGTGTCTTGCAGTAACTGGCGGTTTACTACTTGCGTTGGCAGCAAAATATAGTGAGGCAAATCCGAACCTCAGTGGTGTGAAGAAGTTCAAACCAACTGTTTACTTTAACATAGGGCGAGTGCTTGGATACGCAACATTCGGAGCCTTACTTGGTGCTATTGGTTCATTGTTTACGTTCTCTCCCTCCGCGTCAGGCATTATCACGGTAGTGGCTGCGCTCATCATGATCCTCTTAGGTTTGCAGATGTTGCGCATAGTGCCAGCATTGAATCGCATTAAAGTGCGTATGCCTAAATTCATAGCCCACAGCATACACGAGAAATCAGGCAGCGAATACAAACCATGGGCACCATTCGTGTTAGGAGCAGGAACATTCTTTGTCCCGTGCGGCTTTACGCAAGCACTACAGTTCTACGTACTCGCGCAAGGAAGTGCTCTAACTGGAGGCCTCACCATGATGCTCTTCTCTCTTGGCACACTGCCAATGCTCTTTGCCGTTGGAGCAGCATCAAGCTTCACAAAAGGAGCAGTACATAAACACTTCATACGCGGAGCCGCGGTGCTGGTCATCCTACTCGGGATACTCAGTCTACCAGCCGGCATTACTCTTGTTAGGATGGCATTTGGGTGATGGTTTCCCAAATTACTACCACAAACCATATAAATATCATATGAATTATTATTCATATGAATAAATCAAAACAATGCAGTTGCGGACCAGCTTGCAAGTGTAAGAACTGCCGCTGCGGACCTTATGCACTTTTTTTCGACACGCTCGGCAATACCACGCGATTTGCAATAATCGACGCCTTACTCCAAAAACCCTTGTCCGTAAATGAAATTGCAGAAAAAGTAGGCATTGAACAAACCTTAACCTCACATAGCCTCAAACGGCTTGAGCTGTGCGGATTCGTTATTAAAAAAACGCAGGGGAAACATAGAGTGTACTCTGTAAACAAACAGAGCGTAGTGCCCCTCCTTACCCTCATCGATACGCATGTAAAACGCTATTGCTCTAAGCACACAAAACAGTGCTCATGCAGCAGCAGGGGACCACAATGAAACAGACACTCACAGTAAAAGGAATGCATTGTAACAGCTGTAAATTGCTCATCACGGAAGCTCTTGAAGATAGCGGGGCTAAGAATGTATCAGTGTCTCTTGATGAAAAGAAGCAAGTCGGCACAGTCACAGTAGACTCTCCACTCACAAAAACTGAGCTTAAGAAGCTCATTGAAAAAGAAGGAGATTACAAGGTGCAGTAATGGACCACAATCACGTAGCGCCCCCCACAAACAAGCAAACATCTACCGTGAGTATCACCGGTATGCACTGCGCAAGCTGCGTTGCTGTAAATACGAAAGCGCTTAAGAAAGTGCCTGGTGTAATCGATGCCAACGTTAATTATGGCACAGCACAAGCAACAGTCACGTACGACCCTTCTCTAGCTAAACCAGAACATTTTGTTGAAGCGGTGAAGAGTCGCGGTTATGGTGCAGATGTAGTCACAGATAGCAAGCAGGCCCATGAGATGCATGAGCACCACCAACACCAATCATTGGAAACGACAAGGAAACTTCTCATTGTCAGTCTTATTTTCACGATTCCCGCCGTTATTATCGGCATGCTCTTCATGTCTGATGGGTTAGCTTACGTTGGTTACGAACTACCATACGCAGCATACTTACTCCTTGCGCTCGCAACTCCGGTACAGTTCTATGTGGGTTGGCAGTTCTATCATGGTACTTGGCTTTCCCTTAAGAACTTCTCCGCAAGCATGGATACACTCATTGCTTTGGGAACAACAGCTGCATACACACTGAGCGTATACGCAGTGTTTTTTGCAGCTACTGAAATGGGCCAATACTTTGAAGCAGCAGCAGTAATTATTACGCTCATAATCTTAGGACGCTACTTAGAAGCACGTGCAAAAGAGAAAACAAGTGAAGCAATCAGTAAGCTTATGCAACTGACACCAAAGCAAGCACTAGTCATCCGTGCAGGTAAAGAGATGAAAATCTCTGTGGACGAAGTGCTAGTCGGTGATATCATTATTGTAAAGCCCGGCGAAACAATCCCTGTAGATGGCATTGTAATCGCAGGAGGCTCCAGTATCGATGAAAGCATGCTCACAGGAGAGAGTATGCCTGTTGAAAAAACAAAAAACAGTGCCGTCTTTGGGGGTACTGCAAACAAAAACGGAAGTCTTCGTATAAAAGCAACCAAAATCGGCGCAAACACGACACTAGCAAAAATAGTCAAGCTCATAGAAGACGCTCAAGGTAGAAAAGCACCCATTCAACGCTTCGCTGACTTAGTATCCGCGTACTTTGTTCCGGCTGTAATACTAATAGCGGTTGGTACGTTCGTGTTCTGGACTTTCTTCACAACACAAGGATGGGCATTCGGCCTCATCAACGCAGTAGCAGTTCTTGTAATAGCATGTCCCTGCGCCCTTGGACTCGCCACACCCACAGCAATCATGGTCGGTTCTGGCCTAGGAGCAAAACACGGTGTGCTCATCAAAGGCGGGGACACACTGGAAACAGCTCATAAAATAAAAATAGTAGTCTTCGATAAAACAGGAACCATCACAAATGGCAAACCTGTCGTCACCGATATTGTGCCAATTGGAAAAACAACAACTCAAAAAATACTGGCGGTTGCAGCAAGCATAGAACAACACAGCGAACACCCACTAGCAGAAGCAATCGTTAATAAGGCAAAATCAGACAAAACAAAATTAGCTCGAACTTCTAGCTTTACAGCAATCGCCGGACACGGAGTGACGGCGAAAGTTGCAGGCATTAACTACATTCTTGGCAATCAAAAACTCATGAACAAGCAAAAGGTAGCACTAGAGAAGAACGTGAAACAAATAGAGACGCTTGAAGCGCAAGGAAAAACCGTCATGCTCCTGGCAAAAGGAAATCAACTCCTAGGACTAATAGCAGTTGCAGACACAATAAAAGAGAACGCACCACAAGCCATAGCAGCTCTGCAAGAACAAGACATCGCAACATATATGATCACAGGCGACAACAAGCGAACAGCATTCGCCATTGCAAAACAAGCAGGCATTCCTGTAAACAACGTGCTTGCAGAAGTACTACCTGAAGACAAAGCAGGCAATGTAAAACGTCTCCAAGCTAATGGCATCAAAGTAGCAATGGTGGGAGATGGAATTAACGATGCACCTGCACTCGCGCAAGCGGACATCGGTATTGCCATGGGTTCGGGAACGGATGTTGCGATTGAGACGGGCAATGTTGTGCTCATGCGCAATGATTTGCGCGACGTTCCTAAAGCAATTAAGCTAAGCAAGATAACCATAGGAAAAATTAAACAAAACCTATTCTGGGCCTTCATATACAATATTGCAGGCATACCAGTAGCAGCAGGAGTACTGTTCTACTCTACAGGTTGGCTGCTTAGCCCAGTAATCGCAGGAGCAGCAATGGCAGCAAGCTCAGTGAGCGTTGTAACAAATAGTCTGCTTTTGAAGAAAGCGAGGTTGTAACATGAAAACGTTTATCGAGGCATCCAAATTCTTTTTCACTGACTTCCACAAAGGCACAGTCAACATTATCCTACACATAATTAGTTTTTCAGTGATGTTTTACGGATTGACAGTCAAGAATACGCTACTCGTACTTCTCGGGTTAGCGGTAATTAACGAACTCGGTCACATCTACAACTACTTTATTGTACATAAAAAAGATCCAGCGTATGGTGTAAGAATGATTCCATACCAACTTTTTTACGCTGCGATAGGAATCATTATTCTGCTGAAAATATTCAACTGGTACTAGAGCACAGCGGAAATGTTCGCCTAAACTTAGTTATCCGTACATTCCATAAAGGAGCGGGGTGATGCTGGGGGAACTGCAAAAGACCAGCATCGAATTCGAGTGAGGCATTCCCCTTTATTGAGGTTACGGCTACTTAACCGGAAATCTTTCGCTGTGTTACCACTTTTGGTACCATCTGTGTGTCCTTTTTTCTACCCTGATTGGCTTTATTGGAGAACAACCATAGTGCATGTATGGTTAAATCCAAAGCGATCCTTATTCGAGTAAGCCCTGACCAAGCTGAAATTCTGCGTAGGAAGGCACAGGATGCAGGCTATTTGAAGGTAAGCGAGTACGTTCGCACAACGTTGTTCCTATCATTATCCACGGAGCAAAAGATCGATAAAATTTACGAAAAGGTGTGCACGTGAACCCTGAAATCGAACTTCTGCGCAGCGAAAGGCGCAGCTTCTTCTGTCCAAACAAATTGTGGCGCGAAGTATTGCACAGAACGGGCGACTGCGCAAGCGTAAGCACGTACGTGCGTCAGGCCATAACTGAAAAGATGATACGGGAGACGCCTAATGAAACCGCTTACATTCGAAGTCTAGCAACGGCGAAGCTAGGCTCCTAGTTTCATTTCTTTCGCTCGTCTTCTAATTGTAAGCTCAATTACACCCGTTGTGTTTGCTATTTCTCTCTGTGTGCGGTACTCTGCGTTTTCAGCTGCTGCGATGTATAACGCTGCTGCTGCAATGGTTTCAGGTTTTTTACCTCTGTGCCTGTGTTGACATGCTAGCTCCGCTGCTCGGGAAATAGTATGTGGTCGTAACTTAAGTATCGTTCCGAATCTTACAATTAGGTCTGTTGATCTCATTGGGTTGATTCGCAGATTAAGTGTTCTTGCAACGGTTCTGTATGTTCTCAACATTTTTGTTTTCGATACTGGCGTGTTGATCGTTACCTCAAGCGGTGTTTTCGGCAACTCGTGCATTAAGCATGCAGTGTAGACACAAGCGTACGCTAAGGTTGTATTGTCCCTTCCTCTTGCGAGTTCTTTGTTCGATGCCTGCATATAGAGCGATACTGCCTCTGCTGTTACGAAGTCCGGTAGTGATAGTGTGCTGGCTAGGACGTGCAGCGATTTCTTTGCCGCTTGTTGGTTTTTCTGTTTTGTAGAGAACAACCATCCTGTCTTTACGATTCTTCCATCGTATTGGTAGGTGCCTGCGGTGGCTATTTGAGGAGCTGAGGCTGGATTTGTTTGCAGTGGTTGTTCAATGAGGCTATCATCTAGCACGAGTCCGCATTCGTGGCAAATTATTTCGCTACCTGAACTGCCATAATTTTTGCTGCCGCACTCGGGGCATTTCATGTTCCTCACCTCGGTTGAAGTATAACAACACAGGGGTGACGTCGCCCTGCATAAGTTCCTCTACTCTCTCCTGAACTTTCTGCTTGCTCATGCATAACTCCATGACGTATTCAACACCTCCTTCAGGGAAAAGATCGCGTATCGGTTTTTTGACATCGATACGTCTTCTTCGATCGTTGTACAGTACTTTTCCTCTGACGGTTATTGTTTTGTCATGTGTTGTAATCGGTCGCTTGTTGTGCAGCATTTGGCCGCATCCCCCCTCGTGCTTTTGTGAAGCTGTGGTACGTTGGAGTTAGAATCCTGAGACGTCAGGATTCGATTAGCCAGCCGTGTGAAACAGGGACCTTTCCTGTTCACTGGTTCTGCCAGACGTGTTCATCTGGCAGCTCGAGGCTAACATAGGTGGCTGTATTGGAGAAGTGCCAATTGTAGCTTTTGTGTTGAGCCATATGTGTAATCCTCTACCATAGAGAGAGTTAGTGAGAGATATAAACTTTGCTGCAATAATGTCGAAAACATTACGCACAACCCGTTTATCGCTACTTTCGCTCTTCCCTCGGTGCACCCCCAACTTCACCCCCTACGTCGCCCTTGTGCGGGCTTGGTGGGCTTTTTACGCCCCCTAACGTTGCGGTGAAGTATTGTCTTCCCCCTCGTTACTGCTAGGCCGGGAAGCTTACCAGGGATGTCTGCTCTGAGCAAGACTTTTTCTCTGGATGCTAATGCTTGGTATTGTCGTTTGAAATCATTGTCAGTCAAAACGATTACACCTCTCTTGTCGTATTGTCGTTCAAAAATAGAGAGTTTGTCTTTGAGTTTTCGCTTGTTTGTTCGGTAGCTTGCGCCCGTCTCTACCTCAATAGCATATTCAACACCATTTTTTCTATAGACTATGTCAGGTTTTTCTGTGATGTGTTTCTCTATGGAGTCAACAAGAGGTTTGAGTACTTCAATTATGTTTTCAACAAGGAATGTGTGTGCGATTCCCTCCACCTTGTTTGTTTTTACGTAGCATTCTTCTTGGCGAGGTTTTCCTATGGGGACAAAGTATCCCGGCTCATACCCTCTATTGCCCAGATAGTTTATCTCTTCAATGTCTAGCTTTGATGCGTAGTGTAGTCCCTTAGTTGTATCGAGTTCTATGCGTACCTCGACTCTGTTATCTACTCGCTCCTTTTGGATTTCCTTTTCATTTGGATTCGTACTTATGAGCTCGTGCTCTTTCTCCGATGCTATAACAGTAAGCTCTTGATGATCGTTGTCGAGCATCAAGATGCCTTTACCTTGAGTTGCTGTGAGCAAGAATTCTTTTTCTGCTTGGCTTAGATGAAACGTTCTTGTTACTGAGTCGATGATTGCTGGTTTTTGCCTTAATAGGAATGTGTAGCTGCTGTTTGCAAGAACTGCGTGGCCTGCACTGCTACTGAGTAGGTCAGCTACATCCTGTGTGATGAGTAGTAAGCCCATGTTGAATTTTCTGCATGTCTTTACTATTTCGAATAAGTATCCTGCTTCTTCTGCGTGGCTTAGCAGGCTCCACGCTTCGTCAACGACTAGTAGTTTTCTGCCGGGTCGTTGTTTCATGGTCATGTATGCGTAATCCAAGATAAGAAACATCACTACTGGCTTTACTTGCTTTGGCATGTCGCCTATGTTGAAACAAACAAATGGTTTTTCGTAATCAATGTTGCTTTGTTTGTCTAGGAAGTTGAATACGCCTTCTGTGTACATGTATAGTCTGTTGATTATCGCTCTGTACGTTGCTTTTTCTACTTGCGCTGCGGTTTTGTCCATTGCTGCAAGTGTTTTGTATAGATCACGTAGTTGCGGCGGCTTCTTGTTGTTGTAAGAGTCTGCCGTGATGCCGAAGCGGGCGTACGTGTCATTTACTGCTCGGTCGAGAATACTTTTCTGCACTTCGCTTAATTCACCAAACATTATCTGAAAGAGGTCTTGCAGTGCAAGTCTTTTTTCTACATAATCGTGGCCCATTAAATCCATTGGATTAATGATTGTCTTACTTGTTCGACTAATCGTTACTAGCTCTCCATTGCATGCTTGTGTTATTCCTCTATATTCTCCTTGTGGATCGATGACGGTTACGTTTGTGTTGTTGAGTAGTTGTCTGCTGATGAGGAGTTTAGTAAAATAGCTTTTACCTGCTCCGCTTGTTGCGAGCACTACTCCGTTTGCGTTATTAAGTTTGAAGATATCTTTGATGTATGGTACGTTGTTTTTGTTTAGGCCAAGCAGTGTTCCACTTGGTTCAATTGTTAGGAAGGGGCTTGTGAATGGGAAGAACGCACTTAGTGCTTTTGTCGTGACGTTTCTGCGTAGCGATAAGTAGTTTTTTCCAAATGGCATCATTGTTTTGTACGCTTGCATCTGCCTAAATAGCGGCGTATGCGGGATGATCATTATGCTTTGTAGCTCGGCTTCTACTTTGCGTGTGAGAAGATCAAGCTCTTCTTCATTGGTTGCTTTGCATGCTATGAGCAGACTTACATTGAATAGTTTTTCTTCGCCTTTTTGCAAGGCCTCAAGCACTTTGAGTGTGTCTCTATACTTTATTTCGAGGCTCGGACTAATACTTTTTCGTTGTTCTTCAGCGTACAAATCAGCACGTTGTTTTTGTAGCTCTTGATTAAGTATGACCATTGTGGTTTCTATGCTAAACGGTTCTATGTGCAGTGATATGTCATAGTCTTCGTTGCTGCTTGTTATTTTGTCTAGAAAACCACTTTCAACATTGCGCGGGTAACCTGTTGCTGCTATTACTCGTACAAATCTGCCGTCTACTTCGAGGTAGTCGGCGTGGTCACGTA
>JACCDG010025543.1_pt1 | contig 11264 bp, 5 predicted proteins | sample 7442471 | NCBI WGS metagenome assembly JACCDG01 (sample SAMN15323444, study PRJNA562643) | freshwater metagenome | isolation source: river surface water | place: USA:Blue River Watershed | collected 2017-08-17
ATCATCGGCCAGGCCTTTCCCTACACGCCGATCGCCAACCCCCGCTACATGGTGGCCGACCGGGAGTTCGGCATCCAGGACGAGAACATGCAAAAGATGGTCGACGAGGCCCGCGCCAAGGGCGCGCAGGTCGTCGTCGTGCTCAGCCACAACGGCATGGACGTGGACCTCAAGATGGCCAGCCGCGTGAGTGGCATCGACGCCATCCTGGGTGGCCACACGCACGACGGCATGCCTGTCGCCTCGATCGTGAGCAACAAGAGCGGCAAGACCATCGTCACCAACGCCGGCTCCAACGGCAAGTTCCTCGGCGTGCTGGACTTCGAGGTCAAGGACAAGCGCGTCACCGACTTCCGCTACAAGCTGCTGCCGGTGTTCTCCAACATGCTGCCGGCCGACAAGGCCATGGACGCGCTGATCACCAAGATCCGCGCGCCCTACGAAAAACAGCTCAATGAAGTGCTGGCCGTGAGCGAAGGCCTGCTGTACCGCCGTGGCAACTTCAACGGCACCGGCGACCAGCTGCTGGTCGATGCGCTGATGCAGGTGCAGGGCGCCGACATGGCGTTTTCGCCCGGTTTCCGCTGGGGCACCACGCTCTTGCCGGGCCAGGCCATCACGCGCGAGTGGCTCATGGACATGACGGCCACCACCTACTCGTACGCCACCGTGACCGAGATGACGGGCGAGACCCTCAAGACCATCATGGAAGACGTCTGCGACAACCTCTTCAACCCCGACCCCTATTACCAGCAGGGCGGCGACATGGTGCGCGTGGGCGGCATGCGCTACGCGGTGGACCCCACCGCCAAGATGGGCAGCCGCATCAGCGACATGCGCCTCAAAGGCCAGCTGATCGAAGCCGGCAAAAAATACAAGGTGGCCGGCTGGGCGCCGGTGGCCGAAGAAGCGCGCCACCAAAACCTCAAGCCCGTGTGGGAACTGGTGGAGCAGTGGCTCAAGGCCCAGGGCGGCAAGGTCGGCGCGCGCCAGCTCAATGCGCCCAAGGTCACCGGCGTGCTGCCCAACCCCGGCTACGCCGCCTGAACCGGAGGCCCGCGATGCGCGCACCCGCTTCACCCCTGCGCCGGCGCCTGATCGGCGCGGGCGCGCTGGGCCTGGCCGCCAGCAGCCTGTGGCCCGAGATGCAGAGCTTCGCCCAGCAGGCGCAGGACTTCATCATGGGCCCGCCCATGTTCGACATCGCGCCGCGGCAGATCTCCCCACATGTGTGGATCATCTTCGCGCCCGATGGTTTTCCCACGCCCGAGAACCGCGGCATGATGTCCAACGTGACCTTCGTGGTCACGAGCGCGGGCGTGGTCGTGCTCGACTCGGGCAGCTCGCTGCAGATCGGCGAGATGGCGATCCGCATGATCCGCAAGGTCACCGACAAGCCGGTGATCGCGGTCTTCAACTCGCATTTCCATGGCGACCACTGGCTGGGCAACCACGCCTTTGTCAAAACCTTTGGCAAGGCCCTGCCCATCCACGCGCTGGCCGCCACGCGCAAGACCATCGAGGGCCACGAGGGCAATGTCTGGCGCAGCCTGATGGAGCGCTGGACCAACCAGTCCACCAGCGGCACCGAGGTGGTGGCGCCCAACCGCACCGTCGAGAACGGCCAGGTGCTCCGGTTCGGCGATGTCACGCTCAAGATGCACTTCTACGGCCGTGCCCACACCGATGCGGACCTGAGCGTCGAGGTGGTGGAAGACCGGGTGACCCACATCGGCGACATCGCCATGGCCAACCGCATCGCCAACATCGACGACGGCTCCTACCCCGGCACCTTCAAGTACTACGAGGCGCTGCAAAAAGCCGCCGGCGCGCAGCTGTGGCTGCCCGGCCACGGCCTGCCGGGCAAGGACATCCTGGAGACCTACGGCACCTTCCTCAAGGGCATCTGGGAGCCCTGCCTGCAGGCCGTCAAGGACGGCAAGACCGAGGGCGAGGCCAAGACCATGGTGCTGCAGGACCCGCGCGTGGCCGCGCGCGCCAAGACCATGCAGGGCTTTGACAGCAACATCGGCAAGTACACCAGCCTGGCCTACCTCGAGGCCGAAAAAGAAGCGTTTTGACGGTCCGCCGAGTGTCCCTCGGCGACCTAGGGGTTTTTCTCAAGGTGCGCGGCGGTGGCGACCGGTCTAGCATGGTCTGACCTGCAGACAGGCACAGGAGGACAGCATGAAGACCATCGCCCAAATTCTGGAAAGCAAGGACCGCGAAATCATCAGCATCCGACCCACGGATTCGGTGCTGGTGGCGCTCGAGGTCCTGGCTGCCTACAACATCGGCGCGCTGCCGGTGGTCGACGAAGGGCGGCTCGTCGGCATCTTTTCCGAGCGCGACTACGCGCGCAAGGTCGCGCTCAAGGGCCTGACCTCGGCGCTGACCGAGGTGCGCGAGATCATGACCAGCAAGGTGCACTGCGCCAGCCTGCAGCAGTCGGTGATCGACTGCATGGGCATGATGACCGACAAGCACATCCGCCACCTGCCCGTGCTCGACGGCGGGCAGCTGGTCGGCATGCTCTCGATCGGGGACCTGGTCAAGGCCATCATCGAGGACCAGCAGTTCCAGATCCAGCAGCTCGAGGCCTACATCAACCCGGCCCTGTCCCTGCACTGAGGGCGCGCCCGGCCTTGACCTTGCCGGGCCGCGGGTTTGCGCGAACGCACCGACAGCGTGGGCCGGGTCATGACAATGGCCTGCAGTTGCTGCTGCACCCATGCGCCCCTCACCTTGCCCACCGCCTGCGGCCGTCGAAGATGACCGCCACAAGGCCCAGACCTCGCCGTTCGACGCCTGGGGCTACCGCCTGCTGGCGCGCGCCAGCCTCGGCCTGTCACCGATTTCGCTGAGCCTGGCCTATGGCGACTGGGCCCTGCACATGGCGGTGTCGCCCGGACGCCAGCACGAGTTGGGCGTGCTGGCCGTCCAGCAAGCGCAGCAGTGGTGGCAGCAGCAGGTCGCGCGCCTGCAGGCCCCCGCGCCGGCCCCCGTGCAGGCCCCGCCCGGCGACGAGCGCTTTGCCCACCCGGCCTGGTCGCACTGGCCGCACAGCCTTTGGCGTGACGCTTTCTTGCACAGCGCCGCGTGGTGGGACCAGGCCAGCCGGGTCGACGGCATCTCGCGCCACCACCAGCACCTGGCCACGTTCTACGCCCGCCAGTGGCTCGATGCGCTGTCGCCATCGAATGTGCCCTGGCTCAACCCGCAGGTGCAGCAGCAGGCCTGGCAGACCCAGGGCGGCAGCCTGGCCACCGGCCTGTACAAGCTGGCGATCGATGCGCTGGCCCAGCACGGTGGCGGGCTCGACGCTTCGCCGCAGGCCTTGCCTTTTGCCGTGGGCAAGGAGGTCGCGGTCACGCCCGGCGAGGTGGTGTACCGCCACCACCTGTTTGAGCTGATCCAGTACCGGCCCAGCACCGCCGGGGTGCGCGCCGAGCCGCTGCTGATCGTGCCTTCGACGATCATGAAGTACTACATCCTCGACCTGTCGCCGCACAACTCCATGGTGCGCTACCTGGTGGCGCAGGGTTTCACGGTGTTCATGGTGTCCTGGCGCAACCCGCAGGCGACGGACCGCGCGCTGGGCATGGACGACTACTTGATCGACGGCGTCATGCGCGCGCTGCAGATGACGCGCCGCATCGCCCATGCCGAACAGGTGCACGCCATGGGCTACTGTCTGGGCGGCACCTACCTGGCCATCGTGGCGGCGCTGCTGGGCGCGCTGTCGCCGACGGCGCGCCGCCCCATGGCCGAGCCCGGCGCCCCGGCGCGCCCCTGGCCCAAGCCCTTGCCGCAACTGGCCAGCGTCACGCTGCTGGCGGCCGAGACCGATTTTTCCGAACCCGGCGAGCTGGGCCTGTTCATCGACGAAGACCAGCTGCGCACCGTGCGCGCGGAAATGGCCCGCACCGGCTACCTGTCGGGGCGGCAGATGGCGGGGACCTTCCAGTTCCTCAATTCGCGCGACCTCGTGTGGTCGCGCCACGTGCGCCGTTACCTGCTGGGCCAGGACGAGGTGGACAGCGACATGATGAGCTGGAACGCCGACACCACGCGTCTGCCCGAGCGCATGCACAACGAATACCTGCAGCAGTTTTTCCTCGACAACGCCTTGCACAACGGCCACTACAAGGTGGCCGGCCGCGCCGTGGCGCTGGAGAACATCGCGGCGCCGCTGATGGTGGTGGGCACCGAGTGGGACCACGTCTCGCCCTGGCGCTCGGTCTTCAAAATCTTGCGCGACATCCAGGTCGAGGCGCATTTCATCCTTGCCGCGCGCGGCCACAACGCCGGCATCGTCTCCGCCCCCGGCCAGGCGCAGCGCCACTACCGGATCGGCGTGCAGGCCGCGGGCCAGCCCTGGATCGAGCCCGACGCCTGGGTCGCGCGCACCGCCTGCACCGAGGGCTCGTGGTGGCCGGCCTGGGCGCGCTGGCTGCACCGGCACAGCACGCCCGAACAGCGGCCCGCGCGCCCCGTCCCCGCCGCGCGCGCGCTGGCGGCCGCGCCCGGCCAGTACGTGATGGTGCGCTACAACGATTGAGTGGCGCAGAAAAAAATCCGCCGGCGCAAGGGCGCGGGCGGATCGGCTGTGGCGCCTCCGACAGGAATCGAACCTGTATCTAGCGCTTAGGAGGCGCTCGTTCTGTCCATTGAACTACGGCGGCAGCCCAAGGATTGTAGTCCTGGGGGGTGTGCGCACAGCGCTTCAGTCGTGGCGGATGGTGTAGAGCAGGTCGAGCGCGTTGTATTCGCCCGCCTGCGCGCGCAGGCTGAGCTTGCGCGAGAGCTCGTAGAAGATGAACAGGGTGCCGAAGGCCCCGCTCACGCTGCTTTCGTAGGCCACGTAAAAGTCCTTGGACAAGCGCTTGCCCAGCGTCAGGGCGGTGCCGCTGACGGTGCTGCCCTCGGCGCTGGTGGCGCTGCGGCTGGCCAGCGAAAGCTCGTCGAGGCCGAGGGTGCGCGCCAGCTCGGCACCGATGCCCTCGCCGCGGCCCCCCAGCAGCGCGAGCGCGGCTTGCTGCAGCAGCGCCGACTCGGCGCCGCCGGCTGCTGGCGGGCGGCCCAGCACCAGCCAGGCCAGCTTGTCGGCCTCCGGCATGTCGGGGTCGGCGTAGAGCCGGATGCGCGGCGCCTGCGCGGTGCCGGTGACGGTCACGCCCACACGCTGCGCGAGGTTCGGGCGCAAGGCCAGGATGTCGAGCACCGGGTTGTTGTAGGGGCCGGCAAACCGCAGCAGGCCCTGCTCGATGGCCAGCTGCTGGCCATAGGCGCGGTAGCGTCCGCCCTCGGTGCGCACCTGGCCGTAGAGCCGCGGTTCGCCGTGCGTGGCGGCGCCGCTGACGAGCTGCAGTTCGCCCGCCAGGCGCGTGGTGATGCCCAGGCCGCGCAGCTGGAAATCCGGGCCCAGACGCAACTGCACCTGCACCTCGGGCGTGCCCATCAGCGAGCCGCCCGCGGTGCGGCCGGCGCTGGCGCTGGTGCCCACCTCCGCTTCTGGCGCGCGCGGCGCGGGCCGCACGATCACCACGTCCGAACCGAGCCGCGGCGTGCTCTCGTCGGGCAGCACGAACAGGGCCGAGTCGGCCAGCAACTCGCCCGTGACCAGCATGCGCCCGTCCAGCCATTGGGCGCGTGTCTGGCCCGACACCGTGAGGCGGCGGTCGGCGCGCTGGCTCACGCGCAGCGTGCGGGCCTGGACCTGCAAATCCATCTGCACCGACTGCCAGGCCGGCCCCTGCGCACCGAGCCAGCGCACGACGCCGCGCGCGCTGACTTCGCCGCCCTGCGCGCTGCTGTCTTGCAGGCGGAATTCGTCGAGCAGCAGGGCCTGCTCCTGCAGCCGCGCGCGCAGCCGGCCCTGGCCAAATGCCACCCCTTCCACCGCCGAACGCAGCGCCAGGTCGTCGGCCTGCAGCGTGCCCTGCCAGCGCGGCTGGCTGCGCGTGCCGGCGAGCTCGAAACGGGCGTCGAGCGAGCCCTGCATGCGCCAGCCCGGCGGCGCCAGCCACGACCAGGCGTCCACGCGCGGCAGGCGCGCCTGCACGCGCCCGCCCAGTGGCGCCTCGGCCGGCCACAGCGCGCCGAGCGTGCCCGCAGGGTCGAGCCGGCTGCTGAGCTGGGCCTGCAGCTGGCCGGCCTGTGCGCTGTCCCATTGCAGATCGAGCGTGCCGCGCGTGCCCTGCACCGCCAGCCGTGCGCTGGCCGCGCGCAAGCCGGCCTGCCGCGGTGGCGCCGTTGGGCTGTCGGCGCGCATCAGCAGGTCGCCGCGGCTGCGCTCGAGCCAGGCCTGCAGCGCGGGCTCGGGTCCGGGCTGCAGCTGCAGGCCGCCGTGCAGCAGCACATCGCCCTGCACCTCGGGCAGGCCCAGCAGGCCGGCCCAGCGCAGCGGCAGCTCGCGCAGCGTGGCCTGCAGTCGCACCTGCGGCCAGGCGCCCGCGCGCTGCGCCGCCTGCCACTCGCCCGCCTGCAGCTCGAGCGCGGCCTGCCCGTCCGGGCCTTGCAGGCGCCAGGCCTGCGCCTGCCATTGCAGTTGCCGGGCCGAGGCGCGCCATCGCCAGGCCAGCGGGCGGCTGGCCACGAGTTGCAAAGACGCGTTCTGGCCGCGCGCGCGCCAATCGAGCTGCAGCTCGGTGAGCTGGCCTTGCCAGTCGCTGCCGCGCGGGCCGCTGCGGCCAAACTGCGCCTGTCCCTGCAGCTCGGCGCGGCCTTGCGGGCCGAGCCAGCCGGCGCGCCACTCGGCCTGCAGCGCTGGCCAGGGACCGCGCACTTGCAGCCGCAAGCCCTCGAGCTGCGAGCGGTGGGCGGGGCCCTGCAGCAGCAGGCGCTCGCTCTGCGCCGAGGCCTGCAGCTGGAAGCGGGGGGCGGCCCAGCCGCCGCGCCATTGCCCTGCGGCCTGCCAGCGGCCTTGCGCCTGCCAGCCTTGCAGGCGGCTGCGCAGGGCCGGCCAGCGCTGCAGCCAGGCGCCCAGGCGCTGGCTGTCCTGGGCGTCGATCTGCCACTGGCCCTGGCCATCCTGCGGCGAGAGCTGTCCGCCCAGCTGCGCCCGCAGGCCCGGCAGCTGGGCCTCGGCCTGGCCTTCGAACGCTGGCGTGTCGGCGTGCCAACGGCCCTGCGCCTGCACGCGCGCCTCGGCCCAGCGCAGCGACAAGCGCGCCAGCGTCCACAGCGCCCCCTCGCGCCGGGCCTGCAGTTCCAGCCCCGGGGCCTCGCCTGGCGGGCCGCGACCCGCTTCGTCGGGCACGAGCTGGGCCTGCAGCGTGAGCGCGCCATCGGGCCCTTGCTGCGAGCGCAGCGTGCCGCTGAGCGCGGGCCCGGCCCCGGCGCTGAGCCACTGCCCCGGCTGCAAGCGGTGGATGCGCCACTGGCCCTGCCAGGCCGGCGCCTGTGGCCCGCTCACCGGCCGCAACTCGCCTTGCAGCTGACCACCGGGCCAGTGCGCCTGCAGCGAGGGCAGGGCCCAGCCCTGCCGGCCATGGGCGGCGCGGGCCTGCAGCGCCTGCAGGGGCACGCGCCCCTGGTCCCAGGGGCCGGTCAGGCCGTTGCGCAAATCGGCCTCGGCCTGCCAGTCGGTGTCCGGGTCCTGGGGGTCTGTCCGGGGCCGGGCGTCGATGTGGCCGTCGAGCCGGGTTTGCGGCGCCCCTGGCCACAGCGCCGCCAGGTCGATCGCCCGCAGTTGCGCCTGCAGACCGGCCAGCGGGGTCGCGTCTTGCGGCCGCAAGCGCGCCTGCAGCTGCAGGCGCGGGGCGGTGTCTTGCAGCGGGGCCGGGCTGCCCTGGGCGTGCACCAGCGCTTCCAGCTCGAGCGCGGCCTCGGGCCCGGCCAGCGTGCCCCGCAGCTCGGCCTGGGCCTGCAGCGCCAGCGCGAGCGCCTGCCGGGCCGCCGGGCGGGTGGCGGCCGGCAGCTCGCCGTGCAGTTGCGCCTGCAGCGCCATGGGCGAGCGCCCCTGCCATTGCAGCTGGCCCTGGTAGCGGCCCTGCGCCCACTGCAGCTGGTCGAGCGCGAGCTGGTGCTGCGCACCATCGAAACGGTAGTGGCCGCGCAGGCCATGGGCCTCGATCGGTGTGGCGGCCTGCCACTGCAGGCGATCGATTTGCCAATCGAGGTCCACGCGCAACGGCCACAGCAGTTGCTGCAGCGGCGCGGTTGGCGCGCTCGCCAACCGCTCGCCGCGCAATTCGCCGAGCCGCAGGCGCTGCAGCGGCAGCGTGCCGTCGAGCAGGCGCCGCGCGTCGAGTTCGAGCCGCAGGTCCGTCAGCTGCAGCGACCAGCCGGCTTGCCGCCAGTCGAGCCGCGCGATGTGACCGCCGTGGCGCAGGCTGCCCTGCACGCCGCTGCTGTGCAGGCTCAGCTCGCCGGGCAAGAGCGCCGCGAGCAGGCGCAGGCTGGCGGCCAGCGAACCTTCGCTGGCGCCCCAGCGCCACAGGCCCAGCGCCAGCGCCGTGACCAGCGTGACGGCCAACGCCCACGCCAGGCCCAGCCCGCGCGCTCGCCTGCGTTCGGGGGCGGGGGCGGTGGCGGGGGTGTTCGGCGTGTCCATCAGAAACGGAACCCCACGCTCAGGTGCAAGCGCCATTGCCCGGGCTCGATGGCGCGCGCGAGGTCGATTTCGAGCGGGCCCACCGGGCTTTGCCAGCGCGCGCCCACGCCCACGCCGTGCTGCACGCGCTGGCGCAGCTCGGCCGGGCGGTTGGCGACGGCGCCCGCGTCCCAGAACAGCAAAGCCTCCCAGTCGCTGGGCCGTCCCTGGCGCCGGATGGGGATCTGCCACTCGACGCTGCCCGTGCCCAGGTAACGCCCGGCGCTGACCGCGCCGCTGGCGCTGGGGATGCCAATGCTGCCGGGCCCGTAGCCGCGCACGCTGCGCTCGCCGCCGGCCAGGAAGAGCTGGGTGCTCGGGATGTTGTCGGCGTTGCGCGTGGCCACGGCGCCGGCTTCGCCGCGCAGCGCCAGGCGCATGCCGCGGCTGCCCAGCGACAGCAGCCACAGCGCCTTGGCGTAGCTGCGCGCGTAGGGTACGCGTTCGGCGCCCAGTGTGGTGCCCGAGCCGACTTCCAGGCCCAGGCCCCAGCCGCGGCGCGGAAAGGGCAGGCTGTCGAAGTGGCGCCAGGTCCAGGCGTAGTGCGCGCTGGCGGCGTTGCGCGAGCCGGCCTGCTCGCCGGTGGTCTCGGCGTTGTCGTATTGCAGGTAGTAGTTGCGGTCGATGCGCTCGCCCAGCTGCGAGCGACCGGCGCGCAGGCGCTGGCTGTTGCGTTCGTAGCCGCGGAGCTGCTGGTGCTCGGCCCGGCCGGCCAGTCCCCAGCGCCACAGGCTTTCGCTGGGCGGCGACAGCAGGTCCACGCTGGCGCTTTGCAGCACGCGGTCCACGGAGAGCCGTGTCACCGCGCGCCAGTCCAGGCCCGGCACGCGGTGCTGGGTGTGTTCCACGCTCAGGCGCGGCCCGGTGTCGCTGCGCACGCCCACGCCCAGTTGCCAGCGCTGGCGCAGGGTTTCCTGGAGTTCGATGCGCACCGGCATGGCTTCGGGCGGGCCGTCGGTGTCGAGCGCGACGAAGACCGCGTCGTAGAAGCCGCTGAGCACCAGGCGCTGCTGGGCCTCGAGCAGCTCGCTCGCGTGGTAGGGCTGTCCGCTGCGCAGGCGGGCCAGGCGGCGCGCTTGTTCTTCGCTGTAGCGCTGGCTGCCGATGATGTGCACCGGGCCCAGCCGCACCTCGGGGCCCGAGTCCAGGGCGATTTGCAGCACCACACGGTGCTGCTCGGCATCGACCTGGGCCTCGCTGTGCGCGATCTGTCCGAGCGGGTAGTGGTCGGCGCTCAGGCGGCGCAGGGCTGCGGCCTTGGCCGCGCTCCAGGCGGCTTGTGTGAACACCTGGCCGACGGGCAAGGACCAGTCGCGCTGCAGCGCCAGGCGCTGGTCCTGCCGTGCTGGGCTGTCGGCGATGTGTCCGGCAAAGCCCCACTGCACCGCCTGCACCCGTGCGGCCGGGCCGGGCACAACGCTCAGGTGCAGGCGCCAGGCCGGTCCGGGCGGCGGCGCGGGTTCGCTGCGCCACACGAGCTCGGGCGCGAAGTGCCCCCAGGCCGCCAGCAGTTCGCGCGCCTGCACATCGGCCGCCGCGAGCAGGCGCTGCAGCTCGGCTTCGTCCAGATCGGTCAGGCCGCGGTAGCGTTGCAGTTCGAGGTGGCGCAGCAGGTCCTGCGCGAGGTCCTCAGGGGCGTCGACCTGGAGTGTGAAGGCCTCGGGCGTGGGTGCTTGTGTGGGCGCTTGTGCGGCCACCTGCGCGGCCACCTGCGCGGCCACCTGCGCGGCCACTGGCGCCGCCCACAGCAGCCCCAGGCACAGGCCCAGACCGGCCAGCCAGGCGGGCCATGGCAGCGGCGGCCTCTTGCGCGGCAAGAGGCCAAAGGGGCAGGGGGTGTTCACTTGCTCAGCAGTCTCATTGCATCTTCCAGGCCCTTGAGCGTGAGCGGAAACATCCGCTGGCTCATGAGTTGCTGGATGATGGCAATGCTTTGCCGATACTGCCATACGCCTTGTGGTTCAGGGTTGATCCAGGCGAATTTGGGGAACGCGTGTGTGAGCCTTTGCAACCACTCGGCGCCGGCTTCCTCGTTGTTGTATTCGACGCTGCCGCCCACCTGCAGGATTTCGTAGGGGCTCATGGTCGCGTCGCCGATGAAGATCAGCTTGTAGTCCTTGTTGTACTTGCGCAGGATGTCCCAGGTCGCGAACTTCTCGGCGAAGCGGCGCTTGTTGTTCTTCCACATGAAGTCGTAGACGCAGTTGTGGAAGTAGTAGTACTCGAGGTGCTTGAACTCGGCTTTGACGGCGGAGAACATTTCCTCGACGCGCCCGATGTGCTCGTCCATGGTGCCGCCCACGTCCATCAGCAGCAGCACCTTGACGTTGTTGTGGCGCTCGGGCCGCATCAGGATGTCGAGGTAACCCGCATTGGCCGCCGTCTTGGCAATGGTGCCGTCCAGGTCGAGTTCGTCGTGTGCGCCCTCGCGCGCGAAGCGGCGCAGGCGGCGCAGCGCCACCTTGATGTTGCGCGTGCCCAGTTCCTGGCTGTCGTCGTAGTCCTTGTAGGCGCGCTGGTCCCAGACCTTGACGGCGCTCTTGTTGCCGCCCTTGCCGCCGATGCGGATGCCCTGCGGGTTGTAGCCGCCGTTGCCAAAGGGCGAGGTGCCGCCGGTGCCGATCCACTTGTTGCCGCCCTCGTGGCGTTCCTTCTGTTCTTCGAGGCG
>JACCDG011357216.1_pt1 | contig 11264 bp, 14 predicted proteins | sample 7442471 | NCBI WGS metagenome assembly JACCDG01 (sample SAMN15323444, study PRJNA562643) | freshwater metagenome | isolation source: river surface water | place: USA:Blue River Watershed | collected 2017-08-17
ACACAGTGGTACAAAAGCAAGGTTTTATTATGACGCTTGTGAATATGCTCACTCATTTCACAAACTTATCACTTTTTAGCCTACCCACACCCCGAGGCAGAGCCTCGAGGTATTTTTAGAATAAAAGATGATGTAAGTATAACATTCGTCAAGCTGAAATATAGATTACTTTATTACTTTGACTCCCGAATAAAACTATTAAAATCATGAGCAAAAAAATGGGAGCAGATACCAATGCCTTAAATTGGTTTGAAATTCCGGCTACTGATATAACCAGAGCCACAACATTCTATGAGAACATTTTTGAAATCAAAATGCATCAAATGGAAATGATGGGAATGAAAATGGCCATGTTTCCGCCTGACGGATCTGCCGGAACTGTTGGAGGCGGCATTGCACAAAGCGATATGCACAAACCGGTTTCCGGCGGAACAATCGTGTACCTCAATGCCAATCCCGACCTGCAAACCGTACTGGATCGTGTTGAAAAATCCGGAGGAAAAGTAGCCATGCCGAAAACAAAAATCAGCGATGATATTGGTTTTATGGCTTTTTTTACTGATACGGAAGGAAATTACATTGGACTCCATTCTGGAAAATAATGGTACTCCATTTGCAACAAATTCCGGATTTAACCGAAATTTGTTGCTTTTGCATCTTTTGCGTTTAATTTTCTGCTAACTTGCCTTGTAGTTAATTAAATACCTTCTTGAGATGAAGCCCAAAGACTTTGTGAACAGCTACCTTGCATTCGCCCGGCAAACTGAGAATAAAACCGGGATTTCAGCCATTGCCATACTGGCTCAGGCAGCTCTCGAAAGCGGCTGGGGAAAGGCTGCGCCCGGCAACATGTTTTTCGGCGTAAAAGATACCGATGGACTGAATGGCAACGAACAATTAGTAATTACTACTGAATACAGCCGCAGAGCCGACCTTAAATTTCCCGTAATTATTTCTGTTACCCCGGTAATACGAAACGGCCAGAAATTCTTCAAATACCTTGTCAAAGATTATTTCAGGAAATATAAAACGCCTGAAGAGTCTTTTACCGATCATGCCAATTTTTTCTTTCAGAACAAGCGCTATAAACAAGCGCTAACGGTAAAAGCCGATACCTATAAATTTATTGATGAAATTGCCAAAGCCGGTTATGCTACTGCTCCCGATTATGCGGTAACACTTAAAAGTGTAGCTCACACGATAGAAAAATACATCAATCCAGCCTGATATGAATTTGAGAATTCTTCCGGCACTTTTGTGTCTGTTATTTTTCTGTTTCTCCTGTAAAAAAAATGGAACAGGCGGACAAGCTACTATTAAGGCAACAATTATGCATCATGAAAAAATTATTCCGGAGGCTATGGTATATGTTAAATACAATGCCCGCGAACTTCCGGGCACTAATCCTTCTGATTATGATGAAAGCTATAAGGCAGATGCATTGGGGCAGGTAAATATTGAACATCTGCGCTACGGCGAGTATTATTTGTATGCTATTGGTTACGACAATACTATAGCTGCTGTTGTGCAGGGTGGTGTTCCGCTAAGCATTAAATGGAAAAACCGAAAAAATACCATTAACCTCACTGTTCCCGTTACAGAATAATTTTTCATCTTTTCCGGTTCTCTGTAATCCGTAGCATTTCACAGACATAAATTGTCGTTTTTCGGAATTTTTTCTCCAATCCTTTTCCCCTTCCATTTTTCTTTTAAACTTTGCGTAGAATAATTTGGGATGCAGAATTTCGAGTTCTGCACTTAGTGTCTTATATCTTATGTCTTATGTTTTCTCTCTAAAATCTACTAACTGCAATGGACGAATCCTTTCTGCAATACGTTTGGAAATACAAATTGTTTGACCCTATTGGTTTAAAAACTACCGGAGGAGAAGAGCTTGAAATATTAGCCATCGGCGAGCACAACACGCATGCCGGTCCGGATTTTTTGAATGCCCGGGTGCGTATAGGCACTACGCTTTGGGCAGGAAATGTGGAAATCCACCTCAACGCCTCCGAATGGAGCAAACACCGGCATAACGAGGACGATAACTACACGAATGTTATTCTCCATGTTGTGTTGCATAACGACGTTGACATCCATAATAAAGAAGGTGCAGCTATTCCTGCTTTGGAAATACGGCAGCGCATTCTGCCTCATGTATTTCACAATTACCAACGCCTGAAAGGGAACACCAAAGACATTGCCTGTAATACCCTGATAGGAACCGTACCAGATTTTACACGATCCTTATGGCTGGATCGGCTGGCGGTAGAAAGACTGGAGCAAAAAACCACGGCCATACAAGCACAACTGGAAGCCAGCCGTAACGACTGGGAGGAACTATTTTACCGTTACCTCGCTGCTAATTTTGGTTTTAAAGTAAATACCTTAGCCTTTAAGGAATTAGCCGGAAACCTGCCGCGCCGGCTATTAAGCAAATACAGTAATAATGCACTGAGTACCGAAGCGCTTTTATTCGGACAGGCCGGTTTGCTGGAAAAAGGTTTTAACGACAAATACCTGTGCGAATTGCAAAATGAATACAGTTTTTTACAGCAAAAACACGGGCTACAACCTATGAAACCCGGTTTATGGAAATTTATGCGTATGCGCCCGCTAAACTTTCCCACCATCCGTATTTCGCAATTCTCTGCACTTATTCAAAAACACAGCGGCCTGTTTTCAAAAATATTGGAATGTACCACTCTTACAGAAGCACATCAGCTTTTAAATGTTTCAGTATCGGATTACTGGAAAACGCATTACATGCCCGATAAACCCTCTGCCAGGCGCGAGAAACGAACAGGACAGGCTGCGCTTGATAATATTGTCATCAATACCATTGCACCCTTTTTATTTTTATATGGCGGCCAATTGAAAGAACAAGAGTATATCAACAGGGCACTACGTTTTTTAAGCGATACACCAGCCGAACAAAATACTATTATCAGAAAATTCGAGGCATTGGGCATAAAAGCAAAAAACGCCCACGAGTCGCAGGCGCTTTTACAGCTTTATTCTTATTACTGCAGCAAAAAACAGTGTTGTTCCTGTGCTGTGGGTAATGTTATTTTAAGGAGCGTTAATGATGGATAAGCAATAGTAATATTCTATGTTAACCAGGGGCTATATTCTCTACTTTTCCCATATATCCTTATGCTAACGTCTTGTATCTTATGTCTTGTATCTTATGTCTTACGTCTAATTCACATTCAGCTTTCCGGTATTCATTACCCTTTTGTCGGCATCTACAATACGGTAGATATAAAGTCCGGATGCTAAATGTTCAGTATTGATTCTGGCCTTTTTATCTTCAAAGGAGGCAATTCCAACTTTTTTACCGGTTATATCAAATAATTCCACTTTAGCAGCTTCATCACTGCTAACACTGAAATGAGCCACTGTTGTAGCAGGATTAGGGTAGGCTTTTACTTCTGTTAGTTTAGTATACTCCTTAATACCCACGTGAGTTCCTGAAAAATCTGCATCATCTACCCAGAGGGCGCTGCCTATTTTAGGTCTGACCAGATAGGTAGGAGTAATTGAACCAACACTTGAAGAAAAGCCCACAATGGCTGTATCAGGGTTACCGGAATTGTTATAAGCCGGATTGTACACAAATGTTACCGATTTTGCTGTCATACTGCTAACGGCAGATGTTTCAATATAATATGCTGTTGCTACGGTATCTCTGTGTGTACCCATCCATTTGGTCAGGTAAGCCAGGGCTCCTGCATGATCCCCACTTACGGGTGTATATTTGTACCAGAAATCGAATTTATCAGGCCTGCCGGTATACTGGAAGCCCTGCTTAAAACTTGGTATTTGCACAGTACCTACTAAGGCAAAACCGGTTGTATCATTTACACCGCTTGAATGGAAGGGATTATTAACTAGTTTTACAGTCGTAATTTTCATTCCGGAAGCACCACCATGGAACTCCCCGGGAGCAGTGGTTTTATATACTGAAGTCGGATTCTGTGGTATTATAATTGGTACTGTTAATATATTACTTGTCACCCAATTATTCGGTTCCTGAGCTTGGCCCTGTGTCGAACCCCAACTTTCAAAGCCACCTGTTGGCACTACCTGTGCATTCGTATTTAAAACTCCTGCTATAGCAAAAGCAGAAAGAAGTAATGTTCTTTTCATTGTTATCTGGTTTGTTTGTTATTTATTTTATGGTAAAATCTTCAAAATACGTAAACATAATATCTGGCTAATATACCTAAGCTCCTTCCCGGGGGAATGGTGGTTGCTGGTAAATTATACCGTTTGCATTAATATAATGGTTCAATTCCGTTTCACTACATTGCACCATAACATTAATAGAAACGGCATTTACCACTGTAAATATTTTAGTTGGATTGAACCAAATAAAATATAACATTGGTATTATATATATAGGAAAGCTGCCGTCAGGGCAAATATAAGCGATTTTTTAAACAATCAAAGTTTTTCAGAAAGGTTTTAGCGACAGTTCCTACAATTGCAGGTATAATTACCAATCTGCCAATACCGCCTTCTCCGGTTGTCCCTCCGCTTTAGCACAGGCACAGCATAGATCAACTGGTATCTGTTCCGCTTCTGCTTTTCGCAGCTTTGCTTCAGCACGGTTCGCCGCTGCGTCTGCCTTTTTTACCGGTGCTTAAGTGCAGCGCATCCTTACTTACTTCCTGTCCGCTTCCGCTTACTCCGCTCCTCCTTTTGCTTAAGCAGAACCCAGCATAATATAAGTACAGCGCTTCCCTGCATATTTGTTGTGCTACTTTGCTTAAGCAGTTCCTCTTTTTGCTTAAGCAGAGCCGCTCATCGTAAAAGCGAAGGACCTTACTGCTTAAGCATCGCTCCTCCCTGCTTAGTCCGATCCTAATTTTACCTAAGCAAGATGCCTCTCTGCTTAAGCACAAGCGCATTTTGCTTAAGTAAAGCAGAGTTCCGCTTTGCCAAATTTCGGGTTTTATACCCCTATTAACCGGGCAGACATAACCATTTTAATACCAAAGAAAAGGCGTGGCGCGATGCCAGTAAGGAAGAAAGAAAGAAAGAAAGAAAGAGGAAATTTGTTTTACTTTTTCAGCAGACCCTAACTAATAATCAGGGAGTGGTATCTATCAACCAGGAACTAATAGCTATCAGACCATAACCAATATTCATCAGACCGAAATTAACCTTCATCAACCCGAATCGAATCTCCGCCAATATTCCTTAAAACTTCTTCTCCCGCGCTACTTTTATCTGCGCCAGGTGGTGGTGTCCGTGCCAGGCATACATACTTAACAAGTGGGTTAAAGGCACATTGCGTTTCATCTCCGGGTGAAAATAAGTGCGTTCAAAATCTGCTTCCTTCATGTTACGAAGCAACAACACTAATTTTTTATGGATGTTTTCGGTAATGCTTAACGACAGCTCCAGGTTGTCCTGCAGGGCATCGGTAGTTACCGCCCATTTATTTTCGTTATAGGGTTTTATGGTCGGGTTATCTTCCGTAAGGGTCAGTTTTAAGCGGATGTAGGCATTGATGTGGCTATCGGAAACATGGTGGATAATCTGACGGATGTTCCAGGCATCGGGCCGGTAGCGATAGCTGAGTTCAACAGCTTGCAAGCTTATGGTCACAGCCCTCAAATCTGCCGGCAGACGCTCTATCCGTGTTATCAGATTTTCCCTTATGGTATCACTATAATGCTGCTCGTAACTTAATTTGCCCGTAGGGTATTTCAATTGTTCCAATTCATCTTCACTAAGCGGAACAGGGGTAGCACGACTCATATTATTTATTTTGATCAATAACTTTAGAAACTTTAAAATAATCGCTGTCTTTCTTAGGGGCATTCTTCAGGGCTTCCTGTTGTGTAAGCGTTTGCTTCACTTCATCTTCACGAAGCACATTGCGCTCTTCTGTCATGTATATCAGTGGCTCCACCGCATCGGTATTCAATTCGTTCAGCTTATCTACAAAGGCCAGCATGCGGTTCAGGTCCTTCACAATTTCGTCTTTGGCAGCGGCTTCAAATTCCAGCCGGGCTAAGTGGGCTATTTCATCTACGGTTTTATGGTCTACGGGCATAATCTTATATTTATTAAATGGTAATCCGTGTGATTAAACAAAAGCTGGTTGAAAACACAACCACATAGTCACATAGAATAGATTTCATGAGGGATACAGCGGTTAGAACTCATAGTTTTTCACATAGCTTGCTATGCAAAGCGTAAGCGCCTATGTATACTTCAATAAACCAGTGCATACCTATACAGCTATGTTTCTATGTGGTTAAACAAACTACCTGTGTGTTCAGTCATGAATTTTTGTTTATATACAAGGATCAACATTATTTATTAAACTCTTCCAAAGTGCGGCGGGTTAATTCGGCCACCTGCTCGCGTAAAGGTATTAAATTTTCATCGCTCATTCCGGTAGTTATTATGGGCGGATGAATAACAATGCGGGCTATACCCGGACTACCCTGGCTTTTGAAAAAACCACCGTTTTGCAATATTTTCCAATTGTTAATATACGTTACCGGCAAAACAGGCACCTGCTTATCAATGGCCAGTTTAAAGGCTCCGTTCTTAAAAGGTTTTAATACTCCCTCATTTGCAATAGTGCCTTCCGGAAATATATATACACTATTTCCACGCTCTATCTCCTCCCCTGCCCTCAGCAAAGCCCGGTGCGAATCGGATTTGCTTTTCCGGTTTACGGCGATGTTCATTTCCCTGAAGAGAAGACCAAACAGCGGCGCTTTCAGCAATTCGCTTTTCCCCATAAATACAAAGTAATGCGGCAGAAAAAGGTAACTCACCACTATATCGAGATAAGAAGCGTGATTGGCCACAATAACACAGGGTTGGGGAATTTGTCTTTTAGGAATACGCCAATAACGTTTCAGGTAAATAAAAGAAGCGAAACAAATCCACCAGGAACAAAGCCTTTTCAGGGCAAATACATATTTGAACCATGCCCGGCGCTGGAGAAAAACAAACATAAAGGGAAAGCACAGCAGAAAGATAGCTGCAAAATTAAGTACAAACAAGGCTTTCCAGAAGGGGGTGTATATACGCCGGAGTATTTCCACTTAGGCAAAGTTAAGCATTTCACAAAAGCAATGTCTATATCATAACGTTTAGAAATATGTATTGGTCCAATGCTCCTTTCAGTCGACTGGCCTGAACATATTTATCCATCGGCATTTACCCATGTAATACCAATGTTATATTTTATTTGGTCCAATCTAAATAAAATATTTACAGTGGTAAATGCCGTTGCTATTAATGTTATGGTGCAATGTAGTGAAACGGAATTGAACCATTATATTAATGCAAACGGTATAATTTGGCCAGAATCGGGAAAATCGCTTTGGATCATTTCTCCTTAACATTGGTATTATCTGATTTTAACAGCCACATACACACTTGGTTTCTAAGGTTAAAAGGCGGAGTATTGCAATATTCCTTTCCCAGGGAAATCAACCAAACATCACCATGAAAAAACACCACCTGCTGGCCGGCATACTGGCCGCACAACTTGCACTTGCGCAAACGCCGGAAAAAGTCACTATTCAATACAGTCCCTGTATCGAATTTCACATCACCAAACCACTCTCCGAATTACCTGTTGTAACAGAAGATGAGTACGAATCCAAAAAAGAATTAAAAGAAGTGGCTATACGCCGTAAGTATTTTACAGCGGTAAACCCTAATGCCCTGCCCCTGGGCGAAGACCCCCTTGCACAGAAAACCATGGGAAATAAGGCCGCTTCTCCGCCCCTGGCCAGTTGGAATGGCATAAGTGGAGGTTACGATCCTCCCGATCCTTCAGGCGCGGCAAGTGCTTCGCACTATATCCAGGCTATAAACTGTAAGTATAGGGTATATACGAAAACCGGGGGCACTGTTAGCGGAGGCGGCTCTTTTAACCTGAGCGCCCTATGGCCTGGCAGTGGCAATTCCGGCGACCCCATTGTGCTCTACGATAAGCATGCCGACCGCTGGTTTATTTCCCAATTCGATGATCCGGACAAAATACTTGTAGCCATTTCTTCTACCAATAACCCTATTGGCACTTATTACGCCTATACCTTTGCTCCACAACCCGGTACCTTTCCCGACTACCCCAAATATTCTATCTGGCACGATGGCTACTACTGCACATCTAATCTTGGATTACCAGGAAAAATGGCTGCTTTCGACCGTAATAAAATGTTAGCCGGCAATAATGCAGCCGGTATGATTACGGTTACTTATCCCAATGTGCCTAATGCCGGCTTCTTCTGCCCTTTATCGGCAGATGCCGACGGACAATTACCCCCAAATGGAACACCCTGCCCGCTTTTCAGTTATGAAGATGATAGCTGGGGTGGCGGCGCAGCTGATCAACTCAGAATCTACGATTTTAAAGTAAACTGGACTACCCCGGCTAATTCCACCCTTACATTAAAAGGTACGCTGCCCACACAACCTTTCAATGTTAATTTCACTTCTAACTGGAATGACGTATCTCAGCCTGGCTCTTCCCAAAAACTCGATGCCATTAACGGTGTGTTGGGTTTCCGGGCTCAATATCGTATCTGGACCGGTTACAACAGTGTTGTATTCTGCCATTCGGTAATTGTTAACCCCACTACGAAACAAGTAGGCTTACGCTGGTACGAATTAAGGCAAAACAGCTCCAGTGGTGTTTGGAGCATTTACCAGCAGGGAACTTATGCTCCGGATAACAACAGCCGCTGGTTAGGCAGTATGGCTATGGACGACAACGGTAACATTGCCCTGGCTTATGCCGTAAGCAGCAGCTCCACCCCAATGTCGCTCCGCTATTGCGGGCGCGCTCCCGGCGACCCCTTAGGGCAAATGAGTATTGCTGAACAAACCGCCATTGCCGGTTCCGGAGCTAAAAGCTCCTCAAACCGGGCCGGCGATTATTCGCATACGGCCCTAGACCCTGATGGTATTACCTTCTGGCATACCGGTATGTATGTATCCTCTGGTTCGGCCGCTACCCGCATTTATTCTTTCCAGTTTCCGAATACTACCGGAATAGATACCCCAAACCACCAATTGACACTGAACTGGCTGCAGGACGAATACGGACTGCGAATTAGCGGCGAAAACCTTCCGAATAATGACAATATGCAGGTGGACTTGTTTGATATAGAAGGAAAATTAATAAAAGGGCAAATGCTTAAGCCTTTGGATTCGCGCATTTCAACCAATATAAGTACCGAAGGATTAGCTAAAGGTCTGTACCTGGTTCGGGTGGGCAATGCCAACTTTCAAAGGGTAATTAAAGTGAGTGTGAACTAGTGTTAAGTAAAAAGTAAAAAGCCATGCTTCGGCAGGCTCAGCAACCAAAAGCCAAAAGGCTGAAATCGGGGTTAGCCATGAGCTTATTGATATTTCTATACGTCTTAATAATCTTACCATAACAATAGTGTTAATTTAGCCTTTAGCTATTCTTTCTTCTTTATGCGCCTTTATCATTCCTTAACCTGTTCTAAACACATCGCCCCGGTATTATTGGCCGGGGTGATGTTATTTTGCTCCTGCAAAACACTACAAAGTACAAGTTCTGCTCCCAGTAACGCAAATACAAGTACAACTACCGGTACCGCCGCAACTGCCGGAAAATATACCGGAACAGTATCGCATCAGTATAAAAAAGATGGCTGTAGCGTTGTTATTATTATCAGCTCTCCTTCCGACAAACCAATCACACTAATTCCCAAAGATCCCTTACCCAAAGAACTGGATGTAGACGGAAAAGAAATTACCTTTAATTACCGTCCTTTGAAAATGCCTCAGCCGGCGGGATGTTCGGTGGGGGTGCCGGCGGTGGTGACAGAGGTTGTGAGGGTGAAGTAAACCGGGCATAATTTATTCCTGAGTAGTTTTTTTCGTATCAGGGCTAAAAAACCTGACTATATCTTTTATCTCCTGGGTTATACCGTATTGCACCTGAAGGTAATTATTGCAATACTGCCTTAGCTGCGCACCCTGTGGCAATAAAAAGGGATTGGTGTAGAGCTGAAAGCGAAGCCAAGCTTTCTTTTGATAGGAAACTTCTGTTTGCAAAATAGCTATGACCTTATTCCAGGGTTTTTCGGCTAATTGATAATCCCTTCTTTCAACTAAATTATCCCTATTCTCTTCATACCTTACACCTTGTATCTGGTAATAATTTCTGTGGTTATTGAGAAGACTCATAGCCAGAAAGGCACCGGAAACAGCAATAGAAAAGTCAGACTTACTTACAGACTGTGAATACCTAAAATTCATTCCGTAACCAATTGTTGCAAAAGCCATACGCGAAGTATCATTGGAGCCAGCCACTGTATTGGTAATGAGTGTTCGGTAGTGATTCAATACTCCGTCTACTTGTATTTTCGTTTCTCCCTTGTCATACATATAAGTGAGTATATTCAACTTAACTGCATTGTTAAAATGGGCGTACTGTATCAGGTCGAAAGTGTTTAAAAGTTTTTTCTTTTCATTTTTGGGCATAAGGGAATCCGTTTTGTCCAAAAATGGTTTCAATACATATTCTTCCGGTTTAAAATTATTGATCTGAAATGCAGGAATTACCAAATTCCTGAACCAAATACAATTTGAAATATTCTCCTTCCGTGTCCAATACCTGCTGTTCAGTGGCCAGCTAAAATACATTTCAGTTTGTACCAAACCCTTAGGTGCATCATTATCGATGGCCTCAATGTTAGCAAAAACACGGAACGACTGCTTGCATTTGTTAGTAGTATCTGTTTTTTTGCTTTTATCGTACAGTTCCTCCTTAATTTCCTTATACAATTTTGTTACGTTCGAAATGCTGTCCTTTATACCATCCAGTATTTTTGTTGCTTTAACTGCTGTAGTATCAATTTTTGCCAGTTTACGACCCGCTTCCTCCATTTTTGTAGGGACAGAAACCGGTTTAGTAGTATCTGTTTTTTTGCTTTTATCGTACAGTTCCTCCTTAATTTCCCTATACAAACTTGTTACGTTCGAAATGCTGTCCTTTATACCATTCAGTATTTTTGTTGCTTTAACTGCTGTGGTATCAATTTTTGACAGTTTACGACCCGCTTCCTCCATTTTTAAAAGGGCAGCTTGGGACGTTTCCTTGTTATACATACAGGACGACAGGCAAAGTATAGTGCCAAATGGGAGTAAAAATTTTTTTAGTGTTTTCATTTTGCAGTTTTAAAATTTTATTGATTAGCCTGCAAAATTGTATGTTCATGCAGAACAAAAACAGCGTAATTCCT
>JACCDG010279010.1_pt1 | contig 11263 bp, 9 predicted proteins | sample 7442471 | NCBI WGS metagenome assembly JACCDG01 (sample SAMN15323444, study PRJNA562643) | freshwater metagenome | isolation source: river surface water | place: USA:Blue River Watershed | collected 2017-08-17
ATGAACGAAGCGCTGGCGCAACTGAAAAATGAAGGTCTTACAGTTACTTCGGATAATAAGAGCAGTGCCGGCATTAAACCTGGTGCAAATATTCCTGATGTAAATACACTTGGATTGAATGAACCGCTTGGCGTTGACAAACCCGTGAACATTACATCTGAGCTTAATACAGTTAAGGGCATGTTATTTACAGTTCAGGTAGGTGTTTACAATAGTCAGGTAAAATCATCACAGGTATTAAACCTGGAACCTCTGTTCCGCGAACAATTACCCAATGGTTTATACCGTTACACCGCAGGTATTTATGGCAACATCGAGCGGGTTAAGGCCGACCGGCTAAAGGTAAATTCACTTGGTATACGCGATGCTTTTGTTTCCGCCTACTATAACGGTCAGCGTATAAAAATCAGCGAAGCACTCGATAAAATAAACACTGGTGAAAAACTTAATTTCTCATCCGATAACCCTATTCGTTTTATTAATACCGGAAATGCTAACAATAATCCTCCTGCAACGGTTAATAACACAGCAGGGTCAGTGAATAACATACCTGAAGGGGCACCTTTTAACAATGGGGTTACAGCGAGCCCTGCCCCTACTGCCGATAATGGCGTAAAAAGTAATGATGACGGAATAAGCTTTAAGGTACAGATAGGTGCATATCGTCTTCAGGTACCGCCAGCTGTGGCTGCCAGTTATATGAAATTTAAAAGCTGGCCTGTAAAAAACACCTTGGTTAACGGTCTATATGTATATACGGTTGGTTCTTTTACCGAAATAAAATATGCAAAAAAACTACAGTTGGAGGCCATTGCCAATGGTATTAATGATGCCTTTATTGTAGTATACAAAGACGGCAAGAAATTATTTGGTGCCGAAGCTTTGAAATATCTGACGCAATAAGCTAACTTTGCATTCCGAATTACGGACTGATTATACCCCTAAACATGAAGCAGTTTAATTTTTCTACCCTGATTGAAACCGAAGAGTTGCTTCTGACCGAAGTAAAGAAAGAGAAAAAGAAAAACCTCATTTTGTACAATGATGATGTAAATACGTTTGATTTTGTAATTGAAACATTGGTAGAAGTATGTAACCACAACCTTTTACAAGCCGAACAATGTGCCTACCTTGTTCATTATACAGGAAAATGTGCAGTAAAAAGTGATACTTATAAAACACTCGAACCAATGTGCAAGGCCCTACTAAGCCGGGGGTTAACTGCAGCCATTGAGTAATTCACCATCTTACATTATGAAAAAACTCCCGATTCTTCTCCTTTTTGCCACACTGCTATATGCCTGTGTACAAACTGTACCTATTACCGGTCGTAAACAACTCAGTCTGGTGCCCGAACAGGAAATGATTGGTATGGGTCTAACCAATTATTCGGATTTTTTAAAACAACATCCTCCCCTTGCGGCAACCGATGCCAGGACTTTATTGGTACGGAAAGTTGGAAGCAAAATACAGACTGCTGTAGAAAAATTCATGAAAGATAAAGGATATAGCAAGCGCCTGAACGGATATGCCTGGGAGTTTAATATAGTAGACGATGCTACCGTAAATGCATGGTGTATGCCCGGTGGTAAAGTGGTGGTGTATACCGGCCTGTTACCAGTAACACAGGATGAGCAAAGTCTGGCTGTTGTAATGGGACATGAAATAGCTCATGCCGTTGCCCGACACGGAAATGAACGCATGAGTGAGGGACTGTTGGTTCAGATGGGAGGCATTGCCTTATCCGCTGCCTTGCAAAACAAACCTCAACAGACACAGAATCTGTTTTTGCAATCTTATGGTATAGGCTCTCAATTGGGGCTTTTAAAGTATTCCCGTAATCAGGAATCGGAAGCTGATAAAATGGGACTAGTATTTGCCGCTATGGCAGGTTATAATCCTAATGCCGCAGTGACTTTTTGGGAAAGAATGGCCGCCAGCGGCGGCGGTCAAAAGCCACCCGAGATATTAAGCACCCACCCCAGTGATGAAACCAGGATAAAAGACTTAAAAGCCTTTATGCCAGAGGCGATGAAGTATTATACGGGGAATTAGATCAGGCCAATTGCATACTTTTCTTATTCCGTTCCCATTTCCAGGCGGTTTCCATCATTTGTTCGATAGTGTATTTGCATACCCAGCCCAAGGCTGTTTCTACTCTGCTGCAATCCGAATACACCGCCACGACGTCACCATCTCTTCTTGGGCCGATGGTATAATTTAGTTTTTGACCGGATACCTTTTCAAATGCCTGAATAGCTTCCAGTACACTCACTCCATTACCGGTACCCAGATTAAAAACCTCATAATTCTGTTTATTCTTCCCTTGAAGCAGATAATTCATAGCCAGCACGTGTGCATTAGCAATATCACAAACGTGAATATAGTCACGGATACAAGTACCATCGCGGGTTGGATAATCACCCCCATTAACATACAGCATGGGGCGTTTACCTATAGCTGTTTCTGTAATTACCGGCACCAGACTATTGGGTTTGTTTATAGGCGATTCGCCGTTAAGTCCTGAAGGGTGAGCGCCCACCGGATTAAAATACCGCAATGCAGTAGCCTTAAACTGCGGATTGACCTTACAGAAATCGGCAATCATTACCTCCCCAATTTGTTTGGTATAAGCATAAGGCGATTCTGCTTTAGGCAAAGGTGTATCTTCATTTACCGGAAGTTTGGAAACATTGCCATACACAGAACAGGAAGAGGAAAAAATAAAATGCTTAACGCCATACTTTTTACTCATTTCCAGCACATTTACCAACGAGGCAATATTATTATGGTAATATTTCATCGGGTTCTGAACCGACTCCCCCACCTCTTTAAATGCTGCAAAATGAATAATGCCATCGAATCTGTTATTTTTAAATAACTCTTCTGTAGCTATAGGATCACACAAATCAACCGTAACATGATCAACCTTTTTCCCGGTTATTTTTTCAACATTTCCGTAGGCTTGAACAGAAGAATTCGCCTGACTATCAGCCGAAATAACCTCATACGGAGTATTTTGCAATAGTTCAATAATAGTATGCGAACCGATGTAACCGGATCCGCCTGTTACAAGTATTTTTGCCATAAACGCAAAGATAATGAGATTGTTTGATTATTTTCTGTATTTGGCCGCTAATTCGCTGTATATCCCTTCATACACCTTTACCCCTTCTTCCAGCGAAAAACAACGAAGCGCTACTTCGCGGTAAAAAGCTTTCTCCTTTTGCAGGTAAATATCTATATCCTTAATCGCTTTATCATAAGCCTTGTCATTAAATCCGCCAACCAGCATACCTGATCCGGTATTTTTAATAATGACATCTGAATCGCCAATACCGGTGTTGGTAATAAAGGGGAGGCCGCAGGCCAGTATTTCTGCCATCTTAGTGGGGGAAGAAGCCTTTTTGGAATAAAGTGGTTTAATAAAAAACAGTGCGATAGACGAAAGACAAACCATTGCCGGCACCTCATGACGCAATGCCGAACGAATAAGCAGTTTTTCCTGCTCAATTCCCAGTTCAGCCCCCCTCTTCCTAATATCTTTTTCATCATCCCCGGTAATAAACAGAAATTTTGCCTCTGGTTTAACCAATAACAAGCGTTTAAAGAACAGCAGCATTTCGTCCAGCATATACCAGGTACCGAGAGAACCAAGATAAGAAACGATAAAATCTTGTTCTGTTATATTTAATTCCTTTCTGAACCTCCCGGTTTGGTCTTTAGTAATAGCTTCGTAAGAAAAATGCCTCATATCCACGCAACAGGGGACAACCCGAATATTGAGCCTGTACCCGGCCGTCTCTTTCCAGCTTTGCATTTCACCTTTTGCATTTTCGGTAAGACTCACAATACAATCCGCTGCACGAATAAATTCGAGTTCCTTTCTTTTGAAATACCGGTACGCCCATTTGTGGAGCGGGTTACTTAATTTCCATATCCCGCCGTCTATACGTTCATTAGCCCAGAAGCCACGCATATCAAATATAAAACCGGTACTATACTTTCTTTTGAACCATAATCCAATTAAAGAAGCTAAATAACTGCGGCAATGAATAACGTGAAAAGCATTGTTTTTATACAAATTACTGGCTTCCCTTTTCAATCTATTTATGTTAACCCATTGAGAAACAAGCGGTATGACAGCAGTATACACAAAATACTTCCAGTCTATATTCGCTTCTTTAAGTTTCAACTCAATTAGCTCTTTCTGCTTTACTATTCTCCCTGGCTTTTCTGCACTCAGAATAGTAATTTCATAGCCTTTCTTAGATAAAACGATCAGGTAGGGAATAATTTGAGATTGACCGAGAGGATCGGAAAGGCCATCGATAGAAATGAACAACACCTTCATAAAGGATACCGGGATCTAAAATTTTTAAATTTAAGAAAAAAAGCCACTTTAATTGTAACTTTATATCTGCAATAGGTAAAGCATATTCGCATATATTGAACACCTAAAAAAATTAGAATACTTCACACTAAAAATTATTCCAAACAATAGAATAAATTAATTCATGGAACGTTTACTTAAGGAAGATTATATTCACGGAGGCACACAAAAGAATTATTATGAAGAGCAGGAAAGGGAGTTTTGCCATTGCCCGTTATGTGATGCAGATAATTATACGAAATTGGATTCGGACAGAGGGTTATCGGTTGTTAGGTGCAAGGAGTGTGAATTGATATATACTAACCCAAGGGCTAAAAATGCGGAGCAAAACTATTTCGGAGAAACAGAAACCTATTACAACGAAGCCCGACTAATCTTTAAAGGTAAGAAACCCCATCACCGAGATAGAAACTATGTTTATGAATTAGAAAAAATTAGTGCTATTAAAGCCAAAGGAAAATTGCTGGATGTTGGAACAAATATGGGGTTTTTTCTTAGAAAAGCGCGCGATTTTGGTTATGAGGTGGAGGGTATTGAGCCGGCCCCCTCTTTATCTGAAATTGCTCGAAAAAACTGGAAACTTAAAATACATACCTCCTATTTGGAAGCGGCTGGCTTACCTAATAACAACTATGACATTATTACACTTATAGATGTTTTCGAACATGTAACAAACCCAAAAGCACTATTAGCAAAATGTAATGACTTACTTAAGGACGAAGGCATTATAGTTATCAAAGTCCCCAATGGCGATTACAATCATTTTAAGATGAAACTTGGAAGGCTATTGAGGAAGGGTTCAAATATGGATATTTGGGATTGCTGTGAACATGTAGTACATTATACGCCACAAACGTTCAGGAAAATGGTTTCGAGCTGCGGACTGAAGACACACAGTTTCTTTGTTCCACTTCCCATTCATTCTCCTGTATGGGCTCATCTCGTAGGTCATTATTATCAATATCCTTCACCTTTTCTATTAGACTGGAAACGAATTCTTTTGAGAAATTGTTTTTATTATGTGGGGAAAATAGAAAAATTATTTTTCAAAAAGCTACGGTTTGCACCTGATCTGATGTTTGTTGTACAAAAACAAAAAGTGGCCTAACTATTACAAAAAATAAAGCGCGTCAGATTCTGGAATGCAGTAAAGTGTACAACATGGAAATATTGAGTATATATGACATATTGCTTACCCCTATATATGTTCTATTAATAATGTTTTTGGCCTATTATTACCAGAAAAGTCAAGAAATTAATCATCCGGAATACAAGTATTTTACGAAAGGGTTATTAATAAAAATGATTGGGGCACTCGCCCTTGGACTGGTTTACAATTTTTATTACAACGGTGGAGACACCAACAATTATTTTCAAACTGCAAGAGCATATGGTAACCTATTAGGCCACAACAATGAAAATTTTATTTCGGGCTGGCTTGGTAATCCCGGTATAAATGCTAATCTTTTTTTTAACGAAAAAACCGGATTTCCAATGTATAAACCACGCGATGCAACTGCATTCTTCGTTGCCAGGTTAGAAGTTCCGATTGTTTTGATTAGCTGCAAAACTTACTTTCCTGCCGCCATTGTTACTGCTACAATTGGTTATACGGGAATTTGGAAATTATTTAGAGTATTTTACTCCATTTTCCCCCAATTAATGAGGGAATTTGCCATAGCGATACTATTTATACCATCAGTGGTGTTTTGGGGATCTGGTATAATGAAGGATGTTTTTACCATGAGTGCAGTTGGCTGGTATACTTTCTCATTTTACTTTTTTTTCATTCAAAAAAAATTCAATCCAAAATACATGGTCTATTTATTTGTATCATGCTTCGTTCTGGTATCCATAAAACCATATATTCTTTTTGCTTTGTTACCCGGTTCAATTATTTGGCTTGCTAACAATTTTATAAGTAAAATAAGAAATAAAATTTTAAGATTCCTTCTTGGACCTGCATTCCTTGTTTCTGCAGGTGTGGGTAGTTTTATAATTCTTGGGTCGCTTGGTGACTACTTAGGAAAATATAAAGTAGAAAAAGTACTAGAAACAGCTGTAAGCAGTCAGAGGGATATGAAAGCTGCTTACTACAAAGGAAATTCTTTTGATATTGGTGAATTTGACGGTAGTGCATCCAGTGCTTCTTCAAAAGCCCCAATTGCTATATTCTCAGGATTATACCGTCCTTCCATTCTTGATGTCAAAAATCCATTGATGCTATTATCTGCCATTGAGAACTCCTTCTTCTTGTTCCTGAGTATCTATTTAATAATTAAACTACGACTAAAAGGTCTTTTTAAGGCCATTGGAAGCAATCCCATCGTATTATTTTCTATACTATTCGCCATTTTTTTTGCTTTTTCTATCGGACTATCTGTATCAAACTTTGGAACTATGGTCCGTTTAAGAATACCAGCTATTCCATTCTTTATATCCAGTTTATATATATTAAAGGATACCTATAAACAACAGGTTAGTAAGTCAGGAATTTTTAACAAGCCAGCGATGAATTACTATAAGAAGCCAAATCCGGTTATATAAATATGATTCTCCTGCGAAGAATTTCTTTAATAACCCTTCTATTTTAACATATTCCATGATATTATATCGCTCTACTACCGATTTATTCAGGTTTTCTTCGATGAGGTAGCGTAATTCATTTTTCAACCAGCTTTCCAGCGGGATAGCAAAGCCCTGTTTAGGTCTGTTAAAATAAAAGTCGGGTACATACTGATATAAAATCTCCTTTAACAAATATTTCTGAACACCTTTTTTTATTTTCAATTCAGGTGATAAATTAAGTGCAAATTCTATTATCCGATGGTCAAGGTAAGGCACTCTGGCCTCAACAGAATGAAACATACTTGCCCTATCCACTTTTGTTAGTAAATCATCCGGCAGGTAGAATACTACATCAAATAATGCCTGCTTCTCACAAGGATTTAATCTCTTTATCTGATCAAAATTAGCCCTAGAAAACAATTCCTGAAACTGAAAAGAGTATGACTTATCTAACAGATGGCGAAGTTCTTTTTGAGAAAAAAGATACTGTTCCTGAGAAAAAATATGACTTTGAATATTATCGTCGTTTTCATAATCAAATAAATTTGCAGCCCTCCTGTATTTATTACTCCCATTTAAACTCAGGTACTGCCTTATCTGGTTTTTCAGAAATTTAACGATTGGGTGGTTCAAACGTTTTGCCCAATTGTAGGCACCATATCCCATGAATAATTCATCTCCTCCTTCTCCAGATAAGGTAACCGTAACATGCTGTTTGGCCAATTTTGAAACGAGCATCGTTGGTATTGCAGATGAGTCTGAGAAAGGTTCGCCATAAGCATCGAATATATTCTCTATGTTATCTATTGCATCTTTATAAGAAACAATAAACTCATAATGATTGGTACCGAGGTATTTTGAAATTGCTTTGGCATGTTCAGATTCGTTATACCTGTTTTCTTCGAAACCAATTGAAAATGTATTCACCTTAACACTTGACAAGCTTACTGCCTGTGCCGTTATTAAACTGGAATCAATGCCCCCACTTAAAAAAACTCCGAATGGAACATCGCTTTTTAGTTGATACAATACGGAACTCATTAAAAGATCACCCAGCTTTACAAGTGCCTGCTTTTCATTTTTTATAGTATTTTCTTTAAGTGTCGCTTTAAGTGTCCAATACTTTTGAGTCTCAACACCTTCCTTAGAAATTTTCATGAAACCTCCAGGCTCCAGCTTTTTTATTTCGTTATATATACTAAGTGGGGCTGGAATAAAACCAAGATGTAAAAAACAACTTATCGCTTCCTTACTTATTGTTAGTTCTTTTTCTTTTATTTTCTTTATTGCATTTATTTCTGAGGCAAACAGAAAATCACTTCCATCCCAATAATAATACAGTGGCTTTATTCCTATCCGGTCACGAAACAAAAACAATTCTTCATTTTTCCTATCGTAAATTGCCAGGGCAAACATCCCGTTCAGTTTCTCAATAAATAAGGGGCCGTATGTGGAAAAAGCTTCCAGAATGACTTCAGTATCTCCGGACGTTTTGAAATCAACTCTGTTTTGCCAATTACTACTTATCCTTAGTTCATTAGCGATTTCATTATAATTGTATACTTCACCATTGTATACTATCACATACCTTTCATTGCTAGACAACATCGGCTGATTGGCAATCGCATTCAAATCAAGAATACTCAATCGCCTGTGGCCTAAACCAACCTTATTTTCTGTATAAAAACCTTCTGCATCAGGCCCCCGCTTAATCATGGTTCCTGTCATCACTTTTAAATCTTCTTCCGAAAATCTCTTTGTTTTAGAAAAGTATCCGGCTATTCCACACATACGTACTTAACGTTTGAATACATTCAGGATTAAATGTTTAATGTTGGCCATAAATCTGCTCGAAAATACTGCAACTGGAAATGTTTTTATTGATTTCACCAAATACCTGATACTTTGGTGATTTTTGCCAGCTAATGCCAGATGTATGGCGATGTAACCATCTGCATACGAATCGATTTCGTGGTATCTTTTCATATAAACTTCCCTGACTCCCGGATCTCTAAATGCACTTTCCAATGCCATCTGCTTCCTTCTGAACAACTTCTCCTCATCATAACTCAGCACACTCCTATCTCCATGATGAACAAGGCAGGAACTAATTCGGTTATCTGTCTTTATGCCAAAATTAGCAATTATTCTTAACCATAATTCCCAATCTTCACTTCCCGCCAATTTCCTGTCTTCATTAAAATAATACTCCGATGTAATATCCTTTCTGATAAACACCCCCATGCAACTTAATGGATTGCCTCTTATTACCACATTTCTATCATCACATTTAAGATTATTTACCTTGTAAAGCAATTTTCCTGTTTCATTCCGTATTTCGTATCCCAAATGCAAAAATGGACATTTTTTATACAATTGAACTGACTCTAAAGCATTATTTAAATAATCTGAGTATAAAAAATCGTCTGAATCTAAAAATGTAACATAATCTCCTGTAGCTACCCTGACACCATAATTTCTGGCTGCTCCTCTTTCCGAATTAGGGATTTTAAAGTACTTCACTTTATGGTTTTTAATGGCTGAAACAATTTCTTCTGTGTTATCTACACTGCCATCATCAACAATAATTAGCTCATAATGAGTATAAGTCTGACTCAAAACGGAATTAATGGCTTTAGAAATAAATAATGCCCTGTTATAGGTTGGAATAATTATAGAAAAAAACATCAATTCTGGGCCGTTAAAAAAAGATTATACTGTCCTTCTATTTTCAAAATATCTTCCATTTTGGATTCGCCTTCTATAACTTCATTTAATGCAGGGAAAAACCTATACCCCGTCTCCTTAAAGAAGTACAGAACCCTCTCGACATTATATCCATTATTTTCCCACCAAACGGGGCTGACTTCCATATAAATATCCGGTTTATACTTGCTGATGGTTTTTTTTGCCCCATTAATCACAAAGGGTTCAAATCCTTCAACATCAACCTTGATAAAATGAATACGTTTAATATTATTCGACTCAATATAATCATCCAGTGGAATAACCGAAATAAAATTAACGTTTATTTCAGGATTATCTAATGGTAAAATAAATTTTCCACCACCACTGTTTTTTTCCTGCCATTGAAACTGTAAAGCATCCCTTTTATCTGAAATCCCGATCTGCTCCGAAATTACCAATGTGCTGGCAGCATGATTTAAACACAGGTTTGCAGAAAGTTGTTTAAAAACAACAGGATTAGGCTCAAACGCAATGATTTTTCCCCTAATATGGTTTTTTTTCATGTAACAGGCCGTTTTCAACGTAAATGCCCCAACATTTGAGCCAATATCAATAATAGTCAACTCATTGTTTGCACTTAACTTTTTGATTGCTAACTTCCATGAAACATCCCTCAATCCAGCCCAAATATGCCACTGCATATAATCAGAAATATTTAATAAAAAAGTAGCGCCATCGCGCTGCACACGCCTTAGTGTAGGGTTTGGGTATACTGTATTTACAGGAATGAATTTTTTCAGATCATACAACCATCCGGATAACTTTATAATTAATCCTTCTATTCTAATGAACTTAATAATCGAATAAACATACAGGGTACTCGTCTTCATAAATGCATAATAATTTTACCGGAGACTTGGTATTTGGTTACTGATTCAATAATTTTTCATAGAGTCGCATACTCGCTTCAGCATGACCGAATTTATGCAAAATCTCATGTTTTAATTTCTTCCCCATCGATTTCAATTTTTCCGGATTGTTATAAGCATCAATAATTATTTCGTATATGCAATCTCCGCTCTTTTTAAGAGGAATAAAATATCCGTTCGTATTATCTTCGATATAATCGTCATAATCTCCAACATTTCTGCTAACCGCAACAGCTTTTTCAAGAACGCCCATTTCCTTTGCCACACTGTTACTAGCATCTGTTAACGATGGTTGTATTAATAAATCAGAAGCGGCCATATAATTTATAAAATCCTTTCTAAATCCCAAAAGAAACACATGATTCTGAAGTGAATTTTCAACAATATACCTTTCAATGCTTTTCCGCTCAGGCCCATCATCCAGCAGCAGCAGCTTTATATCATAACCTTCAGTAATCAGCCTTAAAATTACTGGTAATACTACATGATGTCTCTTCAAGCGAATCATTCTTGACACCATGATTAATCGCAGTGTACACGGATATAGAGATTTAATCTTCTCCACTTCATACGGATCCGGGGAATTATATTTAGAAAAATCATAGATATATGGAATAATTCCAAATTTTCCCATATTCGCATGTTCAATTGCCTTTATTCCATTATATACTCCTGATGAAGGGAC
>JACCDG010144354.1_pt1 | contig 11260 bp, 15 predicted proteins | sample 7442471 | NCBI WGS metagenome assembly JACCDG01 (sample SAMN15323444, study PRJNA562643) | freshwater metagenome | isolation source: river surface water | place: USA:Blue River Watershed | collected 2017-08-17
GGAGACGGTAAAGACCTCTCAGGAGACGGTAAAGACCTCTCAGGAGACGGTAAAGACCTCTCAGGAGACGGTAAAGACCTCTCAGGAGACGGTAAAGACCTCTCAGGTAAAGACGCGTCAGTCGCGTCGTCTGGCTCTCCGTCAGCGCCCCAACTACTCCGAACCGGAAGAGTGGGAGGTAGAGGATCCGATTTACACCTCCAATACGGAATACCGTCTCAGTAAGGATCTACCGGAGCCCGAACATACGGAGCTTCTGGAGGATGTAGCCCGTATGAAGAAGGTATTGGACCGTGCGGAGGATACGAGTCTTTCTTCTGCCGCACAGAATCGTGCGGTAATTGATACTCTCTATTGGTGTCGGATGTCAGCATATCTGATCCCGATGTTTCCGAAGTTCCGTGTGGCGACTCGGGCGAAGATCCATGAGTTTGAAGCGAAGATCGCCAGCGGAAAACACGCGTTGTCTGCTTTCCACCATCAGGATCTGTTGGAGGAGATTGAACTGAACAAGGAAGCATTGGCCAATGCCCATCGTTCTCCGTGGTATGTCGCTGCAGGGGTCTAAAGGGGCGTGAATGCCGTGTACAGCTATACAACCCTCCAACATTTGTATCATAAAAATCACATATCTGCGTAAGATTCTGTATAGCGTCATGATAGAGGGGGGAATGACCTCCTTTTTTTGGGTTTTTTGGGTGAAGAAGGGGTTATCATGTTTGCCCGCCCCCCAGGATGGCAGCGACGGTGTCCGCTTCACGGGATCCTACATACGACCATGTATCCCCTGCATTATGGAAACTATGTAATTCATACCGTTGTTCACTGACCATCAAGATAGACCCGCCGTTTACCCATGGAATCCACAGAAGTGTATCGTACTCCTGGTGATATCCATCTAACATCTCCACCCCGTACCAGTGTATGTACTCCCGTCGTACACCCTCTGGAATATTATCCATCATAGACGGACGAAGATGGAGGGAGTGTTGATGGATAAGTGTCAGAATAGCGGACATCGTAACAAATCGTCGTGAAGGGTGTTAAGATTGCCGCAAGCAAAAAGGGGGAGGTCAGAACCTCCGTCACATTTGTTGGATCAACTATACACGGGCTGCATCCATAAGAGTAAACACCGCATCGGCCATAATATCTCCCAGCATGATATCCGGTGATTGGATCATGCCAAGAACTTCTAAGGGATGATAGGCTTCAATGATCATTCCTGTGATTTTGCCGGCCGTAACCGCCGGATGATTGAGTCCCGCTTCTACTAAGACTTCCTGCTGTTCACGGAGGATGTAATCCACGCACGCATAGAGATCGTGATAGATGGCATCGGTCCAGAGGTCTAACGGTTGGTATACAATTTGTTCGGTTTCAGTCTGCATCTTTGTTTGTAGTTGGAGAAAAGCGTTTCGTCGTTTGAAGCTGTTCACCTGCTGGTGTTCTTTAAGTCCCTGCTTCCCGTTCAACTTTGGGGGACATGCTGTCCCCCACCAAAAAACGCCCCTCTGGGCTCTTTATGGTTTTATGATTTTATAGATAACAGAAACTACATTTATGTTGGTATTTATTCAGAGTCGGATTCATCGGCGACCACTTCATCCGCGTCACCGTCAATGGTACGATCCGCACGGAGACGGCCGATAAAGTCTCCCGGCTTCTGGGTGAGTTCGTCATATTCGTAGACGTTCCCGTTGTTGACGAGATACATCTCCCCGTTGATCAGCTGGACATCACCTTCCGTCTTGGCAACTTCGGCGGTTACATCCGCCTTCGCCGGTACGACCTCCGTCGCCGGCGCCGTGGCAACGGTTTCAGTCTTCTTGGTCGCAGCCTTCTTCGGTGTAACAGCCTTCTTGGCCTCCTTCTCCGCATCCTTCTTGGCCTTCTCCGCTGCTTTCTCCGCCTCCTTGGCCGCCTTCGCAGCAGCCTTCTCCGCTTCTTTCGCAGCCTTGGCAGCAGCCTTCTCCGCCTCCTTCGCAGCCTTGGCAGATTCCTTTGTCGGGGCAGCAGTGGTCATCTGTTCCTGGACCACAGTTTCGGCAGCAACTTCAACCGTTTCGGCAGTAACGGCAGGAACGGTAGTCGGGGCAACCACTCCGTTGAATTTCGGCTGCTTTTCCTCCGCCCACTTGGTCCCCAGCATGTGCCACCAATCCGGCGGGGCCTGGTTGATGTGACCGGCCCACTGTCCGCGCTTTCCCGTCGCCACGAACTTCTCATGACGGTCAGAGCACATCTTACAGAGAGTGTTACCCTCCGCAGGAGACTTAGAGCACTGGTACTCACGGTAGACGAACGGAGACCAACGCTTATCCTCTGCACCCTGTTGCATACGCCCCAGACAGAGAGAATAGTTGATGGCTTCCGGAGCCAGACGGTAATCCGCAGCGGTAGGAACACCCTCCGTAGCCGGACATTCGGGAACAACCATAGCCGCTTTCGCAGCCTTATCCTTCTTCGGAGCCTTTACGGGCGCCGTCGGCTTCTCCTGGGTGTAACCGTAACGCGACAGAATCGCAGAAACATTGGAGGAAACCGAACCCTTAAGGGTCGGGAGGAATGCAGCTAAATCCTCCACCGTAAGAACCACACTATCGCCGACAGTGGGGAGGGTGGCGGTTTCAGCCGCAGTAGGGACAATCACGGTTTCAATAGTAGCAGACATCTTGAATGTTGGTAAGTTGAATAGTTAAGCACTTCGTCGTATTTGGTGGTTAACCTGCTGCCTCCACCCTGTCGGCTCCGTTCCGTCAACTTTTTTCCGGAGGAAGAGCCCAGAACCTCCCAAATTGACGGGGGGTAAACTTCAACTTGACCCCCTCCGTCAATCAGGGTATAATGATTGACAGAGGTAACCTCCCAATTGACCCCAACCGTCAAGTTGCTCCCTCAGAGACCTCCCAAGAGAGCGTCAATCACGGAATAAAATTGACAGAGAGGAACCGACAGGATAGAGACATCACGTGCTTATAGTTCAACGACGATACCGTAAACACTCACCGTGACCCCCCCGCTAAAATGTCTTCCCGTACTGCCACCCGTAAGACCCGTCCCACCTTCACGGCCTCTGCCGTTCGCGATCTCCTCACTGTCGGTGATAGTGAGAGTCCCATCGCGGCCCGTACTGCCGATTTTCCCCTCTTTCGCGACATCATTGCTAAGATGTTCGCCGGATCCGCCTCTTGGGCGGATCTCCTCTGTGATGATGCCCCGGTTACGTTACCCCAATCTGTGTATAATTCGTCCCATATTGCTCGCCCCGACCCCACTACGGTAGCGGACTTCAAGGCTGCGTTCGCTGCCTTTCCGCTGAAGGAGAGTATCGCCGATATTTACGATACCTCCAACCTCTCCGATGACCAGTTCCGCACCGTAATGGAGTGGCTCAGTCAGAAGGGATGGAACATCTGTGAGTATGAACGTACATGGGTATCCGCCTATCCCGCCCAGAATTACAGTACCAACTGGGTGGATGTTCGTGGCCTTCTTGCCGAACATGCACACCATGACGGTTGTTGCTCCACCAACGGTAACGGAACCAAGAAGGTGGTTGCCCTCTCTGCCCCTGGGACCGATCAGGGACGTCGTGTTGCCGCCCCGGTGCCCCGTTTCTGTAAGGATGCTCATGCTTGCCAGAAACGCGGCTGTGCCTATGTCCATGGTAACACCATTCCCCGTCTCAACGAACCGTGTCGCTTTGGAGCAGAATGCGGTGCGTCGGATCCTACCGGTGTTAAGCGTTCCCAGTGTCTCCGCATGCATCCTGGGGAACACTACCACCCTGAGATGGTCGTAACCCGCGTCTAATCCATACGCCAACACACTCCACACAAAAAACCAAAAAGAGATCCTCAGAGACCCGCCCTCTTTTTGGATTTCAGAGAAATCCGCCCCACCAAAAGTGACACTCCTAATTTCCTACATACCATAGAATTGAGCCACATACTATTAACTCTCTTACGACGATAAGTTAGTAGTATTTCAAGATGGAATCCTGCCGTATGTACATTGATGATCTTGACGCTTCTATCTGTAAGGCGAAACAGATGGATTACACCCCGGTTGCTGTAGAAGAGGAAGTTGTTGCACCCTCCTACCCCGTCTGGCGGGCCTACATCAACGGCAACATCCATCCGGATTCTCCGTACGCCAAAGAGTATATGGTTCCGGCAGAGGAAATGTATCGGAACCGGCAAGAAACCATTGAAAAAGAATATCGTGCGAAATGTCTGGCCAACTGGAAGAAGGAACATCGCAACTATGCGAAAGCCCATTCTTATTTCCGTCAGTGGAAGGTGACCTACAACACCAACTTCATCGCGGTCAGTTGTTCCTTCCAGGTCAAGAAGGACGGGGCCAACTATGTGGACATCCCCCTTCCTCTCCATAACAACACCCTCCCTGCCCTCCGTCTCTTTGCCACTATCTTCAATGTTCCCTATCGCAACAATCTCACGCGTGATCAGCTGTTGGAGATTCTGAAGCCAGTAATTCGGTGTTTATGTTATTAATATCCGTAGATATCTATGAATGTAACCGATGATGATTTATTCTGAACGTAAAAACAACAAAAAGAGGCGAAAAGAGGCCCGCCCTCTTTTTGGTCTCTTATACAAACTTGACGTAGGAGATCTCTCTGACAGAGAGTACCTGTGCTATAACTCTTTCAACGACGATAGATTATAGCCGTATAGACCCAAAATGTTAGTCTCTCCCGAAACTCTCCGCACATGCCATCGTATTCTCCTCCAACGTCTGTGCAGTTCGTATACATACGATCCAACCAAGTTTTCCCTTCCCGCGAATATCTTTCTGGATACGATGTTTGCAAATGGGAAAGAAATCTTATTTGCCTGGGAGAAACATCTTACTTATTTCGTAGTCGTAGTATATGTGAAGGGAGAGTATCGTATTTACAAACAGGGTTATCAATCCCAATGGCCCGAATATTACGAAACCATTAAAATCTGGGCGGAACACACATTAGCGTCAGCGACTTCTGAGCAGTGGAGATGTCTCTGTGATATGTCCACTACTCTCCTGGATGAAGATCTCAATATGGTTGTCCGTAAAATAGATGAGACCCAGCGATTATGGCACGGAATCTGGACGAAAGTCTATCACCCTGATACGGTAGAACGTTTCATTGTGAATTACGGATTTGCTGCATATCTCAATGTCTATACGGATATTCCGGATGGGGATGACTTCTATAAAAGAGCCCCTGTATTTACATTCTAGATGCCCAAAAATGACCACCCCCGATTCGTTACTATATGTAAGTGCCCGGGGCCGCAATCTGTCCGCAAGGATACTTAACATCTCTTCCGTGGTATAGAAGAGATGATAGGGGAAATTCAATGACGATCTCATGATACCAATTATCTGGAGCCCAGCGCCGTCCCCAGCGAGGAAAGATAATTGGTCCATAGATAGAGAATTTTTGGTAAAAAGGGTGATACGGGCCGAAATGTCCAGGCTCCAATGGTAGTGCACGACGACGACGACGATTTCACCGTGCTCCAGAATGTTAGATTTCCAATCTGTCTATCTGCTCTGTTCGGATTCGGTGGTTTCCGATGATGTCTCCTTCCATGGCGCATTCAAATCCCGAAAAGATCTGGAACAAGAAATCTGGAATCGGTGCGGACGCGGAATGCGTAACGACCAACGGGATCATTATGCTACCATCGTCCGAACCATTCAGAATATTCCCCTGAATGATTCTGTTTCCGTGGCCACCGACGAAGAGGAAGATCAATGGTTCCATATTTATCATTATCAGCCTCTTACGGATGATGATATCTATATCACCGTAGTCAAGGATATTGCGTTTGTGGGGGGAGTAGATTTCTATTATGTAGGAACGGATACCGAAGCAGCAGATGATGCCATCCCCAATTGCTATGACTCTCTGGCGGGGGATGTAACCCATACATCCGAAATATTCCGTGTCCGAATTGCGTAACAACCCAGAAACAGAAACAAATAAACAACTAAACAAAAACCAAAAAGTGACCAACCGGTCCATCAGAGTTTTTGTAGGTATCCCCCTTCTGCACGAAACGCTTTTCCAACGACGAAATCACGGAGTGATTACGCATTGTAAATTTCTGTGAAATTTATCAACGACGATAAAACGTTCCGGTATTCAGAATGTCTGCGACCGCCTCTCACACCAACGAATTCATCAATCAGTCCCTCCGTCGCGTCACCCGCAAATATGGATTGCGACTCCGTACAGCGGAAGCTCTTCTCTCCCTGATTGGTTATACGGATGGAACTCTCCGTCGGAATGATGCCATTGCCGAAGATTTTATTGCATATCTTTCTGTTCGGTATGATATCTCTCCCTTGGAAGTCATTCATCGGATAGAATGTCTGTTGGATGCATAACCAAATCTTAAAACACCCAAACATCCCAAACATCCCAAACATCCCAAACAAACAAAAAATGTGAAACCATACCCCTTTTTTGGTTCAAATATTACCGCCCTCTTATAACCTTCCAACGACGAAAGTTTATAAATCTCCGTAAAGATGTCTTCTGCCAAACGTTCTCAAGTCACTGGCCGTCAGATCGGCAAACAGGCCGGCCGTTCTATCCAAAAGAACCATGAAACCTCTCACAATTTCCTCCGTGATTTATCCTCCACCCGCTCTCCTGCGGATATCAAACAACTCTGTGAAACGGATGTGTTGGCCAAGGTTGTTCGTCCCTGTGGAACCGGTCGGTTTGAAGTCCAGATGTGGGATGGAACCAACGCCCACGTGATTCTCTGTGGAAAACTCCGTTTCAAGGGATCTGCGGGATCCAAGACGGACCGTGAATACTGTGTCCAGCGGAATGATCTGGTCGTGATTCAGGGTGGTATGATTACGGGAAAACTAACCGTGGATCAGACGGAACGGGTCGCCGAAGTCTTCCAACGTCACGGTGTGAAGACTCCCGCTGCCTTCTTCGGCGGAGATGGGGATGAGGATCAGATTGTAGAGGGACTGGAATGGGATCGGTCGGATTCCGCAGAAGAAAATATTAATATTGATTCTATCTAATGGGGGACATGCTGGTCGCTCTGCGACGACGGCGGTTCCGCCTGTCCCAGCAATGGCCGTAGGCCGTGGCTGCTGGCGCAGCCAGTCCCTGAACCCCCTGGCCTGATCTATTTTTTTTCCAAGAAATTATAAACAATGGAACGCAAGGGGGTTCAGGGACTGGCTGCGCCAGCAGCCACGGCCTACGGCCATTGCTGGGACAGGCGGAACCGCCGTCGTCGCAGAGCGACCAGCATGTCCCCCACCCCAAAAGGTGATATGGTTAGAATAAAATACCTACAATATTGTGTACTTGTAACTCAAACGACGAAGGTTATAACAAAATGAACACAACCACATCAAAAAACCATGGAATCTGTAATGCGGGTTCTATCTATCGCTTTGCCGTTGGTACGGATTACAAACGAACGGCTGTGGCCCTGAAGGATGGCCGTTTCCTGGAAGTGAAGCCGATCCGTCAGATGTTCACTAACGGAGATGCGTGGTCCGTTAGTTTTATGGGAGAAGGAGCTACTCTGGCAGACGGAATCGCCGCTGGAAAGATTACTGTAGAACCCCGAAAGCTTTTACAGAGTAAAATCTTACTTGATTCTTCGCTTTGCTCAGAATCCCGAAACCACCATCCACTGTCAGCTGTGCCGAAGGATCCATCTGTGAATAACTCCAGCACATCGGATGAGAAAGACAAACAAATCGCCAAACAGATTTCTATGTTAAAGAGTCTTCAGGAGAAATCGCGTAATATCCAGAATGAAATCCGTAATACGGTACAGCAATTGACATTCCTCCAAATGGAGTCTGCCCGATTTGAAAGCGAACGTACGTTTGTGGAGGATACACTTGCGATGTTACTCCGTCGTTGATACATTTCGCAGAAATTTATCAATGCGTATTCACTCTGTGAATTCGTCGTTGATTGCGGGGTCTTCCTAAATTCTAATTGTCTCCAACAACCAAAACACAAAGAGCCTATACGGCCAACGTTTTTGGTGGGGGACATGCTGGCCGCTCTGCGGCGACGGCGGCCCCCGCCTACCCTCTGACCCCCCTGGCTTTATTTTCTATGTTTACTAATATTCTGTAAATAGAGAAAGCAAGGGGGTTCAGGGGGACAGCATGTCCCCCAAAATTGACACCGAATAATTATTAGGTCCAATAATTCAGGCGCATGTAACTCTACGACGAAAAAGTTATACACGTACACGATTTCTAAGATGTCTCAGAATATTGAAACCATTCCTCTTCTCCCCGCTTCTCAGGATGAAACCCCCATTGTCCCGCCGGTTATTGTGGCTGTGCCTGTAGCCAAGTCCCGTGGACGACCGAAGAAGCCCGTAACGGAAGAGGAAAAGGCAGCTGCAGCAGCAAAGGAAGCTGAAAAGAAGGCAAAGGAGGAGGAAAAAGCGGCTGCAAAGGCGGAGAAAGAAGCCGAAAAGAAGGCGAAGGATGCGGAAAAGGCGGCCAAGGAAGCCGCCAAGGCCGAAAAGGATGCCAACAAGAAGCCCCGTGGTCGGCCCAAGAAGGAGAGTCCCACTCTTTCTCCCACTATCCCTACCCACAATCCGGATGATGTTGAGGTGATTGCTCATCTGAAGGAGGATGTTGCGTCAGACGCGTCTATCATTGTGGCACTGCGGGCGGAGATCGCCGCTCTCAAGGAAGAAAACAAGCGTCTCACAGATCTCCTTTCCTCTGTCCGTTCGCTGGTTGCATAATTATCCTTCTTCATCTCTAACAAAAATAATAACCGCTGCTGCGTAGAAGCACAGCCCTTTTTGGATTTTCTACAAACTACATAGAATGGTCAGAAAGACACTTCGGAAAGAAAGAATCGATAAATTCTGGAAACGCGTGAACGATTTTCTCATGTATGATCATCTTCATAATTTCCCCCACAAACCGTTCCTTCTGAAACAACACGGGGGCGGGATTATTACGATTGGGAAAAAACAGTTTGAATATTTTGAACATGCAGAGGATGATGGTATACTTATCATTAAGGGATCTTCAGTAGATGCCACTATGCCATGTTTTATCCTGAAAATCTGTCCAGAGACCCCTACTACCCAACGACATGCTGAAATGACAAGTATTACCCGGGGTGTCGCATGTTCGTTAGATAAAACTGCTAAATCAAAGGAAATTGTGTGTGCTGTAGTTAATCTTGCAAAAGAAAAGAAGGCGAAATGGATTGAATTCACGGATATGTCCAGTATTTGTAAGGATGAGAACAAGTCAACGCAATCCATATCGTTAGCGGATTACTATTTTTTGACACGTGGAAAAACCTGGTATGAAACTATCTGTAAATTTATTCCCGACGAACGTTACGCTTCCACTATTTCCTATTACAGAGAATTCATCCAACAAAACTCTTGGGCAGATATGATAAAGTCTGGAAAACGTCGTTATCGTGCGGAGATTACCAAAATGTTGAGAGATCTTCCGGTGGATCTTACAACCATTGATGTAAATGCCCCTGGATCCGTTATGACCGTATTGCGTCGTATTCCTCCAGAAAAACGTTGTGAATTCTTCTATAAATATTCTTACAATCTCTTATTATTCAATGATATTGGGACCTTATTCAATACAGTATGGTATCTTCCACTGGCGAATGATTGTCAGCGTACTGTGATCGTAACAACAACCCCGTATGATTCCGTGAATTTTGAAAACGAAAATGTGACGGATGAGGGGGGCTTAAAGAAAACAACCAACGACGACGAACAAGATGGCTTACGTTAGCACGATTCAGAGTATCATTGATATCAATTCCCATTGTGTGCGGATTAACGTAAACCGACCATCAACATCTTCATATAACGGGCCAACTACCTATGGTCCACCAGAGTTTCACCATAATACTGTTATCCCAGCCGAATATCATAAATATGTAAATGGTAGCGGTATGGATGTGTATATGTTAGATACTCCTCAAGAAGAAATACTTCAGTGTCGTCCCATTAAGTTTGATTTTACAAACGAATTTAAGGAGGGAAGACCTATTCTACGTGTACAGAAACTTGCGCTGAAACCCCACAATTTTAAAACCAAAGGATTTCTTTCTATTGATTGGGATGTAAGTGTAGAATCAATGTTAGAGAGTATAGATACATACACCGGGGGGTATGATCATGAAAAGAAGTGTGATCTGCGCGGAATGCAACGACTATTAACACTTCAGACAATGATCATCAAAGATCTCCAAGAAAAAGTCAATGCCCTTACTCCGCAAGAACAGAAACCGAATATGAAAGATTCAGATCCGCGAATGGGAGTACCGACCCCCGTGGAAGAAAAATCTGTTACGCCTTGCGAAGCAAGTGCATTACGGACGTTTCCTTCGGAAAAGTCTGATCCATTTGAAGAAGAAGTCCAACGTCGTCTGGCCAAGGAACTCTACGAACAGCGGGTCAATGCCGAAGTCCAACGCCGATTGACCGCCACCAAAACAGATGATGGAATCAATAAAGTGTTCGCAGAATGGAAGGAAATCCCAATATTCAAGGATATCGCGTCGCTGTTGAAGCCGTAAAACGTGACACCCAAGGGATTTAAAGAACCCAACAACACATCCAACGACGACCAAACCAAAATGCCCCTTCCCTCCGTAGAACAGACCATCCTTCCTACTCCCCAACAGGCGCTCAGCCGTGCGATCCAACAGATGCGTTATCTCCAGGATCCCGCCAACAGTCCTGAGATCCAGCGCCGAAACCGACGCCGTATGCGTCTCTGTCTGCCTCCTCTGGAAGAATATTACCCCATGCAACATCGCCAGGCACTTAGAGCCGTAGAGCTCCAACAGGGTAACGAATGTCCGTCGCACACCAACTCACAAACCTGATCCGCAACATGCTAAAACATCCAGAATACCTCACCGTCTACACCGACGGAATCGCCGAAATCCTCCATCATAATCCTCCCACCTCCAAGGATCTTTTTGGTCATATCTGTCGGACCCTCATGACCCATGTGTCAACCCCTGACCACCAACAGAAACTCATCCGTTACATAAATATCGGTGGGGTTCAACGACTCCGTAACACCACTATGGTTCGCACCCTCTTGGCGGATGTCGTTTATCGGTCCACACTGTTGGAATCACTTCGCTCTCTATCCAGTGGTTTAGTTGTGCAAAAGGAACTGTTAGCGGATTTGTTTCCGGAATAAAATCCCATGCACTATATAA
>JACCDG011337340.1_pt1 | contig 11259 bp, 11 predicted proteins | sample 7442471 | NCBI WGS metagenome assembly JACCDG01 (sample SAMN15323444, study PRJNA562643) | freshwater metagenome | isolation source: river surface water | place: USA:Blue River Watershed | collected 2017-08-17
CTCCGAGGTAAGTTGGACGACGAGCAGGTCCGCGACCTCATCAAGAACACCGCTCGCCCTAAGCGCACCATCTCAGTCAAGCACATCATCCAGAGAATCTCCGAGTTTTACTCAGTCGAAGAGTCAAGTATGTACGCTAAGACCCGCCGCAGGGAAATAGTCCGCCCTCGCCAGATCATCATGTATATCCTCCGTGAAGATTTCCACATGTCATACCCAGCCATAGGTTCAGTATTTGGTGGACGCGACCACACGACCGTCATTCATGCGTGCGAGAAAGTTAAATCTGACATCATCTCAAGTGTCGAATTAAAAACTCAACTCGAAGAAATACGCGGCATGTTGAAATGAACTTAATAACTATGTTAATAACTTACAGTTGCTCGAGTGGATAATGAAAGTGGATATCATTCGAAACTGAAATTATTTTGAAATCCACTTTTCAAGACACTCAACAAACACTGTTACCCACACATTTCCACAACACTAATCCTAAAAAATACTTACACTGAGCCACACATCCGCAATCCACACTTTCCACACCCCAACATAATTAAATATTCCTTTCCAATATGAAAATAGAAATACTAAAAGATAATCTAGAGAAAGCGGCGGGGATAGTCTCAAAAGTGAGTAACAAGAATCTCTCACTACCAGTACTCGGATGTGCGTTGTTTGTGGTTTCACACGACCGAGCAGTGATGCGAGCAACAAATCTTGATGTGAGTGTTGAGGTAGTACTTAAATCAAAAATCATCAATGAGGGTATTGTTGCGATACCGGCCGTGGTTTTGGCTCAGACCATTAGCGCCTTCTCTGACCAGAAACTAACTCTCGAAGTTAAAGATAGCTTGCTTATAATCAAAGGCGAGCGCGGTACGAGTTCGATAGCAGTTGTCGATAACTCCGAGTTCCCCACATTGCCATACGTAAAGGAAGGTGAGGGTATGAGTGCGAAGCTTAAGACTTCAGACGTATTGCATGCATTGCGTGCTGTTTCATTTTCCGCGGCAAGTTCAGGTATGAAGCCAGAACTTGGAAGTATCTCACTTTTACTCGAAAATGGTGAGTTGATTGCAGCTGCAACTGACTCCTTCCGGCTTGCTGAAATTCGAATTCCGGCTAAGGTTAAGGCTGCTTTTGGACCAACACTCATTCCTGCGCGTAATGTGCCTGACATAATCCGTGCAGCTGACAGTTCATCTGAAATGGAGGTTCGTGTCGCAGAGAATCAGTGCTCGTTTATCACAGATGGTGGTTTCATTACTTCGCGTACGATAGATGGTGCGTTTCCTGACTATAACGCCATCATTCCACGCGAATACGTTGCTACGGCTACGGTATTGAGGGAGGATGTGGTGCGTGCATTTCGTAAGGTATCTATATTTACCGATACGTTTAATCAGGTACACCTCTCACTCTCTGCATCCAAGAAAATGTTCACCATTCAGTCATCTAACTCTTCCGTTGGTGCAACTGACGAGTCATTGCCTGCGGTTATAGAAGGTGAAGATATTGAAATAAACTTCAATGCAAAGTACATCACTGACGCACTTGCTGTGGTTGGTGGTGATTCAGTCACATTTTCAATTGCTGGACCAGGTAAGCCAATGATTATTGAGGATTCACCCAAAAGAGGTTTCCTGTACCTCGTGATGCCAATGAATAGGTAATATGAAGGGTCTCCAGGATTACTTAAAAAAGTTTGAAGTTATAGCGCCGCCCGACGATGCGGTGCGTAAAGCGGTCGTTAAAGCCATTGCAGATTCAATGGGTGTGATGCTTACTAAGTCGAAGGTACGGATGCAGGGAACGACTGCGTTTATTAGTGCGTCATCTCTTATTTTGAATCAGATCCGTCAACATAGGAAAGAGATTATAGACGCGGTTCACCAAGCAATGCCAAAGTCTGTGAACTTGCTTCGCGATATACGTTAGTCGTTCGTGACGTAGAGTGTCGTTCCGTCGACGTAACCATTCTGTTCTGCCCACCTACGTACTCCGTACTCCCAGCGACTAAACTGTGGGTCGCTGTTCGGGTTTGCTGGTGGGGGTCCCGACGGGTTTGACTTGTCTACCCAATAGAGTATTGAGTGTACGTTTGAAGTAACTCTGTATCTCGTTTGACCAGTGTATTCAGGGTTAACGAGGTTGTTGGACATATCAACTAAGACAGGGTCGCTACCTTGCCAAATTCCCCGTATGACAGGCTTCGTGGTTTCATCTGCAACTGGTTCGAGTTCGGGAAATGGCTGTTCTGGATATTTCGTAAGTGCGTATTGCATAAACTGATTCCACATTGGCGCAACGACGAAACCGGCAATCTTCTTGTCTATCGGGGTGTTGTCGTTGTTGCCGGCCCATGCACCTGCGGCAAGCGATGTTGAATAGCCGAGTATCCATGTGTCCTTGTAGTCGTTCGTGGTGCCCGTTTTTGCGGCTACATGGTGACCACGGACGTAGAGTGCAGAGTTAGCACCGAACTCTGGTATACGTGCATTTTCGTCCGAGAGAATATCGGAGATGGCATGAGTGACTTTACTGTCGAGTACTTGTTGAGGTGCTGAAGGGTACTCTTTAATAATGTTTCCATTACGGTCTTGAATTTGAAGTATCGCGCGGTATGGATTGCGTACCCCCTCGTTTGCAAAGATGCTGTACGCAGAAACCATTTCAAGAAGTGAGGTTTCACCGCCACCAAGCACGAGCGTGAGTCCGTACTGGTCAGCACCAAGGAGGGAAGTAATGCCAAGCGAGCGTGCCACGCGGAGTGCGTCGCTAATACCCACGAGGTAGAGCGTCTTAATTGCAACAATGTTAATTGACTGTGCCAATGCATCGCGAATAGTCATGGGGCCGCGATATTTTCCATCATAGTTAACTGGGTAATAGCACGGGCTCTGATCGTTCGTTGAGTCTACAGGGCAATTGGTAGAGAATTGAGTTGGTGAGTCAAAGAGTACGGTGTCGGGCGTGTATCCTTTGAGGAATGCTGCTGCGTACACGAATGGTTTGAACGATGATCCTGGTTGGCGCTGTGCTACAGCAATGTTGAAGTTACCGTCTATTGCTTCATCGAAATAGTCACGACTCCCAACCATAGTGAGGATGTCACCCGTTTTTGGCTCTATAGCAACGAGTGCTGCGTTCGTTGCGTTGTATTTCGTTGCGTTCTCGAGAGCGTTTTTCTTTACTATCTCTTCAGCCTTTGACTCAAGGTCTGCGTCCAGTGTGGTGATCACGCGCCAACCGTTTTCCTCTAGTGCATTTTGACCAAACTCTTTCTCTAACTGTTCGTGTACGAAGAATACGAAGTGAGGGGCGCGGATCCCTCCCTCCTTTTTGAGTTTGAAATCCACCTTTTCCTGGAGTGCTGCGGTATGTTCAGCATCATTGATGTATCCAAGCTTCAGCATGCGTGCCAAAACGGTATTCTTGCGTTCATCCAGAGCCGCGCGGTTGTTTCCGTAGGGCGAGTAGTACGTAGGAGCTTGGGGGATAGCCGCCAAGTATGCTGCTTCAGCCAGCGTGACTTCAGTTGCGTGTTTATTGAAGAATGTTTGCGCTGCCTCTTCAACGCCATAGAGTGAGCCGCCATACGGGTTTTCGTTCAAGTATAGCTCCAAGATACTCTCCTTAGTCAGCATGGCGTCCAAGCGTACCGCAAGTGTCCACTCCTTCAGCTTGCGGGCGATGGTCCTGTCTTGAGTAAGAATCGAGTTCTTAACCACCTGTTGGGTTATGGTCGAGCCGCCGCGGGTGTATGCGTAGCCGCCGGGGATCAAGTTTCCAAGAATCGCTTTCGCGGTTGAGTCGATACGTACTCCTGTGTGGGTGTAAAACTGATCGTCCTCAATAGCAATAGTTGCCTTTTGGATGAGTGGGGAGATGTCGGCGAGGGGGACGACGGTTCGTGTGACGTTGTCGCCCAAGTCATCGAGGAGGATCGTACCAGTGCGGTCGTAGATCTTGGCAGACTGAACGACTTTTCGTTGACTGAGTGATGCTATATCAGGGATGGTGAGGGTTGATGCCCAGAGGAGGAACATTCCAACGAACAGGGCACCGAGCGAGAGGATGAGTAATGCAAGGTCATATTTACTCTTAGGCTTTAAGTGACGCAATTTTTTGAGGTGGCGCTTCATGTGATTTAATCGTATCATGTAAGCATGATTAGTACTGATGAGCAAAAAATTTATGAGTTGCTAAGTCGTGGAGTTGAGGAAATATTACCTACAAACGATTCACTAAAAAAGTTGTTACTTTCAGGTAAACAACTGCGAATTAAACTCGGTATTGATCCGACGAGTCCCAACTTGCACATAGGTCGTGGAGTAGCGATTCTAAAACTTAAGGACTTCCAGGATCTTGGGCATCATGTTGTATTTATAATCGGAGACGCTACAGGTGTCGTTGGTGATACCTCAGATAAAGAGAGTGAGCGTCCTATGTTAACTCAAAGTGAGATCAATTCAAACCTTGAGTCGTACGTTTCTCAAATCCAAAAGATTCTCAATAAAGACCAAATGGAAGTGAAGCGTAATTCTGAGTGGTTACTTCCACTTAACTATGCGCAAATCGGAGATCAGGCAGACCAGTTTTCAGTAGCAGACTTCATTGCGCGTGAAAATATCAAGAAGCGCATTGATGCTGGAAAGCGTGTGTCACTGCGAGAAGTGTTATATCCACTCATGCAGGGGTATGACTCCGTTGCAGTTCAAGCTGATGTCGAGCTTGGTGGTACAGACCAAAAGTTTAATCTTCTCGCGGGACGTACCCTCCAGGAGCACTTCGGCCAAAAGCCTCAGCACATACTCATGGGTGAAATAATCCCTGGTACAGACGGAAGAAAGATGAGTTCAAGTTGGGGGAATACTATTAACCTGAATGATGCACCGCAGGAGATGTTTGGGAAGGTTATGTCCATTCCTGACGCGATAACTGAAAAGTATTTTATATTGACCACGCGGATCCCACTTGATACCGTAAAGGAAATTCTATCCGGTCACCCAAAGGACGCAAAGATTGCGCTAGCTCATGAGTTGGTGCGTATGTACCACGGGACAGATGCTGCAGATTCCGCTAAAGCTAGCTTTGAAAACACCTTTAGTAAGGGTGAGGTGCCGACCGATGTTCCAGAGGTACGCTTAGAGGAAGGGGAGAAGATGGCGGACGTGCTCGTGCGTGCTGGGGTCGTTGAGTCCAAGTCAGACTACCGCCGTCTCGAGGAAGCTGGGGCTATCAAGGAGCTCTCAAGCGACGAAAGCGGTGCTGTATACCGAGTTGGTAAGCACCGCTTCATTAAAATTTTAAAATAACAGTATGAAGTTTACCAAAGAACTGCTTCGGCAGATTGAAAATGGTGAACGTACCATTGTTTCAGACCAAGGTGTAGCTAAAGTTGCAATTACCGAAAAAGGTATGAAGGTTGAGTGTGCAAAAGCTAATGCATACTTGGATAAACTAAAATCCCGCCGAGCATGGCAGGATTTTTGGGACTCGCTAAGTGGCTGAATTATTCTTCGTCGTCGAGTCCAAATCCAACCTTCCAAGGGTCTTCGTTCTCCTCTTCTTCGTCTATACCTATTTCACCATCGTCTTCATCATCGATGATAGGGGTTTTGAGGTCCAAGATGTCGTCATCCTGAGGTTCACCCGTTGCAGGGTCGTTCTGCTTAATTGGTTTCTTATTTGATGGCATACGTTACATTTGTATCAAATATAAATTCTTATGCAAGGGCTACGCTGCACGCGGCTATGTGGATAAGGGACGCACGGTGTGTGCGATGCCAAGCGCGATAGCGTCGTACTCGTCGTCGATGCGCTTTCTGTCGTCAAGAATGAGTAGTTTACCTACCATACGCTGCACTGCAGTCTTGTCTGAATTACCGTAGCCGGTCACTGCTATTTTAACCGCTTGGGGTGAGTATTCGTGTATGGTGAGGCCTCTCTGGGCTGCTGCAAGTTGGATTACACCTCGCGCCTCAGAGACCTTAATTGCCGTCTTAACATTCGTGCTGAAAAAGAGGGTTTCAAGTGCGAGAGTTGTTGGTTTGTGTGTATCAATAATTTCAGTGACTCGTGCATGCACTGCAGCGAGTCTCTCGGGGAAGTCGGCTTTCTTGTCCGTTTCGAAGCACTCCGAGTGCACGAGTGAATTGCCTTCAAAGACGGCGACGCCAACCCGATCGTATCCTGGATCTATGGCGAGCGAGACCTGTTTAATCATAGGAGCGGACTCTGCTTGATCGGGTGTTCAAGGTGAGTGTGTGCGCGGTCTGTAGCGACGCGTCCACGCGGTGTGCGCTCGATGAATCCCTCTTGAAGTAAGTACGGCTCGTAAACCTCTTCGATAGTATCAACCTCCTCTGCGGCAGCAGCGGCGAGTGTACCGAGTCCCACTGGCCCCCCACCGAACTTGGTAATGATTGCTTCAAGGATCCTGCGGTCGCTTGGCGTCAGGCCCGCTTCATCAATGCCGATCATGCCGAGCGCTTTAACCGCAACATCGTGAGTGATAGGAGTGCGTGCAAGTTGCGCAACGTCGCGTGCACGCTTCAGTAGGTAGTTCGCGGTGCGTGGAGTTTTGCGTGCGCGCCGTGCGACTTCAGTCACTGCATCATCTTCAATTTCAACACCAAGTATGCCTGCTGAGCGTTTCAAAATTTTGCTAATTTCAGCAGTGGAGTAAAAGTCGAGCTGAAACACACCGCCCGAAAAGCGCGAGCGCAGTGGTGAAGAGATAAGGCCGATGCGTGTCGTTGCACCGATGAGTGTGAATGGTGGAAGTGCGAGCTCTATCGTTCGTGCTGAAGGACCTTTGCCAATGATGATGTCGAGCTTTCCGGCTTCCATAGCAGGGTAGAGCACTTCCTCAACCGTCTTGTTGAGTCTGTGAATCTCATCAATAAAGAGTACGCTGTTAGGTTCGAGGTTGGTGAGTACGGCCGCCAAGTCTCCGACGCGCTCAACGACGGGGCCTGCAGTCACTTCGAGTGGTGATCCTAACTCTTCTGCGATCAAATGCGCGAGCGTCGTCTTCCCGAGGCCCGGTGGACCATAGAGGAGTGTGTGTTCAGGAGCGTGTTCGCGCTCTTTTGCGGCGGCCAAGAGCACGCGCAAGTTTTCTTTTATAGATTCCTGGCCGATATAGTCGTCCCAACGGTGCGGACGCAGGGTCTGGTCGAGTGCATTCTCTGGTGCTGAGGGGGTAGTTGACTTACTTGACATATGTGTGAGTGCATGATACCATACCTTAACGCAAAGGGGCTATACCCATCTCAGCGACGCCGTGGCTTTGAGGTAAGGATGAGCTGGTTGCTACACTTCGGTGTAGATTTACTCGCTCCCTCCTCAATCTCATTCCACCATCATGCAAAGCGTCGTTGAGAGGGGTTTGGCCCCTTTTGCATTTTCTTGATTTTTGTGTCGTAACGTGCTAGTGTCGGCCAATGCGGTATCTACCCATACTCGCATTGGCTTTTTTATATTGCCTTTTGCCGACCTCTACCCACGCCTGGACAATCAATAATCCAGGTACTGTTTCCTATACATTCGGAAATTGCCAGCTCAAGAGTGTGTGCGACATCTATAAGTCGCACGGCCTCAGTGGTGACCCGTACACAGACTTCATGACGAAGGATCCTATCGTGTTCCGCTCGACCGCGTCGACCACTTGGAAAGCAACATACATCACCAATGCGTGGGGGAGTGGCGTGTACCTCAAGGCAACGAAGCCGGTTAAAGGGGTATACCCAATGCTCATCTACTGGCATCTATCAAAAGACGCTTCAACGGTGAAAGACGGAATCGTAAAGAATGGAGACGTACTTGGTACGGTGAAGTATCCAGACGGTATGTCGACTGGCCCGCACGTCGCGGTCGGACTATTGGAATATAACGCTCAAAGTAAGTTACTCAATGCAGACAATGGTTGGAAGGGGTTCAAAGATGTGAATTTTCACATCGACAGTAAGCTTTAGTCTTCGAGGAGTACAACGCGCTGGAGTTCCTCGAGTGAAGTAATGCCGTTCAGTACTTTGATCACTCCGTCTTCGTGGAGCATCATGAGTTCGCGCTTGTTTTGGATATCGCGGATTTCTTGCTCTGACGGTGACGTGCGCAGGAGTGCGTCGAGCTCCTTATCCAAAATAAGGGCTTCAAATATACCAATTCTGCCCTTGTAGCCGGTGCCGTTGCAGGCGGTGCAGCCCACAGGCTCGTAAGCGTGTGCAGTGTCCACTGGGATCACGCTCTTGTTGCGGAGTCCCGCGAGCACCTTGTCGAGGCGAGCTTTAGTAGGCTCATCGAGTGCGACTTGTTTTTTACATGACTTGCAGAGTACGCGTACCAAGCGTTGCGCCATCGCGATGTTAACTGCCGAACTAAAAACTTTAGGGTCAATGCCAAGGTCAGCAAGGCGGGGGAATGTTCCCGCGGCATTGTTGGTGTGGAGGGTTGAGAACACGAAGTGTCCGGTGAGTGCGGAGTCGATAGCAGTCTTGGCCACCTCCTCGTCGCGGATTTCACCGATCATGATTACGTCAGGGTCTTGGCGGAGTGCCGAGCGGAGTCCTTGACCAAAAGAGTAATTCTTTTCAACTTGGGTCTGCACAATTCCTGCGAGGTGATACTCAATAGGGTCTTCGATAGTGATTATTTTGATCTCGGGAGTGTTGATGTGGCGCATGCATGCGTAGAGCGTCGTCGACTTTCCGCTACCGGTGGGACCGGTATTGAGGAGCATGCCGTTGGGGCGGGTGATCTCCTTTTCGATACGCGCTTTGAGTGCGGGTTCCATTCCGAGTTTGTCGAAGTCTACAGAAATAGACTCAGGATCAAGGAGCCGCATCACGATAGACTCGCCATATGAGCCTGGGATGATACTGGTGCGCACGTCTATCTCGGTTCCTTTGAGTTGAACGCTGAAGCGGCCGTCTTGCGCGTGGTCGTGAATGTTGAGTTTGAGTCCCGAGAGGAGTTTTACGCGAGAGAGGAGGAGGGTGTGTGTTTCGTGGTCGACGCGTGCGATGTCGTTGAGTACGCCGTCGAGTCGGTAACGGAGGCGCACGTCGTTCTGCTCGGGCTCAATGTGGACGTCCGATGCGTTAATCGCAAACGCGCCTGCCATCACCACTTCAACGATGCGGCTGATGCGGTACACTTTCTTCATTTCAGTAATAGTTGCAATTTCCTTCCGTACGTCGTCGATAGAATGGATCTGTGAAATGGTGTTCGTGAGGTCTTCACCTGAAACATCAATGACTCCTTCCTTAGTGTTCGTTGCGAAGGAGAGGTCCTTATAGCGACTCCATGCACTCTCAAGGCTTGCTTTCGAGACGATGTAGACGTCGGTGGTGTAACCGAGTTGCTCGAGGTCTGACTTCACGGTGAGTCCGGACTTGCCGTTCGGTGAACGCATCGCGAACTTAATCTTTTTACCAACAATATCGAACGCGGCGACTTCAGCGGCGCGTGCAATAGGCTCCGTCACGAGGCGTATCGCGTCTGAGTTGATTGATGCACGCGAAAGGTCAATGTACGTAACGCCGTATTTAACACTCAACATTGACGCGAGCTCTTCCTCTTCACGGCGTTTAAGCTCGGCCAACTTTTCATCAGTAGTTCCAATACTCATACTGAAAATGGTACCATGAGGCTCATGGAGGTCACGACGGAAAAGCTACCAAAATTTGCTCACGAGTTTGTTGCTCAATTGCCAACCTCTCCTTCATCCACTGCGCATGTTGTTGGTCTGTCAGGTGACTTGGGTGCAGGGAAGACGACGTTCGTTCAGGAAGTCGCGCGCGCCCTTGGCGCGCGCGGAACCGTCACGAGCCCCACATACGTTATCGTTAGCTCGTACGACATACAGCATCCCGTATTCACGACGCTCGTGCATATGGATGCATACCGATTATCTGAAGCTGAGTTGCATACAGTTGCGTGGGAGAAGTATATTGCAAACCAGTCGAACCTCGTACTCGTTGAGTGGCCAGAGCGCGTCGGCTCACTATGGCCGGATGGGGCACGAATTCTTAAGTTCACCGTGACGGGTGAAACTACGAGGGAAATAACGTATGACCAAGAGTAAGCTCCGTACGCTCGTCATCCTCGATACGCACGCGATCATTCATCGTGCGTACCACGCGATCCCGCCGCTCACCTCTCCGAGTGGGGAGCCGGTGCAGGCTGTGTACGGGCTCATCTCGATGATCATTCGTATTATTGCTGAGCTTAAGCCCGACGTACTCATTGCCGCATACGACTTGCCGGGAGGCACGCACCGCCATGAAGTGTACAAGGACTATAAGGCTAAGCGCCCCAAGATTGACGAATCTCTCGTACTTCAGATAACGCGCTCACGGGACGCGCTCGCCGCGCTCGGGATCCCTATTTACGAAGCGCCAGGGTTTGAGGCCGACGACGTCATCGGTACGATCACTGAAAAAGAGAAAAAGAATTTCAATATTATCATCGCCTCTGGCGACATGGACACCTTGCAATTGGTAGACGGTGAGCGCGTGCGCGTGTTTACGATGCGCAAAGGCATGACCGACACCGTGCTCTACGACACGTCCGCCGTCGTTGCGCGCTATGGTTTCGAGCCGAAGCACGTAACCGACTATAAAGGTTTGGCCGGCGACACGAGCGACAACATCATCGGTATTCCCGGCATCGGCGAAAAAACGGCTACAGAACTCATTTTGAAATTCGGCTCCATTGAAGCAATGTATAAGTCACTCAAGAAGAACAAGAATGCACTCGTTGATGCGGGGTTCAAAGAACGCGTGCAGACTCTCGTTTCAGAGCACCAGGACGAAGCTGAGTTTTCGAAAGTCTTGGCAACTATTCGTACTGACGCGCCGGTTACGCTCGATGTTCCGACAGGAAACTATCGTGACACGTTCGACAGTGGCAGGGCAATTCAGTTCGCAAATGAACTCGGGTTCCGCAGTCTCATCTCGCGTATTAAATCAGTTGGTACTACGCAAGTTGCGCTTACGCCAACCGTGAAAGAAGTTAAGAAAGTTCCAACCCTACAAATTGAAACTTCTGTGCACGCTGAGTGCAAGGTCATGGTGTGGCTCCTCAACTCTGAGATGACAGACCCAACGTGGAAAGACGTCGTATCGGTTGCCGGAGAGGAGTCTGCTGAGAAAGCGCACGCCATACTACTCAAAAAGATTGTAGGCGACGGTGTCGAGAGTGTATTTCAAAATATTGAACAGCCGCTCATTCCTGTCGTGCAGCGCATGA
>JACCDG010512028.1_pt1 | contig 11257 bp, 13 predicted proteins | sample 7442471 | NCBI WGS metagenome assembly JACCDG01 (sample SAMN15323444, study PRJNA562643) | freshwater metagenome | isolation source: river surface water | place: USA:Blue River Watershed | collected 2017-08-17
AGAGGAAGCGAAACTTCTTCGAGCGAAGGCTCAGGCCGAGATCGAACTCGGTGTGGCCAAGCTCAGGGCACAAGGTGAAATCGCCGACGTGACCGAAGCCGCGAAAGCGCTCAAGGAGCAGTTCCCAGATGCGAGTCAGGATGAATTGGTCAAGACTGTCCGAGAAATCGGCGTCGCTGACCGAATCAAGGAATCCGGGCTTGTAGCCTGGGGTGCTGGAGCCATGGTCAACACAGGTGGCAACAACAGCGGCGGGAACAACGGGCCGCGGAAAGGTAGAAAGAAGTAATGGCCGCCATCTGGCACTTCGTTCAGATCGTTGGCTGGACTATGGTGATCGCTGTTCTGGTGGTTACCCTGATCATGGCACAGAGACGCTTCAACCTCTGGGGACATGAGGGTGTGCGAGTTGGTTCCGGCATCGTCGGGATCTGGCTCCTCATCTACATGCTCTTGCCTGTTTGGTGGTCCGACAGATGGTGGGAAAACGGTATGTACCTCATGCCGACACTCCTCATCATCTGGCTTGGCGCCAGCATGATGCCTGCTCCTGCCGTCCCGATCGAACATCGAATCGGCAAGGTCATCGTTGTTCTGGGGACAATCGTCCTACTCTCATTAATCGCTCTCAAGTCCGACTACGCCCACAAAACGTTCGAGGACTGGAGAACTTCTCTCAAGTCTTGGACATGGTCGTCGAAAGATGACTCGGTCCAAGAGGCGAAGAGAATTATGGGGAGAGCAGCTGGTGGCGGAAACAAAACACAGCGACAAGCCACGAGCAGCATGAGCGTCGCTGAGACCCAAGCACGCGTGATGGAATTCTGGTATGGAGCTTCCGAGCTGACGCCAGATGCCCAGCGCACGTTCATCGAGATAGCTACCGAAGAAACACACTTCCGTCAGTTCAACGCCGACGGCAGTGTGTACAAAGGCGAGATCGACTCCGACGACACGTGCGTGATGCAAGTCAACGTACGTGAAAACAAGTCGGACCTCGAAAGCTGGGGTCTCGATGTCTCTACCCTCAACGGCTGTCTGGAAGCATCCAGGAAGCTGTACGGTAAGTACGGATTCAAGCCGTGGAAACGGACGCTGGACAAGATCAATCGAAATCCAGGGATCGTGACACGGATTGACGTGCCGAAAATAGGCCGAAGCGAACGCTTCGTACCGCCCAAAGGCAAAAGTTGCCAGGGCTACACGAACGTTCCGGTATCGGTCTACGGTAGCGTTGAGCCATCGAGACCGTACCGGATGACCCCCACAAGTACTCCTACCATCCCATCGGAATGGTACGAGTACGAGTCGCTGGGTTCAGACCCGGCGATCGTCACAATCACCTGCAGGTAACACAAAGCGCGGATGGTCCAAACGGACCATCCGCGCTTATTCATATCCGAAAATAATTTAGCACTTACAGATTTAGGATTTTTTTGGCATCAGGAGAATTTATATCAGATTTTGTTAGACCAAATGTTCCCAAAACAACTTTTATCAAGCCGAAAACTGAAAACATTATAACCATACCGACTATTCCCCACATTATTGCGTTTCTAGACTCAGATCTAGTTTTGTCAGCTGCATTCATATCCTGTCTAAGAAAATTGAATACTCCATAGACTAAATATAGAAATGACAACGCAAACAATAAAAGCAGTATCGGATTTATTATAAGATCAACTACTTTATCAAGAAAAGGTCCTATTGTCATTTATTTAAGGAATCTGAGGAGCGTTAATTGGAGCATTAGGTAGATTTGCTGTAGTAGTTAACCAGCCCAATATTCCCCACAGACTTACCATTACAAACAGAGCAACGATACCCCAGATCATGATACCCTTTCCTTCATCAGCTTTCTTTGAATCTCCAGCTGATCGTATAAATGTAACAAGACCCCAGAAGAAGTACATTACCGCTACTGCAAGCAATAGAGGAAGTATACTGTTTACCAAACTCTTTAGGTTTGTAACTAAACTTGTAACATTTCCTAGGCTCTGAGCTAAAGCTAAAGAAGGCAGAACTAATAAAGACGAATAAATAAATTTCTTCATTTTTTTAAATTAACTATTAAATAACTAATATAATTATTGTAATACAAATTCTAATAAAAACAAGCTCACTGTGGATAAAAAATAATTAACAAAAATAATATTCTATGGATATATTTCTGTAACATTTCCTATAGCTCCTAATATACCCCATATACTAACCATAACAAACAATGCAACAATACCCCAGATCATTTTCTTTTTTCCATCTTCTCTAGTTTTATCATTACCAGCATCGTTTAATATGAACTGAGCAGTTCCCCAGAAAAAGAAAGCTACGGATAGAGCAAATATAGCACTGATAACAGCGTTCATTAAACCCTTAAAATCAGTTAATAGGGTTTTTAGGGTTGTTAGAGCGGCAAAAGATATGCTTGGAGTAAGCACAGAAATCGCTAATAGCATTTTTGATATTTTATTTTTTTTCATACTTTTGTTAGTTAATTATTACGGTATACCTGCTGGTAGGCTAAATGTACTAGAATCTGCTCCTGAAGTATTTGTTGAAGTCTTTATTGTAGGAATTTTATCAGAATCTCCTATATCAAGCTCACTTGCCAAAATTCCTATAATCACCCTTAATGTAACAAGTACAAACAAAGCTGCTATTCCCCATATCATATAAGTTTTACCCTTTTGAACTTCTTGGGCACTTCCGGAATTTAGTATAAATTTTGATAGACCCCAAAAGAAAGCAATGAAACACAAACTGTAAAGTATCGGCACCAAAATGTTTATGTATGATATAACCTCATCTATGACTCCCTTAAAATTGGCTCCTGCCAAAGAAAAACTGGCCGCACTTACAAACGCTGGAACAATAAAGGAAATGACTAGTATAATATTTTTTTTATTTTTCATAATTAAGACTACGACATTAAAGCTTTAACTGTTGTCTCCACAACAGCTGATATAGCAGCGGCACCAAGTAATATACCTGCACCAACAAGAGACCATAAGAGATTTTGTTTTGCATCAGTAATCTTTTTTTCATTACCTTGCGCCAGAACAAATTGAAAACCGGCCCACACTATCCACACAACAACAGCAACAGAAGCTATTGGCATTACTATACTACTAAGTATAGTTGTGATTAGAGTCATTAGTGTACAAGGAGACACGCCCTTACAATCAAAAGGATTATCTATCTTGACTGGTGTATATGAAGTTCCTCCGCTAGGTGAAACTGGAGGCATACCTTGAGCAAAGGACAGAATCGGCATCAACATTAAAATCCCAAAACCTATTAATTTTATATTTTTTATTTTCATGTCTATTATTTTAATGGCACTAAAGTATTTACATTAACATTTAATAAACTATCTGTTATAAGTGTGACTATAACCCAGGCACCAAGCATAAAGAACACTCCCCAAGCAATTTTTATAAACATCTCATTTGCTTTTGTCCTTTGACTTGCATTATTACCTGATTTCATGTACAAGAATCCAGCGTAAGCAATAACAACGACAGAAAAAGCTAGTGCTAGAGGTGTGGCAACTTTAAAAAACTTTTTAACTGCCAATATAAGATCACTATAGTCACACTCTCCATACACATCTGTTCCATTTACTATTTTTTTACATTCGTAAGTCAATCCTGTACCAGAGCCCCCACCAGACCTATCTATTTGTGCAAAAGAAAATAATGGACTAGAGACAAAGAAAACTAAACTTAGAATTATAATTTTTAAGATATTTCTCATTTTATTACTTTAACTGCTCAGCTAATTCAGAATCCGCTCTATTTATAGCATCTGAAATACGGCTCTTACCACTAGTTATAGATTCTATCATATCTTTAAAAGTTTCTGAGGATTGGACTGGATCTGGGTCAATCCAAGAGCGAGATATAAGAGCAGAATCATAGAAAACTGTTCTGTATGCATCAGACGGTTTATCAGACAGTAAGTCTCTCCTTACTGGTGGAAGCGTTGAGGTCACTTCTGCAGCCTTTAATGCTGCAGGTTCAGTCAGAGAAACAATAAAGGTAAAAGCTGCAGAAGTTTGTTTTGATTGTTTTACTATTGAAGCTCCATATATATGACCAAATACAACCTTCTTTGAGGTATTTCTTATCTGTGGAACATAAGTCACATCAAAATTTAAGTTTGAATTCTTTTGCTTTATATTAAATAATTCAGAAGAAAAACCTATATATGTAGCCAGGTTTCCAACTAAAAACATATTTAGAGAACTTGGCAAAGCTCTGTTCCAAGTATAGGTAGCACTCGTTGGATTAGAAAACTGCGTATAGAAATTTGTCGCCAACTGACTTTCTGAAACAGAGCTATTTGTTTTATCTAAGGTACTCACAACTTTATCATCTTCTCTAGCTGTTATACTTGAACCAGTCTGAATTAAAATCATTGAAAATATCTCTTTTGCATTTACTATATTCTTCCACTCACCCAAAGCAACTGCAGATAGAAGAATATTTGCATTACTGTCCTTTTTTGTAATCTTTGATATTAGGGCTGAACCAGTATCATTCAAATAAAACTCATCCCAATACTTTGGAGGTTGTGCTATCTGGTTGTTTGAGAATATATCCCTGTTCCAATACATAACCATAGGGTCAACAATTATTGGCAGTGCCACTATACCATCTTGTGCCAAAAAAATTTCCCCATTTTCTATAAACCTGTCTTTAAAATCTCTTGCTGAATAATTTTTATAAGGTATATTCAGTATCTTATTTCTATTTTGATACATAAGATCTTCACGTAGTATGATGACATCTGGCCCTTTACCATCAGAAAGTGCCTCTACAAAATCCTGTTGGAAATCTACAGCATTTTTTCTTACATATTTTACCTCAATAGATTTCTGGTTTTTAATTGTAGAATTGCTGTACAAAGAGTCAAATACCTCAGAATCTATTGTCCCCCAGACCAAAAGATTCGCAGAACTTGAACCAGAACCAGAACCTCCTCTAGAAGTTGCAAATGAAAATAACCCAAATAAAATAGAAAATACAAAAATACCCAGTATTGCTATCTTAAATTTACTTAAATCATTCATAATTTTTTATATATAAAACCATAATGGTGACTACCAGCTGTTATTTCTCTATCCAAATGGAATCCAGCCTTCTCAAAAGTTGACATCGCGACATCTTTTTTAAAGACATCCTTTGGTGCTGGACCTATTCCACCGAAAGAATCTGACCAATCAACAACAAGCACCCTGCCACTTTGTTTAAGTATTCTTTTAGCTTCATTTATTACACCAGTTTTATTTTCAACTTGAAAAAGAATGTTGGACATAATAACAAGATCTATAGTCTGGTCTCGTAATTTTGTACCGTTTGGTTTTTCTATATCACCCCAAATTACTTCTACGTTGTATAAACCTTCTCTACTAGCATTGTTTTTTAATTTTGTAAGAAGATCTTTGTTTATATCTATAGAATACACTCGTCCAGTAGAGACAAGGGCTTTTGCTGAAGTCAAAGAATAGTGACCTGACCCACTACCAAAATCCGCAATTTCCATTCCTGCTTGTATTCCGCATTGCTCAATATTTTTTACAGGATCAGAGAACATAGTTTTTGTTAACTATATTGTAATACGAAAAAAAATTAAATGCATTAGCGCTTGTTAACAGGTAGAAAATCTCTTACTAAGTATGATTTTCTAGCATCTACGGAAGCCGTGAAGAGCTGAGTAGAAAGAAATTTTTCAGCAGAAAAATATTCTGTTGCTAGAAAATTATACTTTGTAAGAGATACTTTTAAACTAAGAAAAAAATTACAGACAAATCAGCGACGCTATACTATCTCCGTCTCGTAGTTTCATAATTCTAACCCCCTGAGTCTGTCGTCCTAATACTGGAATTTCCTTTGCATCAACACGAATCACTTGAGATTTTTTAGAAATAGCTACTATTTCCCCCTCACCTTCTGCAAAAACCTTTGCGGAAATAAGATTTCCGGTTTTTGGAGTAACATTTGCTGTTTTTATACCTGAACCTCCTCGGTTTTGTATCTTGTATTCATCTATATCTGTGCACTTACCATAACCATTTGCAGAAATAACCATCAAGTTACCGTTGTTCATTGTGTTTGGAACTGCTTCGGCTGAAATAACAGCATCACCTTTACCAAGTTTTATTGCCCGTACTCCCATTGCTGTTCTACCCATTTCTCGTATATCAGCTTCTTTGAAATGAATTGACTGACCTTTCTCTGTAACTACGATAACTGTGTCCTTGTTGTGTGTGAATGATGCAGAAACTAATTCATCTTTTCCATCGAGTTTAATCGCTATGATTCCGGAAATACGAACGTCATGGAAAGACGCAGTAGCTACTTTCTTTGCTACACCTTCTTTTGTAACCATCATAAGAGAACTTGTTTCCTTCTTAACCTCTTTTGGCATTGGCAAAATAGATGTAACACTCTCGCCTTCTCCTAACGGCAAGAAGTTCATAATCGACTTACCCTTTGTTGCACGTTTACCTTCAGGAATATCGTACATTTTTGTCTGGTAAGCCTTTCCTTTGTTTGTAAAGAATAGTAAGTCAGAGTGAGTAGATGCAATAAGAAGCATAGTCACAAAATCTTCCTCTTTTGTGTCTAGGTCAACAACACCAACACCACCTCGTTTTTGTTTTCTAAACTCGTCTGGGTTTGTTCGTTTTATGTAACCACCAGCAGTAAGCACAAGAGCATTTTCCTCATCTGGAATAAGATCCTCAACTGAAAGTATTTGTGCGCCACCTTTTATTATGCGAGTTCGTCTCTCATCACCATACTTTTCTTTAACTTCATTACTTTCTGATTTTATAATTCCCAAAATCTTTTTTGGAGAAGCCAAGATAGCTTTGCATTCTTCGATAAATAACTGAACTGCTTTTAGTTCGTCCTCGATTTTCTTTCTTTCAAGACCAGCAAGACGACTTAGTTTCATTTCCAAAATAGCGTTTGCTTGGATACTTGAAAACTTGAATTCTGACATCAAACGCTTGTGAGCCTCCGGAGTATCCTTTGATGACCGAATAAGTTTAATTATCTGGTCTATATGATCCAGAGCCTTTTTCAAACCAAGCAAAATATGCTCTCGTTCTAAAGCCTTTCTCAAATCATATTCTGTTCGTCGTCGTATAACAGTGACTCTGTGAGCAATAAAGTTTTCAAGAATTCCCTTTAGTGACATTGTCTCTGGAACTCCGTTTACTAGAGCTAGCATGTTGTAATGGAAAGTATCCTCTAGCTGTGTGTGTTTATACAAATAGTTCAAAACTGTCTGAGGATGAGCAGTTCCTTTTAGTTCAATAACAATACGGATGTCTTTTGCAGACTCATCGCGAATATCTTTTATACCTTCTACTTTTTTCTCTCGGTGTAGATCAACAATTTTTAAAATAAGATCTGATTTGTTAACTCGGAAAGGAATAGATGTGATAACAATCTGAAACTGACCAGACTTTGTCTCTACAACTTCTGCATTTCCACGACAAACAACACCACCTTTTCCACTCGCATATGCATGAGCGATATCTTTCTGGTTGAAAGCAATACCTCCAATAGGAAAATCTGGACCTTTCACAAACTCTAGTAGGTCTTCTGTTGTTGCATCTTTGTTGTCTGCTAGGTGGATAACAGCATCCATCACTTCTGTCAGGTTGTGTGGTGGTACGTTTGTTGCCATACCCACAGCAATACCCAAAGTTCCGTTCAAAAGTAGGTTTGGTACGGCTGTAGGAAGAACTTTTGGTTCTTTCTTTGTACCGTCATAGTTTGGAACAAAATCAACAGTCTCCTTTTCCATATCTTTCAACAATTCTGCTGAAAGTTTTGTCATCTTTGCCTCGGTGTATCGCATCGCAGCGGCATTGTCGCCGTCGATAGAACCAAAGTTACCTTGGCCCAAAATAAGCGGATATCGCATTGTGAAATCCTGCGCCATTTTTACCATAGAGTCGTACACAGCCACATCACCGTGAGGGTGATAGTTACCCAAAACTTCTCCCACCACAGCTGCAGACTTTCGAGGTTTTGACCCTGCTGTCAGTCCAAGCTCATTCATAGCGTACAAAATACGTCGATGCACCGGTTTCAAACCATCGCGAACATCTGGCAAAGCACGGTCAGTAATAACTGACATGGCGTAGTCAATAAATGAAGTTTTCATCTCATCAGTGATTTCCTGAGAGATAACGTTTATGTGCGGAGCAACAATTTTTGGTTCTTCTGGATTTGATTTTTTAGCCATATAAAAGTGAAAATTACCCGTCTATTATATCATATAAAGTTGTTATATTCCAGCTTCAAAATCACTATTTATTGTCGAAGAAGCTATCGGCGGTTGAACATAATTAACATCGATATCAGCACTATTATTCTGAATATGTTTTGTACTTGAAGCTATGTTGGAAACTGATTGCTTTATAATGTCTATCTGTTCTTTTGCCCCAGAAAAACCATCTTTTATATTTTTAAAAAAACTTTCTGTCGGTCCAGATTCTACGGCTGCTGCTGACTGTTTTTGTTTTTCTTTGAATTTAAAATCTGGATAAATAACAGAAAACCAAATACCCAAAATTAAAACCGAAAAAGAAAAAGAAGCCAAAAAAGCAATTCTCTTCTTTGCTCCTTCTGGTTTTTGTCTAAGTTTTTCTATTAAATTAAACACATCAATTAAATTATAAGGCCTCCAATACAATAACTTCCCCCTCTTTTCCCTCCACATCTTTCTTTTTGATTGTCAGTTTATCTATAGGCTTTACACCCTCCTCTCCAGACTCTTTTAGAAACTTTTTCAAAGAATCCTTTTCACCAACCTCAGCAAAATGACTTGGGATAATTATTTTTGGTTCAAAAGCTACGGCTAGTTTGTGTGCGATTGCAGGATCCAAAACTCCATCTCCACCAACTGGAACAAAAAGAATATCAATACCGTCCAAACCCTCTTTTGCTTCCGCACTCAGCTTTTCATCTGAAAGTGCACCAAGAAAACCGAGATTGATACCCTCGAGAGCAACTGTATATATAGTGTTTATGTGTTCCTTTCCACCATAAACAGAGTTCGATAGAAAACCTTTTATAAAAACACCCTGAACCTCGTACTCACCAGGACCTTGGATAACAAAAGACTCTTTTTCTCCACGAGAAGTCTGCTCAACACCGTTGTGCTCAGGAGAGTTAAGAGAAACTAGAGTTATGTCGCTACCAAACTTTGTAGACTTTATTTTTGAATCCTTTGAAATAGGATTTACAGCGATCGTTGTATCTCCGAATGAAACTTTAAAAAAATCCGCTCCGTGGTGTGTGATTATCATAATGCAGACAGTATAGCAGAAAAAATTTTTCCGTGAAATATTTAAATAAAAGAAAAGGCTCGGCAGGGACAGCGCCGAGCGCTTCTCTACCGAGCTGTGTGAGTGGCTATTCTTCTCGGACGAGTTTGTAGCGCCCGTACCGAAAGCCGTCGATCTGTTCCTTAGTCAATCCACGTCTCATAAGCATCTCGCGGAACTCAGCGTTCCTGCGTTCGAGAATCTGCTCGATCTGTGCGAGATCCTCGACCTTGACCGGATTTCCAGCCAAAGCCTCAACAGCTGGCGTAAGCAGATGTGCGTACTCACCCCTTACAGCTGTTGCCCTCTGACCGGCACGAAAAACCGTGGCCAGCACACAAGTGAGAAACAGGAGACCGAATATTGCTCTCCACGTACTATCGTTCGACGAATCCTTGGCCACTGAACACCCCCAATAAGTAAATTAACACAATAGAATCTATATTAAAAGTAATAGAAAAGGCTCGGCAGGGACAGCGCCGAGCGCTTTCCTTACCGAGCCGACCGGCATGTTACCGGTAACAACTGATGAGCGCGATACCGAGTACCATGCTCGCACTGATGGTGACCGTCCAGAACACACGCTCTGACTGGCCATGTGCCCGCCGGACTGCAGCGTCAACGTTCATGAGAAACTCTCTCATTTCACACCCCTTACCTATAATTATACACCTTTATGGATATTTGTCAAGTAGATAAAACCCTATATTTCTGTATACTTACTCTCGTATATTAATAGCCGCAATAGGACTTAACCTCGACCCATCCGGACACTGTAGTTAGGGATCGAAAAGCCTAAAGCACATATACTAAAATGGCGAAAGCAAAAATTGAGGAAGAAGTAATGGAGGAAGCTGAAGTTAGTAAAAAAACTACAGCTATGGACAAAGTCCTAGATGCATCAGCAAATCCCCCATCTATCGACGACGTAGTAGAAGGCAAAGTTATAGGTATCGAAAAGTCAGCAGTTTATATCGACATACCACCATTTGGAACTGGTATTATTTATGGACGAGAGTACATAAACGCTCGAGATATCATAAAGAAAATCAATGTTGGAGACAGCGTTGCAGGTAAAGTTATAAGTATTTCTAACAAGGATGGTTACATCGAGATCTCTCTAAAGGAGGCTCGACAAGCACTTATCTGGTCAGAAGCAGAGGATGCTATCCGAGACAAGAAAATCTTTGAGCTTCCTGTACAGGAGGCAAACAAAGGAGGTCTTATCCTTTCATGGCAAGGTATTTCTGGATTCCTTCCAGCTTCACAGCTTAAAACAGAGCACTATCCACGAGTTTCAGACGGAGACAAAGATAGAATTCTAGAAGAGTTGAAGAAACTAGTTGGTCAGAAAATATCAGTTGCTATCATCGGAGCTTCTCCAAAAGAAGGTAAACTTATCTTCTCTGAGAAAAACCCTGAGCAGAAAAACAAGGACTATATCATCGGTAAATACCAGCTAAACGACGAAGTTATGGGTGAAGTTACAGGAATGGTAGACTTTGGTGTTTTCGTAAAGCTTGAGGAGGGTCTAGAAGGTCTAGTGCATATTTCAGAAATCGACTGGGCGCTAGTTGAAAATCCAAAACTTCTATTCCACATCGGAGAGAAAATCAAAGTAAAGATTATTGAAATCAAAGACGGAAAGATATCACTTTCTATCAAGGCTCTGAAGGAAAACCCTTGGAAAGAAGCTGAGAAGAAATACAAGAAAGACGATGTTGTTGAGGGAGTTGTTATCAAGTTCAACAAACACGGGGCTCTTGCATCTATCGAGGAAGGTATCGCAGGACTTGTTCACATTTCAGAATTCGGTTCAGATGAGAAACTACACAGTTCTCTAGAACTAGGAAAGAACTACAAGTTCAAGATAACTATGTTCGACGCAAAGGAGCAGAAGATGAC
>JACCDG011173288.1_pt1 | contig 11256 bp, 9 predicted proteins | sample 7442471 | NCBI WGS metagenome assembly JACCDG01 (sample SAMN15323444, study PRJNA562643) | freshwater metagenome | isolation source: river surface water | place: USA:Blue River Watershed | collected 2017-08-17
CCGAGCCGTCGACGGCGGGAACATGCTGCAGGGCATCAAAGTAGTCGCGCCAGTTGTCTGGCACGCTGCCCGGGTTCTCCAGGTACTTTTCATACATCTCTTCGACGTAAGGGGCATTGCCCCCGAAGAGATACGAGTTGCTTTTGTAAGCAACGTAGACGTTCGTCTCGCTCATGGATCCGCTGACCTCCGTTTCCCTCTGGGAAACATTAGCTGGTTAAAACAACCTTCCGCGACACGGCTGGACCGATTGGCGGATGCGACAGTGACTGTGGAAGGACCTGACTGCAGCCCATGATTGTGCCATCGGCACCAGCGGCAGGCCAGCAATTTGTTCACACCCCGCCAGACGGTCGAGGCAGAGCGCTCAAACGCACGCCCTCGCGCGCCACCTCGCAACCCACCGCCTTCAGGGCGCGGCGCGCGGCGACAACCAGTCGGACGGGGGAACGGTCTCGGGCGCGTCCAGCTCGGCCGCGATCTGGGTGCAGACCATGCGGCACAGGGCCACCGTCTTTTCACTTTGCACGCGGTAGATCACCTGGGTACCGTCCTTGCGACGGGCCAGCACCCCCGCGCGGTACAGCAGGTTCAAGTGCTGCGAAAGGTTGGGCTGGGTGGTGTCGATTTCCTGCAGCAATTGCGACACCGATTTTTCTTTGTCGCACAACGCGCTCAGAATACGCAAGCGCATCGGCGTGGCCAACACCCCGAACAGCTCGGCGGCCAACTCAAACACCCGCACTTTCTCGACCCCGGGATCGCCTTCAATGATCTGGTCCATGCGACACCTGACTAATTTTCAATATAAGCATGCATCATACTGAGAATGCCCTACGGTCGACGTTTTGACGACGAAAGGCAACAAAAAACCGCCCGAAGGCGGTTGATGGGCGAACCCGCAAGGGGTCACACGGTGATGGCATCTTTGATTTGCTGCAACGCAGCCGGGTCATCCATCGTGGTGAGGTCGCCTGGATCACGCCCCTCGCACACAGCCTGAATGGCGCGGCGCAGCACCTTGCCCGAACGGGTCTTGGGCAGCAAGGTCACAAAGCGCACGCGCGCGGGGCGGGCCACCGCACCAAGCTGGCCATCCACCACCTTCATGATCTCACCCTCAAGCTTGAGCGTGTCTTCGGGTGTGGTCACCTTGCTTGGGTCCTTGAGTACCGCAAACCCCACAGCCACCTGGCCCTTGAGCTGGTCGGCCACGCCCACCACGGCCACTTCGGCAACGTTCGGATGGCTGGAGATGCTTTCCTCGATCTCACGGGTGCCCAATCGGTGACCCGCCACGTTGATCACATCATCGGTTCGACCCAGGATGTAGAAATAGCCGTCCTTGTCTTTCACCCCCCAATCGAAGGTGGAGTACATCTGCTTGCCAGGGATGCTGGTCCAGTAGGTGCTGACATAGCGCTTGTCGTCGCCCCAGACGGTTTGCAGACAGCCAGGAGGCAAAGGACCATCCACCGCGATCACGCCCTTTTGATCGGCTTCGGTGATTTCCTCACCGGTGTTTTCGTTGATGAGCTTGACGTTGTAGCCATACACCGCCTTGCCCGGCGAACCGAACTTGGTGGGCGCGGCCTCCACACCATTGCAGATGGCCATGATCGGCCAACCAGTCTCGGTCTGCCAATAGTTGTCGATGATGGGCTTGTTGAGCGCACCGCCGATCCAAGTGGCGGTGGGCTCGTCCAGCGGCTCACCGGCCAAGAACAGAGCCTTGAGGCTGGAAAGGTCGTATTTGGTGAGGTAAGCCGGGTCCTGCTTTTTGAGCACGCGCGCGGCGGTCGGCGCCGAGAACATGACCGAGACCTTGTACTTCTCGACCAGGCTCCACCAAATGCCGGCGTCGGGGCGGGTGGGCAAGCCTTCGTACATGATGGTGGCCATGCCGTTGATCAGCGGGCCGTAGATGATGTAGCTGTGGCCCACCACCCAGCCGATGTCGCTGGTGGAGAAATAGGTCTCGCCCGGATTGCCCATGTAGATGTGCTTCATCGACGCGGCCAGCGCCACGGCATAACCGGCGGTGTCGCGCTGCACACCTTTGGGTTTGCCGGTGGTGCCCGATGTGTACAGGATGTAGCTGGGGTGGTCGCTGGCCACCCACACGCAAGGCACTTGGACGTCCATCACCTTGGCGCGCTCGGCCGCATAGTCGACGTCTCGGCCAGCCACCGGGGCCAGATCGGCCAAACCCCGGTTGACCATCAGCACCTTGGCCGGTTTGTGGGCCGCCAGGTTGATCGCCTCGTCCAGCAAATGTTTGTAGGGCACGGCCTTGCCGCCGCGCATGCCGGCGTCGGCGCTGACAATGACTTTGGGTTGGGCGTCGTCAATGCGGCTGGCCAAGGAGTGGCTGGCAAAACCACCAAACACCACCGAGTGGATGGCGCCAATCCGCACGCAAGCCAACATGGCAAAACAGGCCTCGGCGATCATGGGCATGTAAATCAACACCCGATCGCCCTTGCCCACGCCTTGGGCCTGCAAGATGGCCGCCATGCGCTGCACCTCTTGGTGCAACTCGCGAAAGCTATAGGCTTTTTCGGTGTCGGTTTCGGTGGAGACAAAGATCAGCGCGTTCTGGTCGGCGCGCTCTTTGAGATGGCGGTCGACCGCGTTGTGGCACAGATTGGTCTCACCGCCCTTGAACCATTTGGCAAAGGGCGGGGTGCTGTAATCGCACACCTGATCGAACGGCTTGTGCCAGTCGATCAGACTGGCCTGCTCGGACCAAAAACCGTCTCGGTCCTCGATGGAACGGCGGTGAAACGCGGCGTAACCGGCCTGGCTCATACATGTCTCCTGAAAACGGATCCGCAGCGGGCGTGCACCTGCACACCCACCCAAAAACTGAATTCATAATTATGAGAGCCAGACTTTCGAGACCCTGACACAAGTGCCAGGGTTTGCTGCGTCAACGGATGAGCGATTGCCAATCCCGAAAGTGCGCGTGGCCGCTGTCGCGCAGCCACTCAAAACCCACCATTTCGGTGGTCACCAGCTCGGCGCCCGCGCCTGCCAAACGATCGAATGCTGCGTCTCGGTTGCGCTCGGTGCGCGACGAACACGCGTCGGTGACCACCCAGACCTCAAACTCCTGCTCCAGAAGCTCCAGCGCTGTCTGCAACAAACAGACATGGGCCTCGACCCCCGCCAGCACCAAGCAGCTGCGCTGCACCGGTGCAGGTGCGGCTTTTTGCAAATGTTTGGGCAGGCTGCGAGCATTGCCAGAAGCGGGCTTGGCAGGAGGCACCAACACATCACCAAGACCGTCGGCCACCGCGCTGAACGCGCTTTTGGGCAGCACTTGGCGACAAAACGTGGCCAGCTCGGGCACCAAAGGGCCGAGCTTTTGTGGCACCTGCTCGGTGCCCCAACACGGCACGTTCAACCATTGCGCAAGTTGAGCCAAGCGTCGGGCGTTACCCAACACACGCTCGCCCTCAAAAATAGCGGGCATCAGCTTGGCTTGGTAGTCCACCAACACCAGCTGCGAATCGTCTGCATCGAGCAGCATAAACGTCTCCACAATGGATCAAAAGCTCAGTCGGTATTGAGCGAAAAAAGGTCTGGCTGCGCTTCCGGAGCCATGACACCCACAACGGCCTCGATGTCGGCAGCCAGCAGCCACGTCAGACGCAGGCGCATGAAGTCGGAAAACCTATCTGCCATGCTGCCGATTTGCGCAGCCGATGGCCCTCGGCCCAGCGCCACCAAATGCCCCAAACCGCTCATCAGAATATCACTGTGCACGGTTCTGGCCACGTCAGGAGCACATGGCAACACCCCACGAACATCGGCAGTCAACGTGTCCATATCAGCCAATACACCCGATGAAGCGTCTTGCGGCGCTGTGGCCCATATGGGCCACAGCAGCAGAGAGACCCCCAGCGGGTGCTTGGCAACCGCATCCCACCACATTTGCATCTTCACCAAGTACGGCTGATACGGCGCCATCGGGTCGGCGGGAGATTTGGCGTTCACGCCCTTGACTTTGGGTGGACGGGCTGCCTGCATGGCGCTTTGCAGCTCTGCCAACCAACGCCCACGCACCGCGCCCAGCAAAGCGTCTTTGCTATCGAAATACGCGTACAAAGCCCCTGCCGAATAGCCAGCCTTGGCGGCCATATCGCGCAGGTTGAAGCGCTCCCATCCACCACCGACCAACAACGATTGCGCGACATCCAAGAGCATGTCGCGGCGCTGGGCAGTCATCCTGTCTTGGCGGGCTTTCCGATCGCTGGCCCGCTGCGCGAGCAGACGTGCACGCTCACCCGAGGGCATTTCTCGCAATTCATTGATCTGCATAACAAACGATTTTATAAACAGCTCACAATATATTCAAACATTGTTCATTTTATTGATCAAGCAATACAAGCCAAAATCCAAGACAAAGGTCAAAACACCTGCAAAATCAAGCGGATAAGGGACAAATCTCACTTGACGCCCAAGAGATATCGACTTACGCTCCACGCATGTGGAAGTGGTCTGTCACCCTGTGCCTTTCGTGCGCCGTCTCTTTTGCCCCGCTCTCAGCTCGGGCAGACGAGATGGAGGGCCTACTTGTACAAAAAGGCCTCATCGAACGACTGGGCACACAAGTTCAACAGGCGCGAAGCACTGTGGGCGAGCAAGCCTCTCAACTGGTGATGCAAGCCATGGGCTTGCTGGGTGTTCCTTACCGATACGGGGGCAACTCGGCAGAGTCGGGTTTGGATTGCAGTGGCTTGGTGCGTTTGGTGTTTGAACAATCCGTCGGCAAAGTTCTGCCCCGCAGAGCCGCCGAACAGGCGGCTGCCACAGTGGCCATTGATTCCAAAGATTTGAAGCCGGGTGATTTGGTGTTCTTTAACACCATGCGCCGAGCCTTCAGCCACGTGGGCATTTACGTGGGTGAAGGCAAGTTTGTTCACGCCCCCAGTTCTGGTGGGCGTGTCCGCGTGGAGGACATGCGCAGTCAGTACTGGAGTACCCGTTTCAATGGGGCCAGACGCGTGCCCTTGGGCAATGCTGAAGTTGCCGCTGAGCGGGTTCAGGAACTGGTAAAGCAGCAGCCCTGAACGAGGTTCACGGCTCTCACGTGCCCGAAATGATGGCCTGTAATTCGGCAACCAACTGGTGCAAGTCTTTTGCCTGCGCCTGCAGCAACACAGCCGCATGCGCGCTCGACCCGGCGTTGCTTGCATTGCCCTGCGTCACCTCGCTGAGCTGATTCACGGCAACGCTGATCATCTCGATACCCTGACTTTGCTCCCGTGACGCTTGGCTGATAGCCAATACCGTGCCGTCCAAGGCCTGAATCTTCAGTGCGATTCGCTCCAAACGGTCTTGCACTTCATTGCAGATGACGCCCCCCTCATGGGCCTTCTGCAGAGACTGTTCAATGATGCCGGCGGTTTCACGGGCCGCTTCTGTGCTGCGACGCGCCAAGTTTCGAACTTCGTCTGCAACCACCGCAAAACCCAAACCGGCTTCTCCCGCGCGAGCCGCTTCCGCCGCGGCATTGAGCGCCAAGATATTGGTTTGAAAGGCAATTTCATCAATGGCACGAATGATTTTTGAGACCTGATCAGACGCGCTCTTGATCTCATCCATCGCAAGTTGCATCCGCCCCATGTGATGCAGGCCAGAGTCCGCGAAATCCTTGGCCTCTTGAGAAATGGTCTTGGCACCAGCGGCAGCGTCCGCATTGGCACGGGTCACGGCACTGAGCTCCTCCAATGAGGCGCCGGTTTCCTCCAAGGTTGCGGCTTGCTCACTGGCTCCTTGAGACAAATCTATGCCAGTGCGCGATACCTGCTCGGCGGCGTCTGTCACCGTTGCTGAGCTGTGGGACAAGCGGCGAGCACTTGCTTGAAGGCTGGCGTTGATACGAAGCACAACCCAGCTCGAAAGCAACAAAACGAGAAAAGCAGCGAACAAGCTCAACACAGCAGCTTTGGCCATGCCCGTCCACAAGGGCTCATCAACCAAGGACAACGGTGCCGTCAGCACATAAGCCCCTCGCAACTCGCCCGGTTTCCAGCCTTCCATCTTGAATCCCAAGACGTCTTTGCCGTCACGTGTTCGGCTGGTCATCGGATCTCCGTGGCAAAACATGCAACTCTCCGACATCTTCACGGGACGCGCGTAGGCCACCAAGCCCACCTCTCGGTCGACCACAAACCATGATCCGACGCCTGGCGCCTGAACTTTCTCGAGAATACGGCGCTCAAAGGCATTCGCAGGCGCATTGTCGGGATTGCGGGGGTTCTCGCGGACAATTCGAAATGTAATCGCGCTGCCCTCGATGGACTTTCGAATGGCCGTCCAAGACGCCACCACTGGCACGGTCTGATAGAAGATCGTGTCGCGGTAATTGGAGCGGCCTTTGGCCTCCAGTTCCGCAGTGAGGCGCTCGTAGTCAAATGCTTGGCCCTGCACCAGCGCACTCATGGAATCGGTGGTGCTTTCCGCCTGAACCAACATGGAACGCATTTTTTCATGCAAGGCTCCCGTCACCAATTCGTAGGTGCGGTCGTAAATCACCCAAGCACCTGCACATGAAGTTAGGGCAATGGCCAAGACGACCACCCCCAGCACACGGGCTTTCAAAGTACGAAACGTCACGAACATTGTGTATTCATTAAAAATGGCAATCTGATGATTAAAGCCCCTTCTTATAGATGGGTCAATGATCAAGTGATTGATCGCCAGCGAAATCACCACCAAGTAATTAACCATATACTCCAACAAACGCACTTTTGTATTCTTTTTTAAACCATCATCAATAGACACCTCCTGATGACAACGGACAGCTGTGTGTGGATAGCAACAACCAATCGAACCGGCGTGATCAGCGTGTACAGGTGGCGAACACGCACTCAAGGCCATAATCACAGCCATGCAACGCACCATCTTCACCACGCCTTGGGTCAGCGCCTTGTTTAAAGCCGTATCGCTGCTGTGCTTGAAGATGTCAGGCTGGCGGGTCGACGGTGCACTGCCGGAGCACGCCCGCAAAAGTGTGCTGATCGCCGCGCCTCACACCAGCAATTGGGATTTGCCCATGACACTGATGGTGGCGTTTGCCTTGGGACTGACACCGCGGTGGATGGGTAAGGCCAGCATTTTTCGTTGGCCATTTGGTCCGCTCATGCGCTGGTTGGGTGGCATTGCGGTGGACCGAAGCCGCAGCAACAACCTGGTGGAGATCAGTGCCCAAGCGATCCGCAACGCCAATGTACCGCTGCAATTGATTGTGCCGCCAGAGGGGACCCGCAGCAAAACCCGGCACTGGAAGACCGGCTTCTACTTCATCGCACAGAGCGCACAAGTGCCCATCGTGTTGGCGTATATGGATTACGCCAACAAACGCAGTGGCTTGGGGCCGGTGTTTCAGCCAACGGGTGATGTGGACGCCGACATGCAGGCCATCAAGGCCTTTTACCAACCATTCACTGGCAAAAATGCGGACCAATTCGCGTCTGAAGATTGAGGCGCACTCAGCCCCGACATAGCCCGTTTAGCAAGGTACTCCCCACTCGCTGCCCGGACAGCCACGCGCCATGGGCAGTGCCGAAATACGCTGGCTCGGTGGCCTCGCCTGCGAACCACACCGCGCCATCCCAGTCCGCCCCGGCCAAGGCTTGGCGGGTCGCCTGTGAACTGCCCACCGCATTGAAGCTGTAACTGCCCAATGCCCAAGGGTCTTGGCCCCAGCGCGTGACCTGTGCAGCCACCGGCGCCGGAAAACGCGAACCGAACATGGCACGCAAGGCCTCGTGCGCACCGGCCACTGTGTCGCGATCGCTCAGAGGCTCCAGCGCGCGCGCCTCATGCGCGGCATGAAAGCCCAACAGCACCGGCTGGCGCACCGCGCGGGCCAAGGACACCCATTGAGCCCACCGCCCTGGCTGGGGGCCGAGCCATTCGATCCAGTCCACATCGGCAGGCCAACGCACCGCGTCAAAGCGCAACCAACATTTGTTGAGCAAGCCCATGCGCAGCGTCTCAATGGCCCGGGTTCGCTCTGAGCTGAGCGGCGTCTCAAAGCGCAAGCGACCAGCTTGCAGAACGCCCAAGGGCACTGTGACGACCACCGCTTTTGCCGAGAGGCTCTGACCATTGGCCAACACCACCCTGCCCGGCGCGACCGATGCCACCGGCGCCGAGACGCGCACATCCAGCCCACGCGCGGCATGCTGCACCAATTGATGAAAGCCCTGCGGAAACAGCACGTCGTCGCCGGCAAAGCTGTGCGAATCGCTGCCGTGCCACGCGGACAGCTCGTCTGCCGCACCACCGTACTCTTGCTCCAGCGTGGCGTTGATGTGGTGCATCAAGCGCTGACGCTGCAGCGGCGTCAGGCGAGCCCATTGCGACAAGGCGCGCAGCGCCGCCATCAACGATGTGTCGCTGGTGCGCCGCTCAGCCGCTTGGGTGGCTTGGCGCAACAAGCGCTCTGGCAAGGAAGTGTCGGGCTCCACAAGCTCGCCCCGCTCGCTCAAAGCCAGACTGGCCCGATACGAGGTGCTGACCCACGACGCACCGGCCTCTCTCGCCAAGGTTGTGATGGGGTTGCCTTGTATGCCGTGTATCCAGCTCGCACCCAAATCCATGGGCATGTCGGGCCACAACCGGGAGGTGTGGATGCGCCCACCCAAGCGATCACGGGCCTCCAGTACCACCACCGCTTGTCCTGCATCGTGCAGCGTGCGGGCTACCGACAAGCCAGCCAAGCCAGCGCCAATCACCACCACCGGTCCATTGCAAGCGCGAACGCTGCGCCCCAGCAGTGCCGCACCGAGCCCGCCCAACAGCCTACGGCGACGAATAGGGAGATCAAGCGCCATCAACCGACACCTCTTTCGCCGACTGCCAGCGCATCAGCACATCGGCAAGCGCAGCCGCCTTGATCGGTTTGGGTAAGAAGTCGTTCATACCCGCTTGCAGGCACCGGGCCTGATCCTCAGCAAATGCGTCGGCCGTGACCGCAATGATGGGCAAGGGAGATCGACCCTGCGCGCGCTCCCAATCGCGTATGCGTGCAGTGGCCTGATACCCATCAAGGACTGGCATCTGCACGTCCATCAACACCGCCGTCAGCCTTCCCGGATCGGCCATCACAGTGTCGATGGCCGACTGGCCGTTGTCTGCCATCACCACCTCCACGCCCAGCTTGTTGAGCATGGCGCCAATCACTTGCTGGTTGATGCGGTTGTCCTCAACCACCAAGACTCGGCCCCCCATGGGTGTTTTGAGCGTTGTCGGCAACACCGCCATGGTATCCAAATCAGCGCGACGCAACACCACCCCATCGGCAGTCCCTTGGAGCGTCTCCAAACGCACGCGAAACCAGAACCGCGACCCTTTCCCCTCCTCGCTGTCCACACCCACCTCACCGCCCATCAACTGGGCCAGGCTTTTGACAATCGACAGCCCCAAACCCGTGCCACCAAACTGCCGCGTGGTGGAGTCATCGACCTGGCTAAACGGCTTGAACAACAAGATCTTCTTGTGCTCGGGAATACCCATACCGGTGTCGTTGACCGAAAACTCAATGCACGCGAGCCCGCCCTCGCGACCGCACTCCACAGCTTCAATCTGCACCACACCTGCCGAGGTGAACTTGATGGCGTTGTTGGTGAGGTTGGACAACATTTGCTGCAATCGATTGGGGTCGCCCCGGTAACGCTGATCGCACGGGCCAGACCATCGCACAGACAAGCCCAAGCCCTTGCTGTGTGCATTGTTGGAAAACAGCGCTTCGGTGTTGCGCAGCAGATCCATCGGCGACACCACACCCGCCTCCAGCGTTTGGGCGCCGGACTCGATTTTTGACAAATCCAGAATGTCATTGAGCAACGACAGCAGCGTTTGACCAGAATGCAAGATCGTTCTGGCGTAGTCTTGGGTCTGTTCTTTGTCCACTGGACTGGCCAGCAGCAGCTGCGCCATGCCTAACACGCCGTTCATCGGCGTGCGCAATTCATGGCTCATGGTGGCCAAAAAGCGGCTTTTGGCCTCGTTCGCGGCCTTTGCGGCGGTCACGGCCTCGCGCAGTTCGGCGGTGCGCTGCTCCACCATGTCCTCCAAGTGCTCGCGATTGCGCGCCAGCTCATTGGTGCGGGCCTCAACCAGCTCCATCATGCGGTCAAACGCTGCGGCGGTTCGCGCCACCTCGTCTTCCCCTGTGACGGACACGCGCTGGGTGTAGTCACCGTTGTGCTCCACCTCCACAATGGTGTTGAGCAAACTGGTCAACGGACGGGTGATCGAATTGATCAACCGCAGCAACAAAAAGCTCACGAAAACCAGAATGGTGGTCACCACCACCGCCAACAACATCTTGACCTTGTCGATGGTCCGGCTGGCGTCGGCCAGCGCTTCATTCATCAAATGGCGTTGCCATTCTTTTTGCTCACCAATGTGCTCAAGCTGTCGATTGCGTGCAGGCACCAGATCGGTGGTGAGCAGCGCATAGGCTGCCGCCACATTCCCTGTTTGAGCGTGGCGCACCACCTGCTGCGACAGCCCCCAAAACACAGCATCGGCATCGCGGATGCGCTTCATGATGTCCCGGCCTTTGTCGGTCGACAAATTGGCCTCGGTCTCGTTGACCAAGTCCACCAGCATGCGCCGATCGCTGCCAATACGGTCCATTGCCGCTGACAACTCCTGCGGATCGTTGGCAGACAAAATGGCATGGCGCGCTTCCAACGAGATCTTGACCATCAGCAGCTCGACGCGGGTCATGCGGTCGACCTGAGGTTCGTACATGTCAATGATCAGCTTTGCGTTGGATTGCACGTGATTGAGGGTGAGCCAGCTGACCGAGACCACGCCGGCCAGCAAAGCCCCCATCAAACCAAAGCCCAGCAGCAGGCGAAACCTTATCGACAGCCGGGAAAAGAAGTGCCGCATGTCTGTGTCCTGTCTGTTCAGCGGGTATCTGTGGCACCAATATACAAAAACCCCGCTCGGTTTCCCGGGCGGGGTCTTTTGCACCGACGCAGCAGCGTCTTACTTCTTGCTCGGCGGCACGTCCGTGCAGGACCCGTGCGCCACCTCCGCCGCCATGCCGATGCTCTCGCCCAGCGTGGGGTGGGGGTGGATGGTTTTGCCGATGTCCACGGCGTCAGCTCCCATTTCGATGGCCAGCGCGATCTCGCCGATCATGTCGCCTGCGTGTGTGCCGACCATGCCGCCGCCGAGGATCTTGCCGTGGCCGTGGGCTTCGGGCGAGTCATCGAACAG
>JACCDG010378746.1_pt1 | contig 11254 bp, 19 predicted proteins | sample 7442471 | NCBI WGS metagenome assembly JACCDG01 (sample SAMN15323444, study PRJNA562643) | freshwater metagenome | isolation source: river surface water | place: USA:Blue River Watershed | collected 2017-08-17
GCTACATACGACGAGTCTACTGCCTGACTCTAAAAACGGCGACACTGTTAATGGACTAGGTTACCGCAAGGGACTTAGTGGATGTCGGAAGAAAGCGGCTCGCAAGGCTGGCAATAATGTCCGAAGCGTTAACATCGAACGTGTAATCTCAGCGTTTGCTTTAAAAAGACCCTACGGGGTCTTTTCTTATGACTACGTTCGTAGTGTGATAAAATATATCAAAATACTACATTTTAACCGATTGACAGATCACTAAGAGTGCAACACACTATATTATGAAGCTAATAAATGCCCAAGCATTGTTGCTATCATACTTCACATAACATTTGCACACAATGGAGATTCAAACATGTCAAATGGCCACATTGCTAATTACAATACCGTCGCGACTGCTGCACCAAAATCTAAAACATATGCATCGCAAGTAAACTCCTATTACGGTACAAACTCAACTAATTGTGTCTTACTAAAAGACCGTTACACTAGCACACTAAATGCACTACCGACACATTCTGCTGCTGTTACACAGCACATGATTAATGCTAGTATTTCAGAATTTGTGCGCAACAATCCAAATATCAAAACCTGGGATGATTTGCATCTTGCACAAAGCATTTATGTAAACCTGGCTGACATATACATTGATACTACAATGCAACGTATACTAGATCTGCATTGGGTTGCTAAACTACTAGCAAAATTTAAAAGCACAAAAGTTGTTCCTATTCAAATTTATAAAGACCCTGTGACTAACAAGTTGTGTGCATGGGATGGCCAACATACTGCAATTCTATTGTGGATCGTTTGTACACAAATACTAAAACTAGATCCAGCCACTGTTAAAGTTCCAGTTAACATTTATCATAGCAGCAAAAAAAGCGAAATGCGCGAATGCTTCTTAGATCTTAACAGCAGTGCTGGTAAAAAATCGCTCGACATTATAGATCATTGGATTCAACAGGTGTTTGGTGTTCGTATAGATAAGAGTACCAATCCGCAGTGGGTTCTCACTGAAAACAAACAGAAAATTCTAGAAAAATACGATATGTTTGTTACTCACGACAAATTCAACAACGAACATATGCCCGGTGCTATTACACGTATTCAAGAGCTCAACAGTATTGACGATCTGAATACAGTCAAATGGCTAGTAGAATATCTAAGCATCACAACTATGGGTAATCGCCCTGCAATTGAAAAAGAAGTAGTTATGATGGCTTATTTCTTTAATCGTTGCAGACTAGAAAACATTCGAGTTGACAGCGACTATGTTAAAAAAGTTGCATCTACTATGTTGGTATTATGCAACTCGGATTTTAGTCCAAATGGACCATTCTGGGCACAGGCAAAAGTAGCATACGATGCATGGCATAATGCACAGCCATATAACTTTGGAGTCGAACCAAAGCTGTCAAAAGAGCCTGTACACGGTTTTCCATTCTTACTAGCACAACTTGCAAAATCCATTCCTGGTATATCTCTACCAAGAAATAACAGTAACAGCAACTTTATGCCAGCAACTGCGGACCTGTTCTAATGTTAGAGGCTATCTACGACAAATTTAAATCAAATTCTCAAATACGAAAAGAATTTGGAAAAACTTGTAACGTTCCGGGCTGTGGTCAACCGATCACAGCCTTTAGAGGACCCGGGTCAGATTCACTGTGCAGAGAACATCAGCTTAAACAAATCGAATACGGCGGTCTCGGTAAAATGAAAAGCATGCATACCTTTCACAGAGAATGGGTATGTAAAGAATGTAATGTTAATGTATTAGACGATCCTCGACTTGCAGATGTAACAGACGAATATATCAAACGCAGAATTGGACGTATGTTAATGCACGGCGATCATCACGGTGAGCGTAAAGCAGACGGTGGAGACGACACCGCAGAAAACGTTAAGAGTCTATGTGTCGTGTGCCATGCCAAAAAAACTGCATTAAACGAAGATTGGCGTAAACCTAATAAAATTGACTAACTTACACAATCTTGGTATATTTAAATTAAACAAAGGATCAGAATTATGGCTAAGAAATCTATCACTAAAGTCAGTGACAAGTTGGTTAAAGTAAATGAAAATTTCACTGTTAACATGTACGACAACGGATTTATGATCGAAGTCGGTGGACGAGATAAAAACGAAGATTGGGCAACTGTAAAACTCATGGTTAACTCAGTTGATGAACTAATTGCTCTTGTTCGCGAAACAGTTGAAATGGACAGAGATAACTAATATCATATGGACGGGTGCGAGAGTGGTTTATTCGAGCGGTCTTGAAAACCGTCGTACCGCAAGGTACCGTGGGTTCGAATCCCACCCTGTCCGCCATAATCCCCGTGCAGTGTCACCGAGGGTCTTATCAACAATTGTGTTTGTATTACAAACATAAGATAAGCGTATGCTGAAGTACGATAGCGTTCAGTAGGCCAAATGATGTGAAGGTGGCAGTGGTTCTAGTCCTGCTAAAGGTGTTGATAACCCAGACTAGATTAGTCAAACACTTACATTGACAATACACTAAATATCAATACATATATTTAGGACTATGTCATGGCATACGTGCATCCAGACGATAAGAACTTATCTAACTTACATAAAGCCATGGGGCTGGACATTTTATATCGTCCAATGGTTAGAACTTCAATTGTCAATGATCCAAGTAATCCAATACCTGTAAGCCTCAATGGTAACGATGTTGTAATCACAGGCAACGTTACAATACCTGGTACTGTTAATGTTGCATCTAATCCAAGCGATCCAGTACATGTACACGTAAGCGAAGTTGGTACAAGTGGTATATTAACAGTGCCGTGGATGCCTATAGCAGGCAATGTCACCGTAGACGGCGGAAATATTAATGTTGTAGTTAAGAGCGGTAATGTCACTGTACAACAAGGTACAACACCTTGGGTAACCACTGTAAGTAACGGTGTTGCAGTAGGAAGCTTACCGGAAACAGCTATTACAGCGTTTGAAGAACCACTAGCTGTACAAATTACACCAGTGTTGCAAGCAGATGGTGTATACGGACTCGACCCAGACTTTTGGACAACAACACAGTTAAATGGCGGCAATATAACTACCACTCAAGACAGCACATGGCTGGTACAGAGCGGTACATCGCCAGGTGGATACGCAAGACTTGCTACTAGTAGATATATGACTTATCAGCCCGGCCAGGGTTCTATGTTTAGATGGACTGCGGGTTTTACCACAAATGGTACTACAAAAGATGCATTTGGTGTTGATAGTATTGTACAGACAACTGGTCCAATTGACAGAGAAGATGGTTATGCATTTGGATACAGCGGTGCAACTGATTCTGATGCTCATAGAAAACTTGGCATATTGCATAGACGCGGTGGTAGAACCGAAGTTAGACAACTTGCTGTCACAGTTGCACCAACCGGTAACCAAACTGCAACAATTACACTAAACAACGTAGTATACACAGCTAATCTTACAGCCGGTGGTTCAACTGCATATACTGCTGCACAAATAGCCAGTCAGCTTAAAGCAAACACTGTAGCAAACAATACCTGGGATATAGAAGCCTATGGTAGCACTGTACAGTTTACTTACTACAGTCCAGGGCCAAAGAATGGCAGTTACAGTTTTAGTAGCACTGGCACCGGTACACTAGCAGAAGGCACATTTAGTCAGCTGGTAGCAGGGGTAACACCAACTGATGTATGGACCTATGTAGATTCATGGGATAATCAAAATATACAATTTGATCCTAGCAAGTTAAACGTATTTGCAGTAGACCTTCGTTGGTTAGGCGCAGGTAAAGTACGGTTCTTCATGGAAAACCCTGTTACTGGTAATATGGAATTGATACATACACAGATATGGAGTAGCCAGTATCAAGTACCTCATATTACTAAACCTAGTTTGCGACTAGTATATCGTAGTGGTACAACCTCTGGTGCAACACCCGGACAAAACGTAATAGTCAGAGGCGCAAGTATATTTGCTGGTATACAGGGGATAGTCACTCAAACTGGCAGCAGTCAGGGTTGGTATCACGTAGATGCCACTAGTAGAGCCAAAGATACTGTTTGGCATCTTATGAGTTTACAGAACCCATTTGTTAGAAATCAAAACAGCGTAAACAAGGCGTCTATTATATTACAAAATCTAACTGTTAGTGTACAAGGACAAGATCCTAGCTTAATCTATCTAATAAAAAACTGCGTCGGCACTAGTGATTTATTAGTGTTTGGTCCTATACCTGTACCAAATCCGTTTGTATTTGCGCAATACAGTACAACACTGGTAAGTGAAAACCTGTCGCTAGATACACTTGCTAACATACAGACACTTGGTATAAACGGTAACTCATCGTTTGATCTTATGGCATATAACTTAGCATTATCGCCCGGAGAAACAATTAGTGTGTTTATAAGCAGTAGCGGTAGTATTACAAAATCTACTATTGGTCTTACTTGGAAAATTGATTAATAAATATTTGCGAAAATTCAAAGTATATAGTATAATTAAACATAAGAGAGCGGGCGTAGCTCAGGGGTAGAGCGTCACCTTGCCAAGGTGAATGTCGTGGGTTCGAATCCCATCGCCCGCTCCAAATTTCCAACAAGGTGCCAAATGGAAATTACTCTTCCTTCAATCGATCAACTGAGATCAATAGGAACACCTGCGTTTTTTGGATTGGGATTTATCCAACTCAAAGTAGATCAAACGTATCGTTATCATTTTTATCACAACAGTTTAACTCCTATTGTGCCAGATGAAGAAGTACACGACCATCGTTACAACTTCAAAAGTCATGTTTTACAAGGCACGTTTACTCAGTACATATTTGAGTTAGTACCAAATCCTAATGGTGCATTTGAAATACAAAATGTAGACTGTCAGGGTCCAACTGATCAAGTGTTTGAAAAAACCTATGGTAATTTAAAACTGCTCAATCAAAGCACATACACTGCTGGATCAAGTTATTGGATAAACGGAGATGTTTTCCATACAGTGTTTGCAAAAAATCATGCAATCACATTATTAGAACGTGAAGAAGTTAAAAAACCCTATGCAAGAGTAGCAAGACCAGTTGGTGTAGAAACAGTATGCCCGTTTTCACTACCAATAAAAGTATCACGTTGTTGGGAATTAATAGAGGATATGTTACCAAATGACTAACTGGTCAGATGTAATAAACAATCCTGATTTTGTATGGACTAAAAACACTGAATCTGTGTTGTCTAATGCAGATGGTAAGCGTACATTTGATATTGCATCTGATCTACACAGTGCTATATTTGACAGCAACAGCGATGCATTTTCTGATTATCTAGACTTTGTTAGTCGTGCTATATCACCTTATAGCATTAGAGATGTTGCTGAGTACGGATGTGGCAACGGTGCATTGCTTTATTGGTATAATCGTGCATGTAAACTCAGTGTTTACGGTTATGATATTTCTACAGCACTTATAGACAAGTGCCGTACTATGTTCGACCCAAACAATTTTAAAATACCAGACGGCACATATTATCATGTTGATTGGCATTTGTGCAATTCTGTTTTACAGTACATAGATAGTGAAAATGCTGCTAAGCAACTGATATCTGACCTGATTAACAATTCAAACATAGGTGTGTTTATATCAGACATTAAAAATGCAGAAACACAGACGTTGTTTTACGAAAAACAAATGAAACGACAAAATCTTACCAAAGAACAGCTAGAACACAAATATAAAGATACTCCGTTACGATTTTATCGAAAAGAATTCTTTTCACAATTTGGCAAGGTAACATATTACGATATGCCAAAGTCCTATCCAGACAGTGATCTAAAGTCTTTTGCTGTACGTATACTGCTTGACAAATGAATAAAAAGACTTAGTATAAGTATTAACAACGCCCCAGTGGTGGAATGGTAGACGCGGTTGACTCAAAATCAATTGCCGAAAGGCGTGGGGGTTCAAGTCCCTCCTGGGGCACCATATACCAAAGTGAGAAACTAATTGGAAGCAGTTGCTGGTCTGATTTTTATTATAGCTGTTATAATAGGAATCATTGTAGGTGGAATTAAAACATTCCAACGTAATTGGATAGCAGCACTGTTGTTGTTTATTTTCATTACACCAATTTGGTTTTGCTGGGCTATAATCGAACTGTTTTTACCTAAACCTGTAAAGCAGCCAGTACAAGTCGTAATAACACATCAATACAAATAATCACATAGGTGATACATGAAACTAGTTCGTAAAAGCCGTACGGCTCGCAAGAATCAAATTATTGCCACGTATCTTGAACGTAAAGAAGAATACGATGAAGCAAAACGTATATATGATTCTGCATATGCTGCAATAGCAACAGAAGCTACTAGAGTGTTGAAACTCTATGCACCGTTGAAAAATGCAGTTAGCGACCGCAACTGGAATGGCAAGTTTATCAAAAAACTCAAGGTTACAAAAAGTGGCCGAGTTATCGATTTAGTTTTGGGGCAAACTGGCAGTTATGGTTATGAACACGAAACCTATTGGGAATTCCCGTCCTGGATGATCGGTGCAGCCGACGACCGAATTATTGAAGGTCTTAAAAAAATCATTGAAGAAGACGGGCAACGTTTTGCTAAGAAAGAACAAGAACGTCAAGATCGTGTTCGTGCAGCAGAACTTGCAAAATTTGAAGAATTGAAACTAAAATTTAGTGAGAGTAAAAATGTCGTATCGTAAGATTCTAGTAGATGGTAAAGAATATGAATACGTTGTTGGTAAAAGCAACGTAAAAGTCAAAGGCGTCGGTGTTTGGGGCAAACACGAAGTCGGCTATGTCATTGACGAGCGCGAAGTTCGTGTACAGCCGTCGCATGTAGTTGATATTATTCGTAAAACAGTAAATAGTCATTGACAAACAAGTAATAGACTGTATTATATAGATAAGAAATATGCGGGTATGGCGGAATTGGCAGACGCACTGGATTTAGGTTCCAGCGCCGCAAGGTGTGAAGGTTCGACCCCTTTTACCCGCACCAATTTACAATAGGCAACAATGAAGTGGCGTGATTTAAGAAAAGATCCACCAACTGGCAAAGAATATGCCGTTTTACTTTTTCCTTGTAAATCAGATTGTGGTGTACTTTATACAGTTAGCAATCCTGTTTATGCAAAAGGTCCATATGCATTAAGTTCTGGTTATACACATTGGTGTGAATTTGAATTAGCACCCACACATGACAAGTGGGTTAAATGGCAAGATAATTTGATAGCAGAAGGCTGATCATGGCTAATAAACAATTTGGAAAAGGCTGCGTAGTGCAACTGGCTAGCGGCGGCCCAAAGATGACAGTTGCTGATCATTATACAGATTACAATAAGCCAGGTCTTTACGGTACTGACACTGTTAAATGTGTTTGGTTTGACAGTGAAAATAATTACAGAGAAGGCAAATTTCCAGTTGAATCTGTAGTTTGGATCGAATAAAATTACAAAGTGTTTATGCCCGCTTGGTGAAATTGGTAGACACAAGAGACTTAAAATCTCTCGCTTTATTGCGTGCCGGTTCGACCCCGGCAGCGGGCACCAAATTTAATAAATTGAAATAAAAATGACACCTCAAGAAATTGCAGACTACAAACAGCAGTGGATGTCCGAAGGCGGCGCTGCTGTTAATATTCATAGTGATCTAGACATTGCAGGCAAAGATTGGTGTAGACGTAATTTAGAACGACACCAATGGACATTTAAACCGCATACTGCTGTGTATCAACACACATTCTGGTTTGAATCTAAAGACCATGCGGAAAAATTTGCAACGCATTTTAAAATAAGGCAATCACAATGAAGATTTCATTAGAAAACAACATATATGAAGTAACATTTGATTATGCTCCTTATCATCATATATTAATTGAACCAGGTGCTAAGCCGTATAGCTGGGTGTTTACACAACAATTAAAAAGCTGGTTAAGCACAAATATGATAAAAGTGTTTACTGACTTCAACTGCGGTGACTTTGGCGAAAGTAGTCCAATTACTACACTGCGATTTTTGAAGCAGCAAGACGCACAAGAGTTTTACGATACGTGGAACAGAGAATGAAAAAGACGGGCATTGCCCGTCTTTTTATTTGACCTGTGTTAACTGTTAGTTAACAACTGCAACTTCTCGTTCAGCCATAGCTTCTGCAATTTCAATGCGATTGATTTCTTGCAGCAATACATCCATTTCAGTTTGGATGGCTTTATCAAATTTAGTCCTGTGAGTGTTCACGATATATTTGATGGGTTCAAAATCGCCCATCAAAAGCATCACAGAAACCGCTTCTGGCACTACTTCGGGATGCATAACAAGCTCGTCAAGCATGGCTTTTTGAAATCCGTTAAGTGCAACAAACATTTAGGTCTCCTGTGTTATGTTGTGCGCTGTGTATCACATACATAGCAGTTCTAATGACAGTGTCAACTGATAAAATAATAAATTTTATGTCTTGCATGTCTAATCTAACGAGTATATGTATAGTGCATCGAACTTAACTATCAATACCTGAGAAAGGGTTAAACTATGATCGACGTTGCGTTTGCTGCCTTTGGTGGTGCATGGCTGGCAATTTTTATGCTGGCATTTGTTGTCGTTGGTGTGATTGCCAATGAACTTGACAGTTTCTTTATGGGTGTAGCCACATTGCTGATTGGCTTTGTTGGTCTGCAATGGCTGTTTGATTTGCCGATTTGGCAAACTGTTGCAGCTAATCCATTTGTGCTGATTCTCTATGTTGCAGTGTATGTTGCAATCGGTGCTCTGATTACCGGAATGTGGAGTTGGCCGAATTATATCCGCGAACATTCTGACAATATCAAATATGCGTTTGAAGAACATGTGCGAGCTCAAAAGCGCGGCGGACACGAAGTTACGTTTGATCAGTTCCTTGTGTCGATCAGCTATCCTTACAAAGCTAGCAAAAACAAAGACCGTCTTGCAGCTTGGGTTTTGATGTGGCCGTTCGGTTTGCTGTGGGATCTGATTCATCGTCCTGCACGTTGGATTTGGAACGCTGTTTACTTTGGTCTCGGCGATGTGTTTGAAACTATCAGCAAGAACACTGCTCGTAAGGTCTACGAAAATAACAAATGAGTTATACTTGTAGGCTTAATGAAGACCTTACAGTTACGTATGCAGGCAGTGATGTCTGCATACGTTATACTGAACGCTATTGGGATAGGGTTCCCGATCAGTATGTTAATATCCCAAGTGATAAGATTGATATGTTGATTGCAGCACTTAACGATATTAAAAATATACGAAGCAGAGAATGGTAAAATGACTCCAATTGAATGGTATAACCAAAAAAGAACAGAGTATAAAGATCGGTACGGTACACCATGGCAGCATCTTTCTATGTTTGAACCTAACCAGAATTCGGAAGTATGCGAAACTGCTATGCGGGCAGATATAGAATGTCGCGCATTACGAGCAAATGGTGCAGATGAGATTGAAATGATTGCCAATGCTATAATGATACGCGATTATATTAAAAGTTGCCGCAACAGTGCTAAGGAAATTGCTTAAATGGACGACATTGAATTTTTTAATGACACATCCGACACAGATGATTTGGGCATTGTACGAAACCATAAAACTCGATTGACAAAATACTGTGACAAAAAAGGTAATTTTCTTTGGTGGAGTATTGACGTCACTTCAACTATTAACAACGAAAAAAGTTTACCCGAAGCTGTAGCGTTGTTTCAAAAGCTGTATAACGCAGGCATAGTGCTGACCGCAGAAAGTGGTGTTTATGACTACACACTATCCGGCGACTTTTTCCAACTAACTGATAGTCAAAAAGCAAGGGCACTTGTTAAAAAAATCCCTAAACCTATACCACTTGGATGTACAACATGAGCGAACTAAAACAAATGATCGTAATGCGCAAAGATTTAAACATGCGCAAGGGCAAACTGGTTGCTCAAGGTGCTCATGCCAGCATGAAAGCTACTCTAAAGAACTTTGGTCATCCCAACGTTGCTAAATGGCTAGAAGGCAAATTTACTAAAATTGCTGTTAGCGTTGACAGCGAAGAAGAACTGTTTGCAGTGATGAACAAAGCCAAAGAAGCAGGACTTATTGTTGAACTAATCACTGATGCAGGACTAACCGAATTCAACGGTGTTGCTACCAATACCTGCATCGCAGTTGGACCTGCTAGTCACGAAGAACTACTACCTATTACTGGACATTTAAAACTATTATAAAGGTTTAACCTATGGAAATTTTAACGGCGTTATTTTTAGGGACACCCACGTGGATGTGGCTAGTGTTCTTGGCAACTGTAGTTGTGCTACTGGTCTTTGACCTAGGAGTTCTGCACAAAGATTCTCATGAAATCGGAGTAGCAGAAAGTCTTAAACTGTCTGCGGCATATATCGCTATTGGCCTAGCCTTTTCTGGTTTCGTTTGGTATCAGATTGGCCAGCCTCAAGCATTTGAATATCTCACTGCATTTGTAGTAGAAAAGACTCTAGCACTTGACAATATCTTTGTTATTGCACTTATTTTCAGCTTCTTTGCTATTCCACGTGAATATCAACATCGTGTACTGTTCTGGGGTATTCTTGGCGTAATTGTGCTACGTGGTATTATGATTGGCCTTGGTGCAACACTAGTAGCAGAATTTGGTTGGATTCTCTACATCTTTGCAGCGTTCTTAATCTTTACAGGTATCAAGATGCTGCTGGTTAAAGAAAAAGAAAACAATCTAGAAAACAACGTGGCATTGAAGTTTATGCGTAAGCGATTCAATGTTACTGATGAATTCCACGGTCAACGCTTTTTCGTAAAAGTTGCAGATAAATGGTTTGTAACTCCGTTGTTCCTAGCATTGGTTCTAGTTGAGTTTGCAGACGTTATCTTTGCTGTGGACAGTGTACCCGCAGTATTTGCTATCACTGCTGATCCATTTATTGTTTACACAAGCAATATCTTTGCAATACTTGGCCTACGTGCATTGTATTTTGCTCTAGATGCAGTACTACATCGTTTCCATTATTTGAAAACTGCGCTAAGTGTGTTGCTAGTGTTTATTGGCAGTAAGATTTTTATCGCAGACTTTCTAGGTCTCGAAAAATTCCCAGCAGAATGGTCACTTGGTATTACCTTTGCAATCTTAGGTGCAGGTGTAGTATATTCACTTATCAAAACACGTAAAAAAGTAGAGGTTGCAAATGAGTAAACCTGCAAAAGATCTGTTTAAAGTCAGCACAAAAACTATTTGCCATTTAGACTTTA
>JACCDG011834493.1_pt1 | contig 11254 bp, 8 predicted proteins | sample 7442471 | NCBI WGS metagenome assembly JACCDG01 (sample SAMN15323444, study PRJNA562643) | freshwater metagenome | isolation source: river surface water | place: USA:Blue River Watershed | collected 2017-08-17
ACCCCAAGGGGTCGTCGCAGTTGTTCACCAGCAACATGTTGAAATCTCAGATATTCTCGCGAGTCAGCCCAGGTTATTGGCAGTCTTAGACCGAATCCAAGATCCAGGAAACGCGGGAACAATTCTGCGTGCGGCAGATGCGGCCGGTGCGGATGGAGTTTTGTTTTCGTCTGAGTCTGTGGACGTATACAACGGCAAGGTTGTGCGCTCAACTGCTGGCAGCTTGCTCCACCTTCCAGTGGCGCTTGGGCTGGATTTGACGCAAACCCTTGCCGATCTAAAACTCTCAGGTGTTCAAGTCTTAGTTGCGGACGGCGGAGGCCGGGCGATTAACGATTTGACCTCCGAGGAGCTTGCAAGGCCAACCGCCTGGGTCTTTGGTAACGAAGCGGGGGGAGTTTCCCCGGCTGTGCTAGAGATGGCGGACTCAGTCGTTTCTATACCTATTTTTGGATCTGCAGAATCACTAAACCTCGCCACTGCGGCGTCGATTTGCCTCTACACCACTGCCTTCGCTCAGCAGGCTTCTCGCTAAACTTGTGCAGATGGCGGTCACTAATAAAGAGGTAAGCGAGGCACTTGCTTCATCGCAGGAGCTACTTCGCTCAATCGACACCGCCCAGAAGCTAAGAGCCGCCAAAAATTCGCTAGTCGGAGAGAGCTCGCCACTGAGCCTTTTGTATTCACAAATCAAGTCTCTACCGTCAGAGCAGCGAGCAGAAGCTGGAAAACTCGTTGGAGGGGCCAAGGCTGAATTTGAAAAAGAGTTTCAGGCGAAGGAAGCAGAGCTCGAGAAGATTGCCCGATCTGAGCAACTGCAGCAGGAACGAGTAGATCTCACAGCTGCCGGGTACATAATTCCCCATGGTGCTCGTCACCCGCTGTCTTTACTAATGGATCAAATCAGCGATGTCTTCGTGGGCATGGGTTGGGAAATTGCGGACGGCCCCGAGCTAGAAAATGAGTGGTTCAACTTCGATGCTCTGAACTTTCATCCAGATCACCCTGCTAGAGCGATGCAGGACACCTTCTTTGTCGCACCGGTTGAAAATCACCTGCTGCTTAGAACTCACACTTCTCCCGTTCAGGTTCGCTCTTTACTCGAACGACAGCTACCTGTTTATGTTCTCTGCCCAGGCAGAGTGTTCAGGACCGATGAACTGGATGCCACCCACACCCCGGTATTTCACCAGGTCGAGGGTTTAGCCGTTGACAAGGGTTTGACGATGGCAGATTTGCGGGGCACATTGGAACACTTTGCTCGCGTGATGTTTGGTGCAGAGGCAAAAATTCGCTTGCGTCCTAGTTTCTTCCCGTTTACTGAGCCATCAGCGGAATTAGATGTTTGGCATCCAGGCGCCAAGGGTGGTGCCCGTTGGGTTGAATGGGGTGGCTGCGGAATGGTAAACCCGAATGTCTTGCTCGCAGCCGGCATTGATCCCGAGGTTTACTCTGGTTTTGCTTTCGGAATGGGCATTGAAAGAACTCTTATGTTCCGCAATGGCGTAACTGACATGCACGACATGGTCGAGGCGGATATTCGTTTCTCTCGTCAATTTGGATCGGTGATCTGATGAAGGTCCCTCTGAGTTGGCTAGCTGAGTACGTTGATTTGATTGAAAACAATCCAAAATCCGTGATGGAACAATTGGTGCGGGTAGGGATTGAGGAAGAGTCAGCCATCGGCGGCGACATAACTGGCCCAGTAGTCGTGGGTAAAGTACTTGATTTTGTTGAAGAGCCACAATCAAATGGGAAAACCATTCGCTGGTGTCAGGTGCAGGTCGCTCCCGATGGGAAGTTGGCGGTTGATGGCCAAGCGGGAATCCGCGGAATTGTTTGTGGTGCGAGAAACTTTGAAGTTGGCGATAAAGTCGTGGTTTCTTTGCCTGGTTCAGTTTTGCCAGGCGGATTCGCGATTAGCGCTCGCAAAACCTATGGCCATGTTTCGGATGGAATGATTGCGTCTTCGAAGGAGCTGGGCTTAGGGGATGACCACGCTGGCATCTTGCGCCTAACTGAAATCAACCTCGATCCCGAGTTAGGCGCCGACGCAATTGAGCTGCTAGGACTCGGGGAGTCAGCCGCGGAAGTAAATGTGACACCGGACAGGGGCTACTGCCTCTCCATCCGCGGCATCGCCAGAGAGTACTCGCATGCGACCGGCAGGAAATATAAGGATCCCGCTAGTTTGCTGAAGCCGCTGGCGGGCCAGGGTTTCCCTCTGAAAGTTGCTGACTCTTCGCCAATTCACGGACAGCCCGGTTGCTCGAGTTTCGTGCTGCTGGCAGTTGAAGGAATTGATGCTAAGGCTTCAACGCCGGCTTGGATGTCTAACCGATTGAAGCTATCCGGCATGCGTTCGATTTCAATTGCTGTTGATATCACGAACTACGTCATGCTCGAGCTCGGCCAGCCGCTGCACGCCTATGACCTTGACAAACTTTCAGGCGGCATCACGGTTAGGCGAGCTAAGCAGAACGAATCCATCACCACCCTGGATGGAAAGCAAAGAAAACTAGATGGTGAAGACCTTTTGATCTGCGACGAATCTGGGCCAATCGGAATCGCTGGCGTCATGGGTGGGGCATCCACCGAAGTGAGCGAGACAACCACCAGGGTAATTTTGGAAGCGGCAATTTTTGACCCAATATCCATTGCACGCTCCGCCCGTAGGCACAAGCTTCCTTCCGAAGCTTCTAAGCGTTTTGAACGAGGCGTAGACCCTGAAGTTAGCGCTGTGGCAGCACACCGGGCCGCCAAACTTCTCGAAGAGCTGGCTGGCGGAAAAATCTCCAAACTCGGAGCTAACTTCAGCTCGCAAACCAGCAAAGTCACAATCAGCTTGCCGTTTGACTTTCCAAGCAAGTTGGTTGGGTTTGAATTTTCTGAGAAGCAAGTTGTCACAGCCCTAGAAATGATTGGCTGTGAAGTTAAGTCAAAGGCGAATAACTACCTAGTAACGCCACCTAGTTGGAGACCTGATCTAGGTCACAAAACTGACCTGGTCGAAGAGATTGCCCGTCTTGTTGGGTACCACGAGATCCCCTCCACTCTGCCAGTTGCCCCACCGGGCAGGGGACTTACCCGCAACCAACTATTGAGGCGAAACATCCTTTCCTCCTTGGTAGGAGCTGGCATGGTCGAAGTTTTGAACTATCCGTTTCTTTCTCCAGAGCAAAATAAATTTTTCTCCAAAGACTTTGGTGTCGAGCTGGAAAATCCACTTCAAGCTGAATATGGAGAGTTGAGAAAAGAACTACTGCCTGGGCTTCTGATCGCAGCCGCTAGAAACTTCGCTCGCGGCCTGACCGATTTGGCAATTATTGAAGAGGGTTCTGTTTTTCACCCGACCAGTGCAGCTACGGTTTTGGATTTGCCAGCGGGCAATCAGAGGCCGAGCCAAGAGATACTGCAGAAATTGAATGATTCGATTCCTTCTCAACCAAGACATCTAGCAGGTGTTTTTAGCGGTGACTGGGTAAGTGCGTCTGCTACGAACCCGGCAATCGAAGCCGGATATCCGCAAGCAATCTCAGCATTGCAAGTCGCTCTCACAGCTGCTGGAGTTCGATACCAACTTAATCAAGTCGAATTAGATGGTCTTCACCCTGGACGATCGGCCAAGGTTCTAATTGGGGAAAACGAAGTTGGTTTTGTCGGAGAGCTTCACCCAGACCTAGCCGAAGAACTGCATTTGCCAAGGCGGGTGGGGGTTTTTGAGTTGGACCTCGACCGCGTGTATTCGCTTGCGCCTGCGGTAATTTCCGCAAGAGAAGTGATTGCAATGCCGGCTCTCACTCAAGATTTGTCTCTGGTGGTACCAGCTTCCGTTACAGCCCAGGACCTGCGAAATGTAATCGTGGGCGCTGCTGGTGAATTACTAGAGAGTTTGCGACTGGTAGATCAGTACCAGGGCGAGGGTATTGCGCCTGACAAGAAGTCCCTGACTTTCTCGATGATTTTTAGGGCAAAAGATAAGACTCTCACCCAGGCCGAAGCAAACGAGGTTAAGCTCGCAGCCGTGGCAGCTTGCGAGAGCGCATTTGGAGCAGAAATTCGTTCATGACATTCAAGGTCGCAGTTGCCGGGGCCAGCGGCTACGTTGGCGGGGAACTTCTGCGCCTGATCGCTCAGCATCCTGAACTGGAAGTCGTAGCCGTTACTGCCGGGGAAAATGCAGGTCAACCACTTTCAAGCTTTCAGCCGCACCTAGCGCGTTATTCGAATCTAGTTCTTTCAGGTACATCAGTTGAGTCGCTTTCCGGACATGATGTGGTCTTTCTGGCATTGCCTCACGGTAAGAGTGCGGAAATTGCAAGCAAGTTACCCAAAGACACACTGGTAGTTGACTGTGGAGCTGATTATCGTTTGCGTTCCAGTGCCGAGTGGGAAAAGTACTATGGAGGATCGCACGCAGGCACCTGGCCCTACGGCATGCCAGAACTGACTTTGGCCGGGGGAGGCAAACTTCGCGATCAATTGCGCTCTACGAAACGGATTGCGGTGCCAGGTTGCAACGTTAGCGCTGTGACTTTGGCCCTGGCCCCCGCTCTTACCGGCGGACTGATAAATCCGACTGATTTAGTGGCAACCCTTTCGGTTGGAACATCCGGAGCTGGAAGAAGTTCGAAGAGCGAACTCTCCGCTAGTGAAATGCATGGCAATGCCAGGGCATACTCAGTAGCGGGTTCCCACCGCCACATACCTGAAATACTTCAAAATGTTGAGCTATCTTCTGGCCAGAGCGGCAGCATTTCCTTCACGCCAATCCTCGTTCCTATGTCGCGAGGAATCATTGCAGTAGTCAACGCTCTGCCGACAAAGAATTTCTCTATTGAGGCACTGTCTCAGACATACCGAGAGGCATACGGGCAAGAACCTTTTGTTAATTTCATGGGTTCAGACAAATTGCCAGAAGTAAAGAGTGTTGTTGGTTCGAATGCCGCCCAAGTCTGGGCAGGCTTTGATGAAAGAGCAGGTCGAGTGGTGTTTGTTTCTGTCCTCGACAATTTAGTCAAGGGGACCGCCGGAGCTGCTATCCAGAGTATGAACCTAGCGCTAGGTATAAATGAAACCATCGGCTTGAGCGCGAATGGAGTTGCTCCTTGAGCGTTACGTTTCCAAAGGGATTCCTGGCCGCTGGGGTAGCAGCCGGACTCAAAACCAGCGGTAATCCTGACGTTGCGCTTGTAGTAAATCAAGGCCCAACGTTTTTAGCTTCGGCAGTGTTCACGTCCAATCGCTGTAAGGCAAATCCCATTTTGTGGTCAATGGAAGCTATCAAGGACCAATCAGCGCAGGCAATTCTCTTGAATTCTGGAGGTGCAAACTGCTACACGGGACCGGTGGGTTTTCAAACCACGCACCAATCAGCAGAGCTGGTCGCTGATCTTCTCAATTGCTCATCCCAAGATGTGCTGGTTTGTTCAACCGGAATCATTGAGGAACAACTAAACAGAGAGAAACTACTGAACGGAGTAAAAGAAGCTGTTAGCTTGCTATCGCAAGCTGGCGGCGAGGAAGCGGCCCAGGCAATCATGACTACCGATACCGTTCCCAAGTTAGCGACGGTTGAGTCTCTGACTGGATGGAGAATCGGTGGCATGGCAAAAGGGGCTGGCATGCTCGCGCCAGCTTTGGCAACCATGCTGGTTGTGATCACTACCGATGCCGTTGTTTCTGCTAAGACTTTGCAAGATTCGCTGCAAGAGGCAGTCAGACTAAGTTTCAATCGACTTGATTCGGACGGCGCAACCTCAACCAATGATCAGGTAACACTGCTTGCTTCCGGGGCCTCCGGGATTGAGGCTGACGATGCAGAATTTCAACAATTGCTTTCTTCGCTTTGCCTCGAGCTAGCCCGTCAGCTTATGCAAGATGCAGAGGGAGCCTCACATAACATCTATATAGAGGTCTCTGGCGCCAAGAACGAAGATGACGCTGAAGAAGTGGCCAGGGCGATTGCCAGAAACAATTTGTTCAAGACGGCTATTTATGGCAATGACCCTAACTGGGGAAGAATTCTGGCCGCCATTGGAACCACTCGGGCTACCTTTGATCCCTACGACATCGATGTTCGGATTAACGGAATTTTAATTTCCACCAAAGGAGCACCAGCGGAGGATAGATCTAAAGTCGACTTATCAGCTAGAGATGTGAAAATTGAAATTGATCTACATTCTGGAGACTCCTCCGCTACCGTATTAACTAACGACCTAACCGTTGCTTACGTCCAAGAGAACAGTGCTTATTCCAGCTAATGATTGACATCAATTCAGACAGCGAAATGGCTCGGGTCAAGGCTGAGACGCTCATTGAATCTTTAGATTGGCTGCGACAGTTTCATGACAAGGTGATAGTCATTAAGTTCGGCGGTAATGCCATGGTCGATGAGGCCCTACAAAAAGCCTTTGCTCAAGACATTGCCTACTTACGCTACGTCGGAATCAAACCCGTGGTTGTTCACGGTGGCGGGCCGCAAATCACTGCTCGGTTGGCCGAACTTGGCATTGAGTCCGAATTTCGTGCTGGTATGAGAGTTACCGATGCACAATCAATACCTGTGATTAGAGATGTTTTGCGCAATCAGATTGGTGCTCAGTTGGCCAAGCTCATCGATGACTCTGGCGCGAAGGCCCAGGTTCTATCAGGCGAGGACGAGAATCTTTTCAAGGCTGTGCTGGTTGCGGGCGAGACCAAAGAGGGTCCGGTTGACCTTGGTTTGGTAGGTGAGGTTCGATCAGTTAATCCAAGGGCTGTTTTGCAAGCAATTGATGCATCCGTCGTGCCCGTCATATCTTCTATCGCTCCGACCGTTGATGGCCAGGTGCTAAATGTCAATGCGGATCTGGCTGCAGCAGCTTTAGCGGTAGCGGTTGGGGCAGAAAAACTTATGGTGCTAACTGATGTTCAAGGTCTTTACTCTGATTGGCCAAACAAAAATTCGCTCATCTCCAGCATCTCCGCCGAAGAACTAAGGGAACTATTTCCAAATCTGGAAAGTGGAATGATCCCCAAGATGAAAGCTTGTCTGAGTGCGGTCGAGGGTGGCGTGCCCAAGGCTCACATCATTGACGGACGAACCCCTCACAGCATATTGTTGGAGGTCTTTACAAGAACTGGTGTTGGAACTCAGGTGACGAGGTAGTGATGGCAAGACACTTTCTAAAAGACGACGACATCACCCCCGCCGAGCAATCTGAGATTCTTGAACTAGCGCGCCGGCTCAAAGCTGATCGATTTTCCCTAAAACCTTTCGCAGGCCCGCAGACTGTCGCCGTGATTTTTGACAAGACCTCCACCAGAACCAGGGTGTCATTTGCGGTTGGAATATCTGATCTTGGGGGCGTTCCGCTAATAATGGACAGCTCAGTTAGTCAGCTTGGGAAAAAAGAATCAGTGGCCGACACGGCCAAGGTATTAGACCGACAGGTTGCCCAGATTGTTTGGCGTACCTATGCTCAAGCTGGCTTGGAGGAGATGGCGGCTAATTCCAAAGTGCCAGTCATCAATGCGCTCAGCGACTCTTGGCACCCCTGTCAACTGCTCGCTGACTTATTGACTATTCAGGAAAAACTCGGTACTACTCGGGGAAAGAAACTCGCTTACGTAGGGGATGCTGCAAACAACATGGCGAATAGCTACCTGGTCGCTGGCGCGATGGCGGGCATGAGCGTGAGCATTGCAAGTCCTGCGAACTACGAGCCTAATCCGCAAGCTGTCGCTCGAGCCAGAGAGATTGCAGCCTTTAGTGGTGGTGAAATCGTGGTCACAACCGATCCCGCGGAGGCCGTTTCGCAGGCAGACGTTATCGCTACCGACACTTGGATTTCCATGGGCATGGAAGAAGAAGCTGAGCAGCGAAAACGAGACTTTTCAGGTTTTACAGTTGATGGAAATTTGATGAAGAAGGCTAAATCATCCGCCATCTTCCTGCACTGCCTTCCTGCCTACAGAGGGTTCGAGGTTTCCGCCGATGTGCTGGACGGTCCTCAGTCAGTTATCTGGGATCAGGCAGAAAATCGCCTACATGCGCAGAAGGCGCTGATGGCTTGGTTGGCTAACCAAAACTAGACTTTAGGGGTTCAAGGAGAGCCATGACTGAAGCAAGAGATGCCCTATGGGGTGGCCGCTTTGCCAATGGTCCTGCTGATGCGATGGCAGCGCTTTCCAAGTCAACCCACTTTGATTGGCGTCTGGCCAGGTATGACCTGTTAGGTTCTGCCGCCCACGTAAAAGCCCTAGCTCAGGCAGGGGTAGTAACCGAAGAAGAGCGCGAAGTACTCCTTCGCGCAATTGAGGAGCTCGCCAAGCGAATTGACCAAGGGATGTTCTCGTTTCGCGCCGAGGACGAGGATGTCCACTCTGCGCTGGAGCGAGGCCTGATTGAAATTGCGGGCAATGAGGCGGGAGGCAAGGTTAGAGCTGGCAGAAGTCGTAACGATCAAATTGCGACACTAATTCGTATGTATGCCCTAGATGCGTCCAGGGCCATTGAAGACCAGCTGCTTTCTTATCTAGATGCCCTCTGTTCCAAGGCCGAGGAATACATGGGTGTTGCCATGGCCGGACGAACTCACTTCCAGCACGCTCAGCCAATTCTGCTTTCGCACCATTTACTGGCCCACGCCTGGCCACAGGTTAGGAATTTGCAACGCCTCGAAGATCTGCGCAAGAGACTGAAGAAATCCCCCTATGGATCAGCGGCGCTCGCCGGAAACACTTTCGGATTGGATGCGCAAATGGTCGCGGGGGAGCTTGGCTTTACCGAGCCGACCGAAAACTCGATTGACGCCACCGCCGCTCGTGACCTGGTGGCTGAGTTCACCTTTGTTCTGGCGATGATTGCGGTTGACCTATCCAGGCTTGCCGAGGAGATAGTTATCTGGTCCACCGCGGAGTTTGACTACGTCAAACTCTCCGACCAGTTCTCAACTGGGTCGTCGATAATGCCGCAGAAAAAGAACCCGGATGTCGCAGAGCTTGCTCGCGGTAAATCAGGTCGTGTGATTGGAAACCTCGCAGGCCTGCTGAGCACCTTGAAGGCCCTTCCTCTTGGGTATAACCGCGACCTACAAGAAGACAAGGAAGCAGTCTTTGACTCCCTCGACACTCTTATGCTCGTTCTTCCCGCCTTTACTGGATTGATTGCAACGCTGGAGTTCAATCGATCACGATTGCAAGATCTTTCGATTGCAGGCTTCTCGATGGCGACAGATGTTGCTGATTACCTGGTTCGCCAAGGCGTCCCATTCAAGGATGCTCATGAAGTAGTGGGAAAGCTTGTCGTGTTCTGCGAAGAAAATGGACTCGAATTGGACGAGCTGTCTCGCGAGCAGTATGAGTCGATTTCTCGTCACCTGAAGCCAGAGTTAAAAGAAGTGCTAAACCTCAGTGCTGCAATCGAATCGAGAAACAGCGCCGGTGGCACTTCCTCAAAGCAGGTTATTGAGCAGCTTGTGAAGCTGCGCAAGCTGACCGGAAAAGGAAAGCGCTAGTGGCAACCAAAGAGACCCTCGCGGCTCAGAAGAATGATGCCAGTTTCTCTCACATTCTTGACGAATTGAAGTGGCGTGGTCTTGTTGCTCTATCAACCGACGAGGCAGAACTGAGAAAAGCCTTAGAGAAAGAAATCACTTACTACTGCGGTTTTGATCCAACTGCACCATCTCTGCACCTTGGGAATTTAGTGCAGCTTCTGACAATGCGCAGATTGCAATTGGCGGGTCACAATCCACTTGCTCTGGTTGGTGGAGCGACTGGCTTAATTGGTGACCCGAAGCCAACTGCTGAGAGAACGCTTAACGATAAGAAAACGGTTGCCGAATGGGTGAACAAACTAGCGGATCAAACCAAGCGCTTTTTAGATTTTGATGGAAAGCACGGGGCCAAGATAGTCAACAATTTGGACTGGACTGAGAGCTACAGTGCCATTGAATTCCTGCGCGAAGTAGGAAAGCACTATCGAGTTGGCAAGATGCTTTCAAAGGATGCGGTGAGTGCAAGACTCAACTCTGAGGCAGGAATTAGTTACACCGAATTCAGCTACCAAATACTTCAGGGCCTCGACTTTCTGGAGCTTTATCGCCGACACGGCTGCGTAATGCAAACTGGCGGAAGTGATCAGTGGGGAAACCTAACCTCTGGCACAGATTTGATTCACAAAGTTGAGGGTAAGTCGGTCCATTTGATTGCGACACCACTGATCACCAATGCTGACGGCAAGAAGTTTGGAAAGAGTGAGGGAAATGCAATCTGGCTCGAGGCAGAGCTAACCAGCCCCTATGCGATGTATCAATTCTGGCTAAACACTGATGATGCAGATGTGATTGATCGGCTGAAAGTCTTCACTTTCCTTACAAAGTCTGAAATTGAACAGTATGAGGCTGCTGTTAGGAATGAACCACAAGCCAGAGCTGCCCAAAAGCGCCTTGCGCTAGAAGTTACTGAATTGGTTCACTCCAAAGAGGATGCTCTTGCGGCAGAGTCGGCATCGGCCGCTCTCTTCGGTTCTGGCGATCTGGCTGCGCTAGGGGAGAAGACGCTCCGCTCGGCACTTCAGGAACTACCAAATGCAGTGTTGCCAAAGGGAACGAGTGTGGTGCAGGCGCTGGTAGCAACAGGGCTGGCTGAGTCAAACGGGGCTGCCAAGCGAGCCATCCAGCAGGGATCGGTTAGCGTAAACAAGGTTAAAGTCGAGGTTGAAGATGCCCTAGTCAACTTTGACCTAGCTGGCAACCTGGCGGTGTTAGCCAAGGGCAAGAAGAACCTTGCGGGGCTCTTTTTGGGCAAGTGACACGCCCGGTTTTCGCCCATTTGACGAGCTAGAAACAACTAACTAAGATTTTGCAAGTTGTCCAAAGTCTGGTGAATCACTCTTAGATTCCTAGCTCAAGAACAACATTCCATGACAAAAAATGCCCCTTGTTTGGGGTCGTTTTTGCGTCTAGGATTTAGGTCCGCCGAGGCCCGCTTCACCGCGCCAGTACTGGGATTCCAGGGATTGACAGGGGTTGCGTAATCGGTAGACTTGGAAAGTTGCTCTGCGGAGGACTCGAAAGAGAAATCGCAGATGCATCCGATCTTTGAGAACTCAACAGCGTGCACAATGTCGATGCCAAAAACCTCGGCTGAAATTTATTTTCAGCAGAGATTCCTTTTGGATAAAACAGAATTGTCAGCAAGACAGTTCATTAGCCAAATCAAATTGATCACATCATTTCCGATGTGTTCGTAAAGCTTCACTCCTCGG
>JACCDG010265876.1_pt1 | contig 11250 bp, 8 predicted proteins | sample 7442471 | NCBI WGS metagenome assembly JACCDG01 (sample SAMN15323444, study PRJNA562643) | freshwater metagenome | isolation source: river surface water | place: USA:Blue River Watershed | collected 2017-08-17
ATGGCAACAAGAACTAAATTCCCTCGAAGAAAAAAACAAAGTTGCGGATAATGAATTGAACCAACTAATTCAACAGCAAACGGCATTGCTTGCACTTATTGATAAAGATAACACAGAGCTTCAACCATTACAAATTAATCAAGCATCCCTAGATGAGCAATTTATAGCTCGATTAAAACTAGTTAATATTGCTGATGAAGCTGAGTTTATTAGCAAACGTTTATCACGTGACAAAATGATGGCAATTCAAGAGACAGTAGATAATCTTAAACAACAAGCAATTGAACTAACTAGCCGCCTAAAACAAACTAGCGAAACATTGATAAGTGAAGAAGCCAAAGAATTAACCGTTAAAACCAGCGAAGAAATACAAGCCGAAATTGTTAATATTCAAATTAATTATGAACAATATAATCAGCATATCGGTGAAATCCGCGGACAATTAATTGCCAACCAGCAAGCTCAGGAGCAACAACAAGAGACGATAACCAAGCGTGATAAACAACTGCAAATAACCGAACGTTATCGCCGACTCCATGCCTTAATCGGCTCCAACGATGGCAAAAAATTCCGTAATTTTGCCCAGGGTTTAACTTTTGAACTAGTAGTAAAACATGCTAATCAACAACTGCGCGAGATGTCAGACCGTTATTTACTCATTCGCGATAATAATGTGCCGCTGGAACTAAATATAATCGATAATTATCAAGGTGGTGAGATTCGTAGTACCAAAAACCTCTCTGGCGGTGAAAGTTTTGTTATTAGCCTAGCGCTCGCACTTGGTTTATCTAAACTATCGAGTAATAAAGTTCAGGTTGATTCGTTATTCCTCGATGAGGGCTTTGGTACTCTCGATGAAGACTCGCTACAAACCGCACTTGATGCACTCGATAGCCTCCAGCGCGATGGCAAACTTATCGGGGTAATCTCACATGTCGGCGCACTCAAAGAGCGGATTAACTTGCAGATACAGGTTGAGCCATTGAGTGGTGGTGTGAGTCGGATTAGCGGTGTTGGGTGTAGTGGGAAATAATATAAATAGAGAATAATGCTAACATTAGGAGGTTTTATGATCTCTACGCAAAACTATTGTTGTCGTGGATTACAAATTGGTGGCGTTAGTGATTCAAAAAGTAATACTGATTTACCATTCTGGGACTTATTTCGTATTGATAAAGTAACTAACTTTGAGGTATTACCGCATTTATTTAATGAAAGTAATGGATTAGACAAAGGTTACAAAAAGAATGATAAACATATTAACCCAATTCTTGCACAGATATAAAATACTACGGAAAGAAAAAAATGAACCAAGAAATTAGAGCACAAATAGACCGCGTATGGGAAGCGTTTTGGACGGGTGGATTGAGTAATCCACTAACAGTGATTGAACAAATGACTTATTTGCTTTTTATTAAGCGTTTGGATGAAATCCAAACTCAAAAAGAAAGCAAAGCACGAATTACTGAAATGCCAATCGAAGCACCAATTTACCAATCAGAAGAATACAACTTACGTTGGAATCGCTTCAAAGAGCTTGACCCACAAGTTATGTTTGACTTATTTACGCGTAATAAATCACCAGAAGACAAACATGAAAAAGGTGTGTTTGAATTTCTTAAAAATATTGGTGGTCGTGCGCAAGCATTTAGTAAATATATCAAAGGTGCAACATTTATGATACCAACCCCACGCTTATTGGCGCAGGTGGTTGAGATGTTGTCAAATATTAATATGAATGATCGCGATACCAAGGGTGATGTATATGAGTATTTACTGAGTAAAATATCATCTGCTGGAGTAAATGGGCAGTTCCGTACACCACGCCATATTATCAGAATGATGGTTGATATGGTTAAACCAACGCTTGAAGATACCATCTGTGACCCTTCGTGTGGTAGTGCTGGATTTTTGATTGGTGCTGGTGAATATATTCGTGAACATTATAAACAGGAATTATACCGCCCCGAAATTAACCAACGCTTACAAAACGAGATGTTTATGGGGATGGAGTTTGATGCCACAATGATTCGTATTGGCGCTATGAATTTACTTTTGCACGGTATTGAAAATCCAGATCTCAAAGATGTCGATGCTCTTAGTGATGCCAATGCAGAATTTACCAATAAAGCAAGTCTAATCTTAGCCAATCCACCATTCAAAGGTAGCTTAGATCATGATGCGGTAAATGCCAAAATTTTCAGCATGGTTAGTTCCAAAAAGACTGAGCTATTATTTCTGGGCTTAATCTTACGCGGTCTTAAACTCGGTGGACGAGCAGCGGTAATTGTGCCCGATGGAGTGCTGTTTGGTTCGAGTAAAGCACATCAACAGATCCGTAAAGAAATCATTGAGCAACATAAATTGCACGCAGTAATCTCAATGCCTAGTGGTGTATTTAAACCGTATGCTGGAGTAAGTACCGCGGTGCTTATTTTTACCAAAACGGAGAGTGGCGGCACCGATAAAGTTTGGTTCTACGATATGCAAACCGATGGTCTAAGTCTGGATGATAAACGCCAAATTATTGCTGAAAATGATATTCCTGATATTATCAGCCGCTATCATAATTTAGCTGCTGAAGAAACACGTGATAGAACAGAAAAAAGCTTTCTCGTGCCAGTAGCTGAAATTATTGCCAATAAATATGATCTTAGTATCAATCGTTATAAACAAGTTATCTATGAGCAAAAGGAATATGCGTTACCAGGAGATATAATTGCACAAATTGAGACACTCGATAAAGAGCGTAGCCAACTCCTGCAAGAGCTAAAGGCTATGTTATAATCAATACTAATAATCCAGTGCGTAAATTTGAATATTGAGTAGTTAACCATGCGAAATTCTTTAATTGAATTGATGAAACAAATTGATAGTAAAAAAGCTATTTTGGATCGTAAGCGTCCATTTAGCCACGAGCAACTGGTGCGAATTAAGCGTATTTTTGATGTTGATTTAACCTATAACTCCAATGCTATCGAAGGTTCAACCATGACCTTTAATGAAACTAAGTTAGTCCTAAATCAAGGTCTAACGATTGGTGGCAAAAAATTGAATGAACATTTAGAAGTTATCAATCACAAGTATGCGATAGATTTCATTGAGGAATTGAGCAAAAATAATGTAATTACATTGCGCGATATCAAAGACATTCATGGTTTAATTTTACGTGGCATTGATGATAAATATGCGGGTAAATTTCGTGACACTACAGTGGGTGTTCGTTTGAGTGATGGTAGTACTCGTAATTTTACCGATCCATTACAGCTTGATACTGCTATGCATGAATTTATTAACCTAACTAATAACCACGAACATCCAATAATCAAAGCGGCACTTGTTCATTATGAATTTGTAACTATTCATCCATTTATTGATGGCAATGGACGTGCCGCCCGCTTATTGATGAATCTTATCCTGCTACAAAATGGCTATCCTCCTGCAATTATCCGTATTGCCAATCGAGCTAATTATATCCTTGCTTTGGAAACAGCGCAAAATGATAATCAGTTAGATAAATTTTACCAAGTCATTTGCCAAGCTGTTGATGAGAGTATTGATAGCTATTTGCTAATGCTTGAACAAGATATTAAGTAATTAATAGGTAGTAATTTATTCACAAATTAATGCACTTAATAAAGAACGTAACCAGCTTATGCAACGTTTAAAGACTATGTTACAATTAGCACTAAAGTAATAACCAACAGGTTGACTTTCATTATTAGGCTAACGTGGTGAAAAACTCGCAAATTTTCATCATAACCAAATATCGTGTCCAAATTTAACAGATTTTTCGACATGATGAGTAGAAATATTTATGGATTTAGGATATGTGGATTATTAAATTTGTTGTAAAAATAGCAAGTGAAGTTCAAAATAAAATAAAATTATTTAAACAATTCTTTTGGGAAAATGTTATTGTTTTTATAGTTTCTGTGATTTTTATTTATCAAGACCTTCATCCTACTGAATTAAATTGGCATAATGTCCGTAATTTTACAATGTCAATTCCAATTTATTTCGTGGTTATTTATGGAGCAATGTGGGTGTTGATGCTGATGATTGTGTTTTCTTTTGATAAATTAAACAGGTTTCCTTGTTTAGTTCAGGAGTTAAGATATAGCTTGGATGATTATAGATTGAATTTTAATCAAATATATCAAGCCATTGTACACGGCAAATTGAGATTAATATATCCATTCTACTTGCTATACTTATTACAGATTAACTTTAGTTGGTTTAATTTCACAGTTTGTGTATTCTGGGCTGTTGTATATTTTGGTATACCGTCGGTAGTTAGATATACAATTAATAACATTCAGTTGACATTACAGAGATAAAAGGGTTTTAAGTTTATGAAATATTTTATTACTGACGTAGAAATAAAAAAGATTCGTCATCTTGAGAACATAAATATACCATTGTCAGAAAATGAAGCGAAACATTTGATTTTAACTGGTAAAAATGGCAGTGGTAAAACTTCGGTTCTAGAGCAAATCCGAGGATTCTTATCGAATGTTCAAAATGGTAATTTAAACAATTTTGATTCATGGCAACAAACTTTGAAATATTATCAAGATCAGTTACAGAACTTAGAAAAAGATCCCAATCAAAATACTACACATGAACGGCAAATATCACAAGCTAAACAACAAATTAACGCGTTGCAACAAACAATTCAAGGTGCCTCAATAAATAGTATTTGGCTTAACTTTACAACTATTATAAATTTAGTTACTGCATATCAAGAAGGCAAATTTATTTTGGCTTACTTTGGTGCTAATCGTATCAATAAGATGTCCGACCCACAGGGACCAAATAAGTTTGAACCAGCAGCTACTTACCAAATTGATACAGCGAGTAATAGTGCAAGCAGTCAATTTTTACAATATTTAGTTAATTTAAAAACGCAGAAATCGTTTGCGGTGTCTGAATCAAAAACAAATAATCCAGAGATTATTCAAAAGATAGATAATTGGTTTAGTAAATTTGAAAAACTGTTGCAAAGTATTTTTAATGATAATAATTTGATTCTAGATTTTGATTATGTTAATTATAAATTTTATATCAAAACCAAAGATCGTGATAATTTTACATTAAATGAATTATCCAGTGGTTATTCTGCCGTTATTGCTATGGTCACCGAATTAATGTTGCGCATGGAAAAAAACCGTAATTTTGCTTACGATGTTGAAGGGATTGTGCTAATTGATGAAATTGAAACTCATTTACATGTAGAATTACAAAAAAATATTTTACCGATACTAACAACCTTTTTCCCGAATATCCAATTTATTGTTACTAGTCATTCGCCATTTGTCTTGCAGTCAATTGATAACGCGGTAATCTATGATTTGGAAAATCGTATCTTAGTTGAAGATTTAACTTCTTATTCTTGGGAGGCAATAGTTGAAAACTATTTTGATGTTGATCAGTATTCAACAATAGTTAAGCAAAAGATGCAGCGTTATGAAGAACTAAAACAAAAAAAATCGTTAATTGATACTGAAATAGAAGAATTAAAAGCATTAGAAAATTCATTACTATCTATCGGCAGTAATCTTTCTCCCGAGTTGGCGACACACGTTAAGCAATTAATGGTTAAATATGGAAGAGCAAATGTTTAGTGTTGTACGAAGTCAACCCGCACCAGCAAGTTTAGCAACTGAGAAATTAAAGACCAGTGGCGAATATAATAAGCCAGATGTATTAGTACGGCTAAAAGAAGATTTTTATAATAAGTGTTATCTTTGTGAAGAAAAAGCAATCAGTAAAATAGAAGTAGATCATTTTCTACCTCATTTGAATGGTACATACTTAGATAGAAAATTTGATTGGGATAATCTTTTTTTCTGTTGCGGTCATTGTAATGGTACGAAAGGTAGTAACCAAGATACTTTATTAGACTGCACAAGTGCAAATGATGATATTTATAATAACTTACGTTACGACTTTGTGAGTTTTCCAAAAGAGGCGGTTAATATTTCTGCTACCAATACAAACAATAAATCTGACAATACTGCCAAATTACTAAATCAAATATATTCAGGCAAAGACCCTACCAATCTTACCAATCGAGTAATGGAGGCGGGTAATATTCGCGAGAAAATAAGGCAAGAAATCGATAAGTTTACTGATTTATTATTAGCACCGAGAAATAACAACATAGTAAATCAGATTAAAAATGCATTATCGAAAAAATCACCATTTTCTGCATTTAAGAGACAGATTGTCAAAAATAATAACGATCAAAGTTTAATAGCATTATTTGATTAAGCATAATGGTAAAGGTAACTAAATGAGTTGGCAAAAAGTAAAACTTTGTGATATATGTGAGATCATTGCTGGTCAGTCGCCTGAATCAAAATATTACAATAAAATTGGTGAGGGTGTACCTTTTTTTCAAGGAAAAGCAGATTTTTCATTAGATTATCCAGTGGTAAGGAGTCACACAACAAAAATAACTAAGTTAGCTCAGCCACTTGATGTTTTGTTGTCAGTACGTGCACCTGTAGGGCCTACAAATATTTGCCATATCACTTGTTGTATTGGTAGAGGTCTTGTGGCCATTCGATGCGGCTATCAGATAAATTATAAATTTCTACGTTATTTTTTTAAAACTATTGAGAAAAAGTTATCTGCAAGTGGAAATGGTTCTACATTTGAGGCTATAACAACTCAGTATGTTAAAGAAATAGAAATACCATTGCCGCCGCTGGATGTACAGAAGAAAATAGCTGATATTTTGGATAAGGCGGATGGATTACGCAGAAAAGATGCAGAGTTAATCAAAAAATATGATGAACTAGCGCAATCTATTTTTATTGATATGTTTGGCGACCCTGTGACCAATAACAAAAGTTGGGAAAAATTACCCATACATAAAATAGGTACAGTTAAAACAGGTAATACTCCATCAAGAGCAAATAAGAAATTTTATGGTAACCATGTTGAGTGGATTAAAACAGATAATATTAAGATGGATTCAATTTATCCAGCTAGTGCTAGTGAATACTTATCTCAAGATGGTTTAAATGTAGGTCGATATGTTGAGCAAGATTCAATTTTGGTTACTTGTATTGCAGGAAGTGCAAATACAATTGGCAATATTGTACTCACAGATAGAAAAGTTGCATTTAATCAACAAATTAACTCTTTAACACCAAATGAAAACCATGAACCATTATTTATATACTTCCTATTTAGAAACATAAAAAAGTATATTCAATTAAGCACTACAGAAGGAATGAAAAGAATTATTACAAAATCTACCTTTGAAAATCTTGAGTTGATTTCGCCTCCATTAGGGCTACAAAGATTATTTTGTAACAGGATACAAAAATATGTTGATTCTAAAAAAATGTTAAATAATATCTACTCCGAGCAACTATTCCAATCACTCCTCCAACGTGCATTTAACGGCGAATTGGTACACTAATTATGACGACACAATCATTTAGCAATTTCTTAAGCCTACCCAAAGCATGGCATCATTTGGCACAAAATCTATATAAAGCCGAATGCTATATAAATTTAGATCCTGCTCATTCGGCTTTCTTACTGCGCAAAGCTCTGGAAGAATGGGTGCAGTGGATGTACGCCAATGATGAAGATTTGGTACAAGTTAAAATCTATGATAATAATTTGTCCAGTATGATGCACGCCCAAGAGTTTAAAGATATTATTGCTCCCAAATTTCTTGAACCGCTAAATGTAGTGCGTAAATTGGGCAATAATGCGGTACATACCAATAAAAAAATTACGAACGCCGATGCAATTCATGCCCTCAAGATTATGCATGAGTTTGTTTTCTGGATTGTGAATATCTACCGTGACGATGACGAGCGTGTTATTAAACCAGAGTTCCGTGAAGAGTTTAGCACGCCATTTGATGAAGCCAAAAAGACTAAACAAGAACTACTAGAACTTGAAGCCAAACTATTGGCGCAGCAACAAGATCTCGATAAAATACGTGCACAACTGGAAACAACTCGTCAAGCCAAAGCACCAGATTTCACCAGTATCCCATTACCACTTGACCCTGATGAAGCAATGACGCGTAGCATGCGGATTGATATGCTCTTGATTGAAGCTGGTTGGGATGTCGATGCGCCAAATGTGAGCGAATTTTTGATTAAAAACTGTCGTGACGTAAGTAATAATAAGCGTGGCGATGGACGTGCCGATTATGTACTGTGGGGTGATGATGGGTTACCACTCGCGGTAGTTGAAGCTAAACGTAGTCAGCTTGATGCCGCTTTAGGACGCGAACAAGCTCGTGAGTATGCATTAGGCTTAGAACGTGATTACGGCCGGTTACCTATCATATTTTACACCAATGGTTTTGATATATTCTTATGGGATATTAATCATTACGCACCCCGTAAGATATTTGGTTTTTACTGTAAAGAAGAGTTACAAAGTTTATTTAGCAAACGTGCAGATCAAAAATCATTAGCTACAACCAAGATTAATCAAGATATCGCTGGGCGCGATTATCAGATTCAAGCAATCCGTAAGGTTTGTGAAGCGTATGAACAACGCCATCAGCGCGGCGCATTATTGGTCATGGCAACTGGTACAGGTAAAACTCGGGTTGCGGCAGCATTAGTTGATGTATTGAGTCGTGCTAGTTTTGCCAAACGCATTTTGTTTATTGCCGATCGCAAATCATTAGTCAAGCAAGCCAAAGATAGTTTAAGTAATTTATTACCCAATTTGCCAATGATAAATTTACTGGTAGAAAAAGAGGATACCAGTGCGCGGGTGGTATTCAGTACTTATCAAACCTTAAATAATCTGATTGATGGTGAATATGATGGCAAACATCGTTTTTATGGTGTTGATCATTTTGATTTAATCATTTTTGATGAAATTCATCGCTCAGTTTATAATAAATATCGCGCCATATTTAGTTATTTTGATGGTTTAAAACTTGGTTTGACAGCTACTCCACGCAGTGAAGAACAACGTGATACCTATGGTTTATTTGAGTTGCCACAAGGCGAGCCGACATTTGTGTATGAACTTGATGAAGCTGTTGCTGCTGGTCATTTGGTGCCACCACGTGCGCTATCGGTACCGTTACGATTCCCACGCGAGGGAATTATTTATGAGCAACTAAGTGAGATTGAAAAACTCCAGTATGAAGATAAATTTACTGATCCTGAGACTGGTGAGATTCCCGAAGAGATCAATAACAAAGCCTTGAATGACTGGTTATTTAATGAAGATACCGTTGATAAGGCGATTAATGTTCTTATGGAACATGGTATTAAAGTCGAAAATGGCGACAAGCTTGCCAAAACGATTATTTTTGCAACCTCACACAATCATGCCAAATTTATTGTTGAACGGTTCGATAAACAATATCCAGAGTATCGTGGGTATTTTGCACGTGTCATCGATAATTATGAACCTGCTGCTGAGAAACTACTAGATGATTTCAAATGCGACAATAAACATCCGCAAATTGCCGTATCAGTAGATATGCTTGATACTGGTATTGATGTGCCCGAAGTAGCAAATTTGGTATTTTTCAAACGCGTTTACAGTTATGCCAAATACTGGCAGATGGTTGGACGCGGAACTCGGTTATGTAAAAACCTGTTTGGGCATGGTCGTGACAAATCAGAATTTGTTATCTTTGACTTGTGTGAAAATTTTGAATTCTTCGCCCATAATCCACAAGGTAAATTTACACAAACAGTTAAAAGTCTTTCAGCTCGATTATTTGAGATCAGAGTGAAATTAGCTCGTTTATTACAAGACAGTGATGTAGCTGAGAATATTGATTTTTCAACGCAATTAAAGTTGTTTTTATTACATCAACTACAGAGCTTAAGTTTAGATAATTACGAAGTCCGTCAATATGCGGCTTTAGTCAATCGTTATGCCAACAGTGAGTTATGGGACAATTTGACTGAAGGCAAACAGCTAGAATTAAATCAAATCTCACATTTAATAAGAGAACAGGCTGAACATCAAACCGCTAAATTATTTGATTTACGTGCTTTGGAGTTGCAACTATCATTATTTGAAGCATCAAGCACACTTAGCAAACAAATTAGCAATATGCAGCAGATAGCGCATGAATTGAGTAAGAAATCATCTATTCCGGTGGTAAATGCTAAAATAACATTACTCCAAGCTATGCAAGATGATAGTTGTTGGCAGAATGTGTCAATTTCAACCGTTGAGAAAATGCGCCTTGATATTCGTGGACTAATGAAATTCCTTGAAGATGAAATCACTATTGGTAACACTGTCTATAGTAATTTTATTGATGAGCTTGGCGAAATAACTGAAACATCTATCCTAAGTGGTTCAAGGCTCGATATTGATGGCTATCGCAAAAAAATAACGCATTACCTTGAAGAGCATAAAAATCATCTAACGGTTTATAAATTACGAAATAATATTCAGATTACTAATGATGACTTAGGTGAATTAGAACGAATGTTACTTGAGCAAAGTAATATTACTCATGAAGAGCTAAATAAAGTTTGTGATAATCTTTCGCTAGGAGTTTTTATCCGTTCAATTCTTGGTCTCGAACGTAATGTTGTAAGTAGTATTTTTGCTGAATTTCTCGAGCAGTCCAATTACAATTCGCGGCAGATAGATTTCATCAATGCAATAGTGAATTCATTCACCATTAATGGTGTGCTAGAGCCAAAAATGCTTTATCAACCACCATTTACTGAAATAGATAGTAATAGTGTAGATGGTTTATTTAATAATACGGAATGTGACAAAATAATCATGCTCATGAAAGAAATTAATATCAAGTCGGTTGCATAATGAACGTTTAATGATATGCGCCTATGTATAATTTTGAGGTATGTTCAAGTTTGAAGTGTAAAGAATTAATTTGTTGTAGACTTTTAGTAATATTTATAGTTTATAAATTCTAAAAAATAATAAATTTCTTTAAACCTGTTTAATATTGGGTTCATTATAATTTATTAATATGCTGAATTAGCTGTAATAATTTTGTTATTGCTTATTAATGGTTATACTAAACCTTTATAGAGGTTTGGTTTCAATCTCGCATATGTTATAATTTACGGCTCTGTATAGTGGTGTCAAAATAACCATTTGAAATTAAATAATATATTTAGATAAAGGAAATAAATGAAGTCAACTGAACTCTTGCGTGCGATTTATAATGATAAAGAAGTACTTAAAAAAATACGTAAATCGATAGACGAATATGCCATTAATCAAAAATCAATGGATCAACTCAAA
>JACCDG011470537.1_pt1 | contig 11250 bp, 23 predicted proteins | sample 7442471 | NCBI WGS metagenome assembly JACCDG01 (sample SAMN15323444, study PRJNA562643) | freshwater metagenome | isolation source: river surface water | place: USA:Blue River Watershed | collected 2017-08-17
AAAACTTTGCAGCAACCGCAGGGCAGTTAATCCAGCATTTTGCGATAATACCGTCTAACGCTGCTTGAGAATTAGATGTTTTGCTATCAAGTCGTGAGTTAACAGGCAACGGATTGCTAGAGCTAACTGGAACAACATCGTTACCACTCTTAACAGCCTGTACTGCTGTTACAATTGGGTTCTGTAAAGTTACATCTGTCATATAATCATCCTTTTATTCTGTGGATGCCTTATCGACATCTTATTTAATCAAATTTAATGTGAAGATTGCTGCACCATCATCTTTTGTGATGTCATCGTCGTCAGGTGAATTAAGCTCATCTTCTACTTTGCTATTTTGAATCTCTGTTTGTTTAATTTTAACATCAAGCATGGCAATCTGTTTTACCATTAGCTTCTGTCTATCCATTTGTGCCAATGAATTGATTGTTTCACTAATGATATACTTAGCTGCACCTAGTCTATCAGATGGTCGATTCTCTTTGTCCCGCATGATAGCTAAGATTGTCTCTACAGCTTCATCTGTATAAGGGGAAAGCTTACGGGCAATGCCACGAATGTTAGCATGACCGCTTGGACTGTTAGCTTGTGTTTTGAGTTTATCTTCTAATGAAGGTTCTGAGAATGCGCCTGATTTGGCGTAGGATTTTTTAGCTACTGCCATGATATTTCCTTTATCGTTTAATTTATTATTATATTTAATTAAGCATTTAGGGGTGACATACGGGACTTGAACCCGTCTCCACTAGATTCACAGTCTAGGACTTCTCCAACAAAGCTTCTGCCACGCCTAAATACTCAAAATTTTAAATGAATGGCCGCCATTTGTTAAAGCTGGACGGGGCATACCTGATAAGATACTCAGCTACCTCTTTCAACAAAAATGTTGGTGAGCTATTTGGCGGAAGATGAAGGTAACGCTCCCTCAACTTTTACATTGGCATGGCTTTCAAAACCACTTCGCGGCTTCCGCGCCATCTTCCTAATTTATAAGTGCAGGTGTTGTTTATGTTGTCGTCATCACAACTTCGCAGAATCCTGCAACTGCAATTTTGATACAAACAACCCGACCAAGAAGCCCTCAATCCGTTTTTATTGTTTGTAATTTAGATTGCACCACTATGTAGGGGTTGGCCGTCGACAAGCTGTTAAGCTCATCGCCTTACTACAGTAGATTTATGTGCAAATTAGAATAACCCTCACTGGTACGCATAGAGGGGAAGCCGAAGCTCACGAGTCTCTACTAGGCGGAGAGGGTGTTGTTAAACTTGGTGCTGAAAGAGAGACTTGAACTCCCAAATGGCGCATTACAAGTGCGCTGCTGTACCGTTGAGCCATTTCAGCTAAATAAAATGATGAGCGACTATCCATAGTCTAATTGCGAGAGGGTAACAATGCTCATCAAAACTACAATCCTTTGCACTTAGATGGACGAATTACTGTTAATCCTTAACACTTTCGTCTCTTGTTGTGTAACCAACACTTTTAATTCTTTGTCGTCGCTATATTGCTATAACCTAGCGTCAACGCCATATAAACACACTAAACAATGTATCTCTTTGGCACTAGCTTGTAGTCGGTAGACGCAACCCATACAAGCTTTCAAATTCGTTAGACTAGAGCGGCCATAAATGACGAATGCTTACTAGCCCTTCAATAGTATTTTATCATAATTGAACACACTAAGCAAGCATTATTTTAACTTCTTGTCAACTATTTTATTATTGTGATGTTCGATAGAACACTCACTCACTATACCGTGTAAACTGCACACCACTATAACCAACTAAATCGTCAGTCAGCCCACCTAAAACGTGTTGATGCTCGTACTGCTCATCCTCTGAAGCATAAATACACTTATTACATAAATCATTCCAACTACCATCGGGTAATTGTTTAGCCATCTCAGATGACTTCATTTGTCCATTACAGGACTTGCAGCGACACATATACTTTCCTTGTTATTATTAATCCACTCCAAAACACAGTTACGCATTTCTTCAACAACGCTCTCGTCATAAAGCGGTAGGCCATATTCGTAGCTGTTGTGGTAAGCTGCTATTGCATCTAACGATTCTAGCAGATTATCAATTTTATTGTTTTTCATTACTAAAAGTCCCAACCCTCGACACACATCATTTAGCCACCTCACTCAGTAACACTAATCACCCAATCTTGCAATGACTTCAACTGTTGTTCTGTTTGTTTACACATTGCAGATTCAACATTGTGTTGTAATATCACATCTGATAACTTAACATTCTCTTCTTTAATCTTGAATGTTGTTATTGATGTTGGTGGCCGCATAAGTATCTCAGGGGGCTTCACCGCTATTTGACGCATTCCAAAGCAAGCTGAAAGAGTCAGGGATAGCACAACCATTGTCGATCTCTTTAGTGATGTACACGGGGATTTTCTTAACAATTACATCACCTCTCTCTTTCACTACTTTGATTTTATCAACATACTCTGTAACTGTTTTGACAGTAGCTTCTTGTTGTTTTACAGTGGCAGCTAATATCTCTTGTTGTTGTCGCTTCACTTCTTTTGTTTTACCGTTGTAATGGCCTAAAACGTAGGACGAAATGATTAAAGCTAAGAAAGCTAGTATTTTGTATTGTTGTAACATTAGCTTTCCTTTAATTAAAATTTTTATTAAATTGTTAGAAAGAAACTTCCTTGTTTCTATGATTCATAGTAGCACACTTTCTGTAGTTGTCTATATAAGTTTACAAAGTAGATACAATTATAGTAAAACACAATGTTTGTTTCCTGCAAACAACAAACTCTTGTTGGTTAAGCTTGTTTTATACACCTACGGCTTTCTATTTTGACGTTTACGCCTTATACAACAGCTTGCCATCGTAACGTATTACTGATACAACAAACAAGGCTTAAACAGTCTAATTTAAGCCTCCAACTATCAATTCTTTTATACAAACACAAAACATTGTTTTATTCTTTATACCAAACACAATTTATTGATACAAACCGCTATGCGTGAGCATAGAAGCTATACACTGAATTAGTGATACCAAACAACTTATACATTGGTTCTTATGCCCTATAAATGATACTTTATCAGTCATTACACGGGTTAATGTATCATTTGTGACACCTTAAGTGTCTTTAGGTGTCTTATAAGGGTTGTATGTGCCTATGCGTAGCATAAGACTATACCAATGCTTATACATACCTCTAAAGAGCTTACACAACTGGTAGATACCTATACCAATACAGCTTTCAGCTTAAACACAAACAATTTATTCTTTTTGTTTAAACAAATATACTATGGGCTTTAGCCCTTCTCATCCATCATACACAACTCTGTTCCTATAAGGCATACACATCTTGTGTGTTCAAGACACAAATAATGGTGTAAACTTAATTTAGTTTATTATTTAATTAAATATAGAAAGAGATTGTGTATGAGGCGTAGCCTTCTGTCTTTATGTATACTCTTATATAAGAAATTACTTGTTCTCTTACTTATTCACCTTACTTGTTTAGTACGGCGGAAACCGACATATCACTACTACGAAATCCGCCAGTCACTTATACGATTTCCGCCAGTCAGTCCATAAGTGTATTGTTTATGTAAGTATCGCTTGACGTATAGCATAACTGTGGTACTATATACTTACTGGTAAATAAGGAGGAAGATGTGAAGTACAAAGATATGCAAATAGAGGATATTGTTGTAGAGTTTGTTCCAAAGTCTCGTCAGGCCATACACTCTCTTCTACAGCACTACAAGTCAACAGGTAATGCTGAGATGGTAAATAAATTAAAAACAGCTAGGCAATTAGCAAAGGCTGTAAGACTACGACTAAAAGCAGAGAGCATCGAAGATGAAAATACCGCTAACGATACCAAGTCAATTGGCTGAGGTAATAAACGCTGAACGTGGTGATAAGTCTGTGCAGGTGTACATTCTATCACTTTTGAAACAACACTATTTCCCACTGGAGGAAAGCAAAAATGATAAGGATAAACTCACAATTCGAGCTAGTTAATTACATCCTGTTGAATGTAAAGAAAGGGATGATGTCTCAATCTGAAAGAGATGTGTTGGTGGCTCTTGCAGCACACATGAACAAAGCAAAGCGTTGGAAAGCTTGGCCGTCATTTATACGTTTAGCAGAAATCTCTATGACATCTGAACGTATTGTTGGCCAATCAATGACTGTGCTAAAAAGAAAGGGTGTAATCAGATATAAGAAGGGTACAAACGGCAGTAATAACAAGTACAACATCATGTTGTGCGCGTTATCGGCATTAACGGGCGTGGAAGCTGTTTTTGAAGGTGGTGTAGAAGATGTTACTAAGATAATTGGTGACACTGTTAAGAGAGAAGATGTGGTTGGTGAACAGGGAGACGAGGATGAAGAAGATGATTACCCACTGTAAGGAGACAATATGAAAACGCATAAAGATAAAGTACACAGGGCAAGTTGGTTACATTTTGGTGTAATGGAAAGGTGTTCTCTATCGTATCAAAGAAATAACCCATCATACAGTGGTGTAACTTGTTCAGATAATTTTAAATCGGAAAAGTATTTTGTGTCGTGGTGTATCGAGCAAAAAGGTTTTGATTGCTTTGATGAACGCGGTGGCGTGTTTCATTTGGACAAAGACTTACTCTCGCCACAAGGAGTTAAAATATATAGCGAAGATACTTGTGTGTTTCTTCCTGTAGAATTAAATGGATTTTTACAGAGCAGATACCCATCAGAGAGTGGGCTACCAAGAGGTGTTAGCTTTATAAAACTAGAGAATAAATTCCTAGCAACAATAAGCCAAAGTGGTGTTACGACTAAATTAGGGTATTTTGATACAAAAGAGGATGCTTATGCTGTATATAAGGCCGCAAAAGAAAGGGTTATTCGTGAATTAGCTGATAAGTGGGAGAGTAAGATAAGTATTAAGGCTTACCAAGCTTTAGTCTCGTTCGATATATCTCGCCTAATTAAACCACGAATAACAAAACAAACCGAACAACCTAATATTCCTGACGGTGACAATGAGAGCTTATTGGCGTGTTATGGTAATCGTGTAGAGATTGACGAAGAATACGCATACGACATACCCTATAAACCAACAAGAAGTCCTGCCATATTAAAACAGCAAGACCCGTGTGATTTAATTGACGACCCATTTTAAAGAGAAGGTTATGAACGAAGTGATTGGTACAAAGTACACAGTAAAAGAGATTACTGCTAAAGAAGGCGGTGCAATAGTAAAACAGTTCCACTACTCAAAGAAGGTTGTTTCAAATAGTAAATTACATTTGGGTGTTTTTGAAAATGAAACTGGAAGGCTAGTTGGTTGTTTACAGTATGGCTACCCTATGAATGGAGCTAAGACATCTACCAAGATTTCAGATGACTTGAGAATGTATGAATTAAATCGTATGGTGCTAGATGATGACCAACCAAGAAATAGTGAGTCTATGGCTATTGGCCTGTGTAACAAATGGTTGAAGCGGTTTTCGGATATTTCGTGGGTTCTTTCATTTAGTGACGGGAAAGAATCTAATGTTGGGTACATCTATCAAGCTACAAATTGGGATTATTTGGGCTACATGGTCAGCGACAGCTTTTATTGTTTAGATGGTGCGTACAAACACAGTGTCACTGTGTGGCATAACTTTAAGGAGAAGCACCCTTTACGAGATACACATACAACAGACCAAATAGTGTGCATGAACTTTGAAGATGTTAGTAAGGTAAAGTGCAAGCAGCACATCTACGCCTTTAAGATCAGGAAAAATGTTAAGTTTAAGTTTGAAAATAAGCCTTACCCAAAGCTTGAGACTGAAACACCAATTCTTAGCAAGAAGATACTAAAGCAAAACGGTGTTGTATTCGATAAGCCGAAAGTGGAGGACTACTTTGAAGGTGTACTAGATGCGTGTTTTTAATGTGATAACCCTTGCATCCTACCATTACAAATTATAAACTAGCACCTAGACCACACAGACGCACTAACCAAAAAAGATAACTCAATTTCTATTGGTTTAGGTGTTATGAATTTACAATAGACGAGGATATTACAATGATTTGGATAGACGTAAACGACCAGCTACCACCAACAGGCGTAGATAGTGTCTATGGTAGTGCGTGGGTGTTAATCTCCTACTTGTTTGATGGTAAACAATATGAAGGCGAGGGAAGGTATATTAAAACCGATAAAAACCCTTATTGGAAGAATGTACATGGTGATAAGATGATAAACAATGAGGTTACTCATTGGATGAATATGCCGCCTAGTCCTAAGCTTAGATAGGTGCAACATGAAAGAATACGAAATCCTGATAGAATACTACGACCTACTCTCAAACTCGCGTAAGATGTGTTGGGATTTCTTTACACCAGAGGAAGGAAAACAAATTTACAAGTCAATATACGCGCAAGTGTGTTGGAAGTATGGTGATAGTGCTGAGATATTAAATTACGAGGGGTTTGAATGATGGCTAAACCTAAAGTTGGGGATTATTATTGGTTTACTGCTGCATACGATAGTCATATTGCAGGTAAGGCTTTAATCGTTAGAAAAGTTATCAAGGGCTATGAGTGCATGGTTGAACTTGTAACAAAAGATGGGTTGTTTGGATGGGAAAATCCAATTAGGTGTGATGTTCGTAGATTGTTCGGTACTGACGAGTATGAAACCTACAAAGATTGGCTAGAGAAGGTTGAGGATAACTCGCCTGTATTACCAGAAGCTAAAAAAGATAGTGCAGCTAAATGGAAACAAAGGTTTGAATATCTATTACGCGCTTCAAAAACAGAGCAAACATTCTTAGCTAGTCATAAGAGTTTAGATTTAGTTGTAAAAGAGATTGACGATATGTTGGATAATGTTTAAATACTTGTTGACAAGCCACAACAACCCGTTAATATAGCGTCATACACAAACAACTTGGTGAACGAAAATGTCAAAAGCTACAACACAATTAATGAAACGATATGTTTGCATCTTAAACATTACAAACGGTAACAGATACTTAGGCAGCGAAGATGTTATGCAAATACTGAAAAGTGATTACGGTATTGACGTAGCTCGCCGCGTTGTACAAAGAGATTTGAATGATTTGTACAGTGTTGGAGCTATTACGCGTAAAGGCAATGCACCTATTAGTTGGAGAAGTCAGGGTGTAGGTGTGTGGGTAAATTCAATTTTAAATACAAAAGGTGTTACATGAAAGTACAAAGTAAAATTATACATGGAATAGGGTTGAATGATTTTCCTTTTGCAACAAGCTTTGGTGGGAAGAACATAAAAGAATATGTTTTGTGGTACGATATGCTTTTACGATGTACAGAAAATTTTCAAAGTAGATTTCCGAATTATAAAGGTACTACTTGTTCAGAAAACTTCAAAAGTTTCCATTTCTTCTATAAATGGTGCAATGAACAATGTGGTTTTCGCAAAGTAGATTTGAAAGGAAAAGTGTGGCAACTAGATAAAGATTTATTAAGTTCTGGTGGTAAAACATACGGAGAACATACTTGTTGTTTTATACCCCACGAAATAAACTCACTACTTGTTAATAGAAAGGCATCGCGAGGTAAATATTTAATTGGAGTAACTTTTAGTGCTAAAACGGGTAAATTACGGGCAAAATGTTGCATTGGTGGTGGTATTCAAAAGTATATTGGGTGTTTTGACACAGAGCAAGATGCTTTTCAAGCTTATAAAGAATTTAAAGAAGCGCACGTAAGGAAAGTAGCTGAAAAGTACAAAGACCATATAGATTGCAGGGTATATCAAACCTTAATGAATTACAAAGTAAGTATCTGCGACTGATGGCGTGTAAAATGACAGAGATGGAGCAACAAGTATGAAAGATTTAAGTTGTGACGAAGATTATGTTGAGTTGAAAGCAAGTGACCTTGCACAGATGAACAGTATTGCAATCAGTAAATACATTGACCGATTAGAGCAAATGTATTACGATAAGAAAACTGTAGCAATGTACTACTACAGTTAAGCATATAATGATGAACGCAGTCAAGAGGAGGATTAAATATGACAGTAATAGTAGTACAGCAAATCGACGATACGCACGATTACAACTTTATTTACAATAATAGACTACTAGCTGTTGCTTTATTAACGGTTGGCGAGTATAGTTTACACTTCTGCTCTAATATAAGGGGTTACAGTGTAGAGGAGTTGGAAAAGTGTGTTGAAGGGTTTAAACAGATTATTAGTGAACGTGAACGGAGAGTAAAATGAGTGATGCAAAACAGTTGAAGATTGAGGAGTACAATTTAGTAGATTTCGTTATGAAAATACAACAAGGTATTCGTGATGGTTACGAGGTGAATGATAGTTCAGATGATGCACCTATACAAATCGGGGGAGCATTTCATTTGATTATGCGTGAAGCTGTTAAACCTAGCGTAGTGGTTGGCAAAGCAGTTTTTGAAGCTTCACTAGACACAACAAAGCTACAAGAGCAGTTGAAAGCTGGTGGTGAGATTGAACAGATGTTGGCTGATAGCTTGGTTGTAGATGAAAAGTTGTCTACAGAAGAGTTCTCTGCATTAGCTAATGAAGCCGCAGATTTAATTGATAAGGTTGATAACTTATTAGTTAAAGCAGAAGCTAAACATATTGAAGCAACAACGCCTGTCAAGGCAACACCAAAACAAACACGAGGAAAGAAATAATGACAACAACTAAACCAACAAGCGTCCAAGATGAGTTCAAACCTTTCCCTAAGTCTAAGGACAATGGTAACTCTCATCCCCGTCCCCGTGTAGGGAAAACTAAGAAAGATAAGGTTAAAAGAGGTGGTGAATAGTGTGATTTAAAGCTCACAAAGTTAATTTATTTTGTGAATTATTGGTAACACATTTATGTAACAAACAACAAGAACAGGGATGTTCATTACCAGAAGGAAATTTGATATGAGTAATAACGCTGCAAGATTTTCTAATAGAAAAGCCAAGAAAGTTGTAGGTGAGAGTAGCCACCAACCTAAGGCCAAGTACATTGAAGAACGCCATACAACACGATTAGCTCCTTTAGTTCCTAAAACAAATTCACAAAAGAGCTTACACAAAGCACTTGACACCTGTGATTTAATTTTATGCTCGGGATTTGCAGGTGTCGGAAAAACGTATTACAATTGTACATACGCGGCTAATATGTTATTGAAGGATGAAATTAAACATATTGTTCTTATTCGTCCGTATCAACCTTTAGCTAACCGTACAGTCGGATTTCTAAAAGGGAGTGCTGAGGAGAAGCTAACGCCTTATATGCTTCAAATGTTGAATTATATTAAAGATGTTGTAGGTGCAGGTGCTTTTGAAATAATGAAAGCTGATGGTCGCATTGTTCTGCAACTGTTAGAATCTGTTCGTGGTATGGACTTCAAAGACGCTTTTATTTTGGTCGATGAAGCGCAGTTGTTGACACCGCCAGAGGTTCAAGCTCTAGTAACACGGATTGGTAAAGGCTCACAAATTGTTTTCTGTGGGGATTCAAACCAAGCTGACAATAAGAGTAAAGTAGATGGTTTGTCATATCTTAAAACTATTCTAGCTAAGTACGACATCCGTAATTCTGCTGTAATTAACTTTACAAAAGAAGATTGCCAACGCGAAGATATTGTGTATGACTTCTTGTGTGCTTTTGATGAAGAGGGGTGGTTGTGATGGGACAAGAACTTGAAACCATAGGTGAAGTAGACTGCTACATCCACTACCACGAATACGACTACAACAAACTATGTCCAACATTAGTTGTACGCGGTGACTTTGGTATTAGTGGCTATCGTGTAAACACAGAAACAGGTGAATTAACCTCTGTTTGTATCTGTGCGGCACACTCTGACAATGAATGCTGTTGTAATTATAATCCAAACTAAGGAATAAAACATGAAACAAACACGAAACATTAAAGCTGGCACACAAATGGACTACGAAAGTGTCCCGTTCCACGTTGATACAATCCCGATGAAGTCTTACACATACAATTTATTTGTATATGGACATATTAACAACGCTTTTGATGCTGTCAATGTGATTACAGCATTACAGCAAGCTACTCCTGATGATACTGTAAACCTATTCCTATCAGGTGAGGGTGGTTGCCTTAGTGGTATAGATGCTTTGTTACACGCCATTGAGATGGCAAGAGAGAATGGTGTTGTTGTACATTGTGTGGTCTCAGGACTCGTCGCCTCGGCTTTTACATTCATCCCTTTAGCTTGTAGTTCGTTTGAATTAGCTGCTGGTACACACTTTTTATTGCACTGTGGAAGCGTGGGGGCGCAGGGGACACTAAACGAATACCGCACATCATCTGCTTTCCATGTTCAGTATATGGAAGAACGGTTCAAAGCACAATACGAACACTTCTTAACACCACAAGAGATTGAAGATATGTTGAAAGGTGTTGATATGTGGCTGACAGCAGGGCAGTTTGCAGAGCGTTATAATAAACGTAATGAAATCTTGTTAGAGCTTTCTAAAGCTGAAAACATTATAGATAACGAAGAAGAAGCAGAATAACATTTACACAAAGCACAAGGATGTGTATACTAAGCTTTTACAGGAGAAAAATATGACTGCATTTGATTTATTATTTTGCGTAGGTATAAGCCTACTACTTGGCTTCACTGTTTGCTACTTACAGTTTGTCATGCCGCTACAATCTTCACGTTCTCGTCTAAAAGGTAAACTAAACCAAAAAGAGTGGCAAATTATGCACTGGCAATTAGCATACAACAAAGCTAACAATGATTTTATGAAGCTTGCTGAGATACACAATTCTGTTATTAAGCCAGAAGGAGAGCTAAATGATTGCTAGTAACGATGGTTGGATTGAATGGACTTGGACAGAAGAGAAGCCTTATCCTGAGAATCTTGAGACTAAGGTAGTTGTGATGTTTAGAGATGGAGCTTGTGCTACACATCGCACTGACACAGTTGAATGGTGGTGGTCAGAGATTATTGACGCTAATAATTGGTACAATAGCGGGGATGGTTCTGATATTGTAGCTTACCGTGTTGTAAATTAACCAAGAGAATAAACATGAAAGTCAAAGAACCTGTTACATCTACACTAAGTTACGCAGAATATCAACAAGCGATTGACGGTGGGAAGATTTTACCTAAATACTACATTGTGGATGCAATGCAAAATTATGTGTTTGTGCATACTCGCAATAGATTGGTAGCTTACGAGTGGCTCAAGATTAATTACCCCCAATACACTATGCGGACTACG
>JACCDG010681797.1_pt1 | contig 11247 bp, 11 predicted proteins | sample 7442471 | NCBI WGS metagenome assembly JACCDG01 (sample SAMN15323444, study PRJNA562643) | freshwater metagenome | isolation source: river surface water | place: USA:Blue River Watershed | collected 2017-08-17
GCTAAATCTTTCGGTTTGCAAAAACATTACAACAATTAATGGAGACTTCTTTTCAAAGCTTAGAATATTGAATTTAAGTAATTCTTCAAATGCATGGATGGAAGGTAATTTTGCAAACCTAGAAGAGCTGAATCTTTCGGGTAAAAATATTACAACAATTAATGGAGACGAGTTTTCAAATCTTAAAAAGTTGAATTTAAGCGGTTATTTTATTAAATGGATGGAAGGTAGTTTTTCTAACCTAGAAGAGCTGAATCTTTCGTGTTGCCAAAATATTACTCCAATTAATGGAGACTTGTTTCCAAATCTTAAAAAGTTGAATTTATATGGTTCTTCAATTACATCTATCGAGGGTAATCTTGCTAACCTTGAAGAGCTGAATCTTGCGCGTTGCGAAAATATTACAACAATTAATGGAGACTCGTTTCCAAATCTTAAAAAGTTGAATTTATATAGTTTTTCAATTAAATCTATCGAGGGTAATTTTGCTAACCTTGAAGAGCTGAATCTTGAGGATTGCAAAAATATTACAACAATTGATGGAGACATCTTTCCAAATCTTAAAAACTTGAATTTAAGCTCTTCTGGGATTAAATTTATCGTAAATAATTTTGCTAAACTAAAAGAGCTATGTCTGCTTGGTTGTCAATTGATTAAATGGATTAGTGGCGATAGCTTTCCAGAGCTTGAAGTGTTAATTTTAGAAAGGTCCGCGATTCAATTTATCAGAAGATTTAACAACCTTAAAAAGCTGAACCTTTGCAATTGTCAATTTATAAAAACAATTAATAGCAAGGACTTTCCGAATGTTGAATTGTTGAATCTTCGCGAATCTTCAGTGAAATCGATTGAGGGTAATTTTGCAAGTCTTGAAGGACTTAATCTTGGGGATTGCAAATCTATTGAAACAATTAACGGCAAGTTCCCAAATTTGAAATCATTAACAATTGAAAACTCCGCGTTTAAGAATATGGACAAAGAAGACTTGCTTCAAAAGTTGCGAGCTGGAGAACCGGTTTGTTTACATGAGAATGAATGCGGCATGGTTCAACTTAGTGATTAAGCTGAAGATCTTTTTGTTGCGAGCAAGATAAAACAAGACGCTGGAAAAAGATTTGATAGCAACGATTAGCTGTGGTACTCTGAACAAGTAATTCGATAAATTATCGCTGTTTTTAAAGAGAGATTATGAAGTTATCGCTTGGCTGGATTTTCGATCATCTGTTACAACCTGTAAGTTCCGTTGATGTAGTTGCTTTGGTAGCTAAATTTAATACGATGACAGCCGAAATTGAAGGCTTCCATGTGATTGAATTTGACCGATCCTCTTTCGATATATTTAAATGCGTTGAAGTAAGTTCCGACAAAACTACATTTAAAAATAGTAAAAACGAAAAGGTCTCACTCGCCACTCGAACTGATGTAAAACAAAATGATTTTTGCTTGGTCGTTAATGAAAACGGCAATTATCGTTACGCCACGCTAGCAGATTTTGGTCATGATCGCGACTCTTATTTCTCTGTTTTATATTTGACCGACGAAGAGTTTTCTCTGCAAAGCTGGAGAAATCATTTACCAGAAAAAGATGTGATTTTTGATGTTGATAATAAGTCCGTTACTCATCGCCCAGATATGTGGGGGCACCGAGGTTTTGCTCGTGAATTTGCGATGATTTTAGATTTTGACTTGATTGCTCAAGATGCGGCAACAAAAAAAATAGCTATAAATCGTAGCAACGATTCGGCTGCTTGCAGCATTGAAGGCTTTCGATTTTCAAATCTTGCTCCGAATGTTTGTAACTCTTTTTCTTTGGTTAAGTTTGAAAATATGAAAAATTGTGCAAGTCTGCCAGCAATAGCTTTTAGGCTTGCAATTGTTGGGCAAAAGCCTATTAATGCGCTTGTTGACCTGACAAATTATTTGATGCTGGACTGGGGCCAGCCAGTACATTTGTACGATCTTGATAAATTAAAAAACAATGAATTAAACGTTCGCTTTGCAAAAAATGGTGAAAAAGCTGTCTTGCTTGATGGCCTTACTTACGAGCTTACAGATAAAGATTTAGTGATAGCAGACAAAAATGAAATCTTTGGATTGGCTGGTATAAAGGGTTCATTAGACCACGGTGTAAGCGCAACCAGCAAAAACTTTTTGCTAGAAGTTGCAAATTTTGATGCAGCAACTATTCGCCGCAGTGCGCAAAGACATCATATCAGAACAGATGCTTCTGCTAGGTTTGAAAAAACTTTAGATCCTTATCAGCTAGTTTCTACTCAAGAAAGATTCCTGTTCTTGGTAGACAAACTGGGGATATCTTGTCATAAAAATTCTGAGATTTCACTTTTTGAAAACAAGCCTTGCAGTCCTGTCATTGTAGACATCTGTCACTCAGACTTGGAAAGAAAAATTAATATAAAAATATCCCAGCACGAAGTTGAAAAGATTTTTAGAAAGTTAGAATTTGCTTGTCACTCAAGTCCAGTTGAAAATGACGTGTGCTATCAAGTGACAGTGCCATCTTTTCGCTCTAGCAAAGATGTTTTAGCAGATTATGATATTGTTGAAGAAGTCGCTCGTTGTCATGGTTTTGATAAAGTAGAAAGTCGTCTTCCAGTTGTTGCACGACGTTTTTATGATCTTACAAAAACGATGCAGCTAAGAAATCTTAAGCGCACGTTGTCTTACGGACAAGGCTTTGTTGAGCAGTATAACTATATTTTTTATGACGAGATGTTTGTCTCAAATTTAGGTTTTGATTCGGCAGGTTGCCTTGAGGTAGTAAATCCAGTTTCGCAAAATCAGAGACGATTGATTCAGACGCTTTTTTGGGGCCTGTTTAAAAATGTTGTTGATAACGTAAAGTTTGATTCAGAGCTAAGATTTTATGAGCTTGCGAAAATTTGGCCACAAGAAAAAGAAGAGTATTTGGAAAATAAAGTTTTAGGCGGCCTCCTTTTTTTTAAAAACGGAAAGCAAAATTTATTTGAGTTTGGAGCCGATGTTGTTTGTCGCAGCGCGAATGTTTTTGGTGTTAATAATCTAAAGTTTGAAAAATCGAATATTCCATTTTTGTTTGCTAATAAAAATCAAACGGCAAATCTGGTTGTAGATAATACTGTCGTTGGTTATTGTTGCAGCGTAGATCTTGAGCTTTTGATTAAGGCTGGATTTGAGTCTGATGCAGAAGCGTTTTATTTTGAGCTCAATGTTGAGATGATTGGCAAAAGATTTGGGGAAAAAATCTTTAAACCATTTTCTGTGATGCAAAGCTCGTATGTTGACGTTTCTATTTTGGTTCCATTTTCAACCACAGCAGATTCCTTGAAGAACAGTCTTAGAGATTTATCTGACCTTGTTTTAGATGTTTCGATTGTTGATTGGTTTGAGTCTGACAAGTGGCAATCTGCAAGATCAGTGACATACAGATTGTCGTTGTGTCATGCTGATCGTAGCATTGACAAGCAAGACATAGATGCAGCCTTGGCCGCAGTTTATGAATTTGCAAAAAATAAGAGCTTGACTATCAGGGAGTAAAAAGTTGAATGCAAATGTGCGCAATTTTTTTGTATGCTCAGTTTTATTAGCGCTGGATTTAATTTCAAAGTGGCTTGTGGTTTATTATGAACCAGCCATGCGCTTTATGTTTTTAGGAATTCGGTATACTCTAAACAAAGGGATAGCGCTAAGTCTGCTAGATAGTTTTGGTGTTTCGCAGCAACTAGCGTTGATTTTTGCTATCTCAGTTGTGTTGTTGTTTTATATCTTGCATGCAGCATTTAAAATTTATCAAAACAACGATGTGCAAGGAGAGCTTTTGGTTATAGCCGGCGGGCTTGGTAATCTTGTTAGTCGTTTTTGGTGCGGGGGAGTTGTAGATTTTATAGAAATTCATTTTTTTGGATTTCAATCTTCGGTGTTTAACATTGCAGATGTGCTGATAGCAATTGGATTAACTCAAATAGTGATTAGGATTTTTAATGATGAATCTGCGTGAAGTTGTAACTTTTAATTTATTTCAAATTTCAATTCTGTTTAACTTTGCGGAATTTTATTTAGGTCAGTGGACGTTGGCTGTTTTTGCTTTGCCAATTGTTTTGATGGGCCGCTTTTTTTACATGTTTTCTCCAGACCTTTTTTATGTAACATTTTTTGCATTTCACTGGCTTGCAATTGTTTCATCAATTGTTGGTGTCAAAGTTCTTCCTGCAGAGAGAAGTTCGCAAGTGCTTGTGCACAGATTGTTTGCAAATTGTTTGGCGTTTTTGTTTGTGCAAAATAGAATCTTTCACTTTTTGTTTGTTGCAGTAGCTTTCAATGTGATATTTTTCTTTTTAGAGAAGTATTTTAAGAAAAATAATAACTTTAATTTGTTTGTAGATTTTATTGGCGATAATCCGCAGATTTTGCATATCTGTTTTCAATGGTTCTTGGCTTTGTCTACAGCATTTTTGACAAATTTTGCGTACCAATTTTTTAGAGTTATTAGTTTCATTGGCTAGGATTATTTTTGGATTTTGGTTTTTTATTAAAAACTTTTTGGCAACACATTTTGCAACTTCTTTCTCCGGAGAGATGCGTGATGTGCAGAGCTTTTTGTCGGACAGATTATTTGTTGTGTGATGCTTGCTTATCTTTATATAAAAGACCGATTCCAAAAAAATTAAAATTGTCGCCCACCGAAGATCTTTTTGTTCATTCTTTGTTTGAATATTCTGAAAATTTAAGGCATCTTGTTTTGTCAAAGTTTTCGCAAGATCGGGCCTCTTTTTATAAAAGTGGGGTTTTTTTTGCAAAGCTTTTGCAAGATGGTCATTTTCTTAAACTGCAAGATAAAAAACTTGTTTTCGTGCCTATTTCTATCCACTGGACCAGGCAGCTTTGGCGCGGTTTTAATCAGGCAGAAGTTTTTGCAAAAGCTGCTGCAGAAAATTTTGGTGGTGAATATTTAAATATTCTCACGCGAGTCAAGCGAACTAAATTTCAGTCGCAGCTTACAGCTTCTGAGCGAGAAGAAAATTTAAAAAACGCTTTTGAGCTTGATGTGCCAAGCGATTTTGCAAAAGATTACTTTTCCGGCAAAACAATTGTGCTTTGCGACGATTTATCAACAGGTGGATCAACGCTTTTAAGTGCCGCCAAAGTTGTTAAAAAGCTTAAGCCGCAAGCTATCTGTGCAGTTGTTATTTGTCAGGCGGTATAAAGCGAAGAAATTTAATTGTTGGTTTTAGCTAAAAAATTATTTATACTTGGCGCATTATTTTTTTTTGATTTGATGTGATTAATAAAATATTCACTTTTTTAATTTTTATTTCATTATTTTTATACGCACCGGAATTTCAATTTTGCCAATTATCCCAGCAAGACTTTTTGAGCTCTAAATTAGAATTTATAAAAGAACTAACATCTCGCTGGATAGATGTTAAGAATTTTGAATTAAAAGAAAGACTTGCTTTAGAAATAAGACGGCTTGAAGTTGAATTAAAAGAAAACGAAAATAATAGAAAATACTATCAATCTGACTTTTGTAGGGCAAATTACTCCAATTGTATGATGCTGATTGAATTTGAACTCAATTTTCTCAAGCAATTATTTGAGAATTCAAATGAAGATGGATTTGTTTTGAATCAGGAGTCTATTGACCTAGCTGTCAAAGAAAGCTTTGATTTATCGAGAAAATACCTTGAGTGTAAAAGAATCACTACAACAACAGCTTAAAAAAGTTGTTGAGTTAAAAACCAGAGAATTTTTTTCACAGACAGATGATTGATTTATCTAGACAAGAATAAAGCGAGTAATTATTTTTAAATTAATTATCATGAAATAAAGGTTTTTGTGAAAGAATTTTCTAAAAAAATTAAGGCAATAATATTTGATATGGATGGCACTATTATCAATTCCAATGATGGCCTGTCTGAAGCTGTTTATAGCGCGATGAAAGATCTTGGCATCTCAAAACAAGAAATGCAGCAAAAGCATCCGCATCTTGAAAACCATATGATAGGAATGCATTTTGTAGACTGTGCAAAGCTTCTAAAAGATTTGTTTGATCTTGCACACTCTCATGAACATATCGGTGACAGGCTAAAGCATCATTTTGCAAGCATGAAAGATGTACCGTCATTTATTCATGGCTTTGAAGTTTTTTTAGATCAGTTAAAAAATCATGGTATTAAGCACGGAATAGGTACAAATGCAGACCGCAAATATCTTGGCAAAGTTGACGAGCATTTAGATTTAAAATCGCGGTTTGATGAGCACATGTATTGCCTTGAAGATGTTGATTACAAAGGTAAGCCCAATCCGGATATATTTTTGCTTGTTGCTAAAAAGCTTGGGGTAGAGCCTTCTGAGTGTGTGGTGTTTGAGGATTCTTTGCGAGGTTTTCACGCCGCAAAAGCTGCAGGCATGAAATGTATTGCTGTTAAAAACCCAACCAATCAAGATCTTTTGCATCATGTTGATGGCGCTATAGATTCGTACGAAGAAGCTATAGAAATCCTGAAAAAAATCATAAATGAGTAACTAGGTTGATGGCAGAAGCTGATAATTGCTTCTGCTGCGCTATCAAAAATTGCTTTTAAATGTTGTCTTTTACAAAGAATTGCTTAATCTAGAAGTGTTTTTTTATAAGCTTCAAAGTGATGCAGAATAAAATTAAAACTTTGCTATTTTTTATCCTCTTTTCAACCAGTTTTGCTGCCATTGATATTTCAAAAATTAAGCCAATCTTGAAAGAGCTAGTTGTAAGCCGCTGTCAAGAACTTTTAAAACGTGATGATGCTTTACAATTTGTTTCAGAGCAAAAAAAATATTTGATTCAGCTAGTTTCCAATTTTAAAGCAGAAAAACTATTTGAGTCCTTTTTGCATTTTGTTGTGCTGCTACAATTTTTTTCTCGGCTTGAGAAAGTCGTCAAGCGTGGACAGAGTTTAAGCAATGAACAGATGTTGCAAATATTTGAAGATGTTTATCCTCTAGTTTTTGTATGCAAAAAAATTACCCAAACTGAGCAACTATCTTCTTTGTTACAACGTTGGGAAGAGAACTTTAATATATCGATGCTTGTCGATTGTTTTGGGTATGATTTTGTAAATAATGTTGAATGTGTCAAATTGATCTAAATGCTTTTTATACTTATTTTTCAAAATTTGCTTGCGATTGCTGCAATTTTTTCCTTACCCCAGATTGCTGCAATTTCTGCAACCGATGGTCCATCGCGCTGTCCAGACAGAAGTAGCCGAAGAGGTTTTGCAAGTTCTGGAAGTTTTACTCCGTATCTTTTTACGACATCGTTTATTAGAAGCTGTAGTTCTGCAGGGTTGAACGTTTCTAGTGCTACAGATTGGTCAAAAAAATCGAGAAGCATTTTTACGCTTTTGTCCCCAAACTCTTCATTAATTTGCTCTGCTGTTGCATGAGGCTTAATTGTAAACAAGTTTGTAAGGGCTGTTGCTAAATCTATTGTTGTATTAAATCTTTCTTTGAATATAACAAAAAATTTTTTCAACGTTTCTGCTTCAACATTTTCGATTTCTTGAAGCTTTTGCGATAGAGTTGCATTTGCCATTTCTAAGTGTTGGCTAAACTGTTCGTATGAGAGTTGTTTTATGTAGTGGTTGTTCAGCCAGTTGAGTTTGTCTTGGTCAAAAATACCGCTTTTTTTGCCTGTATTTTCGATTTTGAAGTTTTCTAAGAGTTCTTCTTTTGAAAAAATTTCTGCGTTTCCAAATGACCAGCCAAGTCTGACAAGATAATTAATCATTGCCCAGGGTAAGTACCCGCTAGCTCTGTAGTCTGACACTGCGGTTGCTCCGTGTCTTTTGCTTAATCTTTCGCCATTTTTACCAAGAATCATTGGCATATGGCCAAATTTTGGCTCTGTTTGCTCAAGCGCTTGGTAGATGAGTTTTTGACGAAATGTATTGATGACGTGATCTTCACCCCTGATGATATGAGAAATTTGCATTTCGATATCGTCTGCTACAACTGCAAAATTGTAGGTGGGTACAAAATCGCTTTTCAAAATAACAAAATCATCAAGAACGCCGGATGATATTTCTATCAATCCTTTAATCATGTCGTCAAAAGAAAGAGTTTGTTTGATGTCTTGCGGTAGTGCAAATCTTACTACCATCCCGGGTTTTGATCCATTTTTCAACTTCTCAAATTCGTGCTCGATAGAAAAATTAACATTTTTATTTTTGCAAATTCCTGGATATTTAAATGCCTGAGTGTCTGCTTGCGCTCTTAGCGCATTCATTTCCTCTTCAGTGCAAAAGCAAGGGTATGCTTTTTTTTGATCAATCAATTCTTGGATTAATTTGTGATGCTTGGATTGGTTTTGTGATTGAATGACTATTTTTTCATCAGACTGCATGCCTAGCCATTTCATCGATTCGATAATGTCTTGTGAAAATTCATCTGTTGATCTTGCAAGGTCTGTATCTTCAATTCGTAGTAAAAACTTTCCGTCCTGACTCTTTGCAAAAAGCCAGTTGAATATCGCGCTTCGCACGCCACCGATATGAAGCTTTCCAGTTGGAGAAGGTGCAAAGCGGACCCGAATATTATTGTTAATAAATCCAGAATTTTCGTTGCTCATCTGTGCACCTTTTTTAAATATTAAACTTCAGTAATTAAAGACATTTTTTTTGTAACAATTGCATCGATAGAACCAGAGTCAAGATTGCTCTTGTTTGTGATATCTTTGCTTTTTCTTAGCAATGTTGTTCCAACTGATGATGCTTTTTGGAAATCTTGTTTTTTATAAAAATGCTCAAACAGCTCATACAATGCAAATTTTTGTGTTGCATAATTTGCGCCAAGGCCAAGAACTTCTAGTTCTTCTTCTGCTGTTTTTACAACGACTTCATTTTCATCATTTAAAGAAATTCTTGCGATTTGCAGGTTGATAAAATCTTTTAAAAAGTCTGAAGATGTTTGATTTTTAGATTCATTAAGAATGTTTTTTGCAGAAGTATACTCTTCTTGAGAAATAAGGAGGCTTGCTTGAACTAAGTTAAATAATGCAGATAAGTCTGATGATGAGTGTTCTTTAAGCGTTGCTTTTATTTCTTCTGATAATTCCGAAAGATTTGTAGCGTCTTTTTCAGAGCCGATTTTTTCTAATTTTTCGATGAGATCACTTAGAGCTTGGCTTGCATTACTGTTTTTTTGGTTTTTGTAGTTTTGATATGCAAAAAAAGCAGCTGTGCCAACCCCGGCGAAAGCTAAGATCATCAATAAGGTTTTGTAGTTTTGAAACACAAACTCTGAAATTTTATCTTTTGGAACTGGTTTATTACCAAAGTTTTCCATAAATTGCTCCACCAAAAATAACAATAGAACTGTTGCGTTTTCAGAGATGTCTTACTTGGTGCATCTTGTACTTGGCAACAGATCTATTTTAAATATACGACACTAGCTTTAAAGTTAAACTAGCTATTTTTTTGATTGTTTTTTGCATGTTCTTGAGCTGCAATTTGTTGACGAGCTACAGCTTCTTCAACCGATTGAGTTCTTACTTGCGTTGCAATCTTTCTTTCTTGGTTACGCTCTTCTTTAGAACGAAATACTTTTACACCGTTGTAAAAGCCGCATAGACCGCAGACTGCGTGAGAAGTTTTGAGCCCGTTGCATGTGCCGCATGTGCTTGCAAATTGAGGAATTCTATGTTTTCCTGCCGATCTTTTATTACTTCTGGATTTAGAATGTTGACGTTTTGGCGTTGGCATCGTGACCCTTTGATTTTCCGAATAATGTTATTAAATTATCACTTCTTTGCTCCAATTAATCATATTAAACCGGTTTTTTTTGTCAAAGTTTAAAAATAAATTTAGTATAAAAAGGTAAGAATAAGATATTTGTTTGGCCTGTCGCAAGAGCTATTTTGTCTAAAAAAAGACTTTAAAATAGCTGTTTTTGCGCTTTTAAAGGGGATTTTGTGTCAAAAGTTTCATTAGAATTAATTCAGAAGCTCAGAGAAAGAACTGGCGTAGGAATGATGGATTGCCGAAAAGCGCTTGAAGAAGCGGGCGGCGATTTGGAAGAAGCTGTAACCATTTTGCGTAAAAAAGGTGTGGCTGTAGCTGCAAAAAGATCTGAAAACCCAACTGAGAATGGAATTGTTGAAGGGTTTGTGAACGATCAATATGCAACTTTAGTCGAGATTAGCTGTGAAACAGACTTTTCTGCAAAAACAGATGCTATGAGAAATTTTGCCAAGACTGTAGCTCAAACAGCTGCTAGCGATTTTAATAATATCGAAGAATTGATGCTCAAAGCTACGGCTCAAGGTAGCTCTGTGCAGCAACACCTTGATGATTTGATTGCAAAAATTTGTGAAAGCATCAAAGTTTCAAAAGCAGAGACAATTAAATTTGATTCTCACAGCGTGGTATCTACCTACATTCACCCAGACAACTCTGTTGGTTGTATCGTAGAACTTAACGCAGATAGAGCAATCGCTCCAAATGAGAAGGAAAAGATTGCTGCGCTTGCAAAAGATTTGTGCATGCAGGTAGCTGTAACTAACCCAATCGCTGTTGGTCCAGAATCAATTAGCGCAGAAACTTTGGCTAGAGAGCAAGAAACTGCAAAGGCTTTAGCACTTCAAAGTGGCAAGCCAGAGCAATTCTGGGATAAAATTATTGATGGTAAAATGAGAAAGTTTTACTCAGAAGTATGCTTGACTCTTCAGCCATTTATTAAAGATGACTCTGTTACCGTTCAAAGCAAAATTGATCAGCTTGCAAAAGAATTTGGTATTTCCAAGCTTGTGCTTAAAAAGTTTGCAAGAATTGGTATCAAGAGATAATCAATCTTTTTCAAAAAGAAGCAGTAATCTTTGCCCAAAAACTTATTTGGTCAAATGAGCTATTGCTATTACTCCACTCGTAGGAAATGCCAGCTCCTATACCTCTAGGATTTGGTGTTTCCGTGTGGTAGAACAACTGAGCAAAGCATTGGGTTTGCAGCATCTCTGGAGTACTTGCGCTCTGCAAATCTAATTCAGCTTTGGTTGTTGTAGAATCATCAAGTCCTTCAAAAATAAAGCTTGAGGCGCTGTATACCATGTCTGTTCTATAAGAAATTGGCGGTACGCGGCCGTATAAACCGTCTGAAGCCCACTTCTCTATGTCTAGCTTTTCAGCTTGTTTAGCAAAAGCTCCAACTCCCAGGTCTAAAGAAAAACCCATAAATGAGACAGCTAGCGCAACGTTAGCTTCTGTGAAAAATCCTGGATAA
>JACCDG011472363.1_pt1 | contig 11247 bp, 8 predicted proteins | sample 7442471 | NCBI WGS metagenome assembly JACCDG01 (sample SAMN15323444, study PRJNA562643) | freshwater metagenome | isolation source: river surface water | place: USA:Blue River Watershed | collected 2017-08-17
CGGTGCGCCGGATTGGCGCAAAGCCTGGTCGACGTTGCGGATGAAATCTGCTTGCGCCAGTTGTGAGGCACTCACATTCACTGCCAAGGTCCAGTGGGCCGTGGCGGGCTGCTGGCTCCAGGCGTGCAGCTGGAGGCAGGCAGTTTCCAGCACCCACTGCCCCAGCGGCAAAATCATGCCGGTCTCCTCCGCCAGGCCAATGAACTGTCCTGGCGCCACCAAGCCGCGGTTGGGGTGCTGCCAGCGTACCAAGGCTTCTGCCCCCAAGCTGTGGCCCTGTTGGTCGACCTGCACTTGGTAATGCAGCACAAACTCGTTCCGCTGCAGGCCCAGCCGGATTTCCTTGGCCAGTTCGGCATGGGTGGCCACGGCGGCTTGCATGACAGGATCAAAAAAGCGCGCCGTATTACGCCCCGCAGCCTTGGCCTGGTACATGGCTACGTCGGCCTTCTTCAGCAGCTCGTCCATGCCCTCAACGTCTTGCATAAACACCACAATCCCAATGCTGGGGGTGCTGCTGTAGCTGTGCTGGCGCAAGTTGTAGGGTTGCGAGAGGGTATCCAGGATCTTGTGCGCTACTGCTTCGGCATGGGTGGCGGCTTCGCTGGCCAGGGGTGGCAAACCCTCCAGCAGCACCACAAACTCATCACCGCCGAGTCGGGCTACGCTGTCGCCTTCGCGCACACAGCTGCGCAGACGCGCGGCCACCTGCTGCAGCAGCTCGTCACCCACATCGTGGCCCAGCGTGTCATTGAGCAGCTTGAAGTGGTCCAAGTCCAGGAACATCAGCGCACCATGTTGCTGTAGCCGCGCAGCACTGGCCATGGCGTGGCGTACCCGGTCCAGCAGCAACCGGCGGTTGGGCAGACCTGTCAGGGGGTCATAGAAGGCCAGGCGCCGGATTTCCTCTTCGTCCTGGCGTTGTTGGGTGATGTCGCGCAGCAAAACCACATAGCTCTGTTGGGATGCATTCGGTATTTTCGAGAACGACAGGCTGACCGGAAAGCTGGGGCCACCGGGGCGGCGGGCCCGCGCCTCCAATGTTTTTCCACCGGCCTCTCGTGCGTCTATCTCGGCCAGCAGTGTCGGAATGTCAGTGGCACTGGCCAGCCAATCGGACAAGTGGCCATGCGGTGTAGGCAGGGCAGGCAGGCCCAGCATGGCACCCGCGGCATTGTTGTGCGTCAGGATCTGACCTTGCGGGTCTATCGTTAGCAGGCCGTCCACCATGCTGTCCAGAATGGCTTGGCGGTAGCGCCCACCGTCTTCCAGGGCACGCCGATGGGCTTCCAGTTTCTGTGCATGACGGTCGCGCTCTATAGCCAGTCCCAGCAGGTACGCACTGCGCTGGATGGCCCCCAGCTCAGCCTCCGACGGCGAACGCACGTGACGGTAGTAATTGCCAAACGTGCCCAAGGTGTGGCCTTGCGAGGACCGGATGGGAATGGACCAGCAGGCCCTGAGCCCGTAGCCCAGTGCCAGGTCACGGTAGTGCTCCCACAGGGGATTGTTGGCTATGTCGGCCACCAGCACGTCCCGGCCGGTGTATGCGGCCGTGCCACAGGAGCCGACATGGGGACCGATGGCGGCACCGTCCAGAGCCGCGCAGTAGGCAGCCGGTAAGCTGGGCGCCGCGCCATGGCGCAGGTGCAGCCCATCATCATCCAGCAGCAGCACGGAGCACTGAACGTCAGGGAAAGTCGCCTCAAAGTCCCGGATGAAGCTGTGCATGATGTCGCTCAGCGTGGCTTGGCTAGCCAGCATTTCCAGCAGCTTGCGTTCCGAGCGGGCTTGCTGCTCCAGGTGCCTTTGCTCCGTGATGTCCTGCGTCGTACCCACCAGGTATTGCGGTGCGCCTGTTGCATCGAAAACCGGGGCCAGTGTGGTGTGCATGCGGCGGTGCACGGCGTCGGCCCGCCACACCAGGTCTTCGTTGCTGATGGCGTGGCCTTGGGTGAAGGCGGTACGGTCTTGCGCAGCGAAATGCGCCATCTGTGCAGGGGTAAAGAAAGCTGCTTCAGCGTGGGGTTCCAATGGCGTATCGCCCAATGCCAAGGTGTTTCGCCAAGCCTGGTTCAAAAACAGCACTTCCCCCTGTGCGTTCTTCACAAACAAGGGCACCGGAACAGCGTCCAGCAGACGCTGCAGATCGGCGGGCGGCAGAACGCGAAGGGGAGATCCCGTCATGGTCAACACAGGCGCGGTGTTGACCCTGGGGTCAGGGCAGCTTGAACACCTGCACCGAGCGCGCCAAGGTGGCGGCGCTCGCGTTCAAGCCTGCCGCCGACGCTGCTGACTCTTCCACCAGCGCAGCGTTTTGCTGCGTCACTGTGTCCAGTTGCGTCACCGCCTCATTGACCTGTGCAATGCCGATCGCCTGCTCTTTGGTCGCACTGCCAATCAGCTGGATCAGGTCACCCACTTCCTTCACCGATTGGACCACTTCGTCAATGGTGCGGCCAGCACCCGTCATCTGGTGGTAGCCCGACGAAATTTGCTCGGACGACTGCGCAATCAGCTCACGAATCTCTTTGGCAGCCACGGCACTGCGTTGGGCCAGGGCCCGTACTTCAGTGGCCACCACGGCAAAGCCGCGGCCCTGTTCACCCGCGCGGGCCGCCTCGACCGCGGCATTGAGGGCCAGGATGTTGGTCTGGAAGGCGATACCCTCAATCACACCAATGATGTCGCGCATCTTCCCGGACGAGGCGTCAATCGCCTGCATGGCCTGGCTCACTTGGTGCACCGCATTGCCGCCCTGCGTCGCGACCTCGGTGCTTCTGGCGCTCTGGCTGCTCACGCGGGCAGCGGTGTCCGCCGTTTGTTTGACCGTGCTGGACAACTCTTCCATCGAGGCAGCGGTTTCTTCCAGGCTGCTGGCCTGGGCCTCCGTGCGGGCTGACAAATCCATGCCGCCTTCCGCAATCTCTGCGGCCGAGCGCGTAAAGATGGCAATCTCTCCGCGCACATCGCCCACGACGGCGCGCAAATTGATCTGAATTTGTCGCAACGCACGGATCATGGTACCCAGAGGCGGCGGGTACTGCCCCTCCACCGAGGTGGTGAGGTTGCAGCCGGCCAAGTCGTCGGCAAAGGTCTCGGCTGCACCGATGGCTGCAGCAAAACGCAACTGGAACCAGGCCAGCACACAGCCCGCCCCAATCAGCAGGGAGACCAGTTGTGCGGCCACCGCCGCCCAGCCTTGCATACCCAAGAACTGCGGCACCATGGCCAGCAGCGTCATACCCAGCAGGGCCAGGCCCAAGCGCGTGGTCAGGGTGATGCGGGTGAGGGCGCCCAGCCAGCCGCGCGGGCCGCGGTAGCGTACTTCGCCTCCCCGCAGGTAAATGGGGCTTTTGCCAGCCTGGCTGTCGGCGCGCATTTGGGCATAGAGTGCCTCGGCGGCCTGCACATCCTGGCGGCTGGGCTTGATGCGGACCGACATGTAGCCCTTGGGCTTGCCGTTTTCCAGGATCGGGGTGACGTTGGCCTGTACCCAGTAGTGGTCACCATTTTTTCGGCGGTTTTTTACCAACGCGGTCCACGGATGGCCGTGGCCTATGGTTTGCCACATGTCCTTGTAAGCCTCGGGGGGCATGTCAGGATGGCGCACCAGGTTGTGGGGTTGGCCTATGAGCTCTTCGTAAGTAAAGCCGCTGGTTTCCACAAAGGCATGGTTGCAGTGGGTAATGATGCCTTTGGTGTCCGTCATGGACACCAACATGTGGTCGGCAGGGTACTCGTACTCCCGTTGGGTCACAGGTAGGTTAGTGCGCATCAGCTTTTCTCCCCCAAAGATTTTTGGAAATCTGTCCTAGATCAACCGCAAAAACATTTAGCAACAAGTAGGACCCGGAAGTCAACTCGGATAACCTGAGGGTATGTTGCTTAATTGATGTGCATCAAGCTCGTGTTGCCCGTACAAAAAAAGCCGGGCGCACCCCAGTGCAGCTTGCCAAAGGCCGCGTAACGGGCGCTTTGCCGTATGATTTTTGGCATGCAACGCCGCTACTTTCTTCTCAGCCCCCTCGCTTTCACCACAGGAGCCGCCATGGCCGACACCCCCAAAGTCCAGTCGCTGGATGACGTCATGCGTTGGCTCGACAAGCTGGACCGGGCCAGCCAGGTACGGAGCAGTACGGTCTGGAAGATGTCGGCGGTGCTGGAACACATGGCACAAAGTGTGGACATGAGCATGGACGGTTTCCCGGAGCCCAAGAGTGCACTGTTCCAAGCCACATTGGGCAGTGCAGCGTTTGCTGTTTTCCGGCTGCGCGGCAAGATGTCGCATGGCTTGACAGAACCGATTCCCGGCGCGCCTGTTTTGCCGCAGAGCGACGACTTCAAACCGGGGATCGCGCGTTTGCGCAATGCGGTGCAGCGCTTTCAGACCCATGCGGGGCCGCTACGCCCGCACTTCGCTTACGGCGCCCTGAGCCGTGCCGACTTTGCGCTGGCGCACACTTTGCACATCGCCAATCACCAGGACGAAATCACCGTGCAGTGAAGCCTCAGGGCTTGCCGATCGCCTGCAGGGCTGAGCGTAGCGTGTCCCAGCCAGCAAGTGACTCTGGGGTGCGCCCCGCAGCACAGTCTTCCTCCAGCGCCAAGGCCAGCGCACTCTGAGTTGGGTAACCCAGCATTCGCAACACCGATTTGGCGTTGTGCGCCAGGTGGCGCAGCGAAACCAGGTCGCGTGCGGCCGCCGCAGTGGCCCCGTTGTGGACATCGTGTGCAAATTGGGCCAGGCAGGTGGCGCGGTATGCGCGGTACAAGTCGCCATTACCCCCGAAATATTCGTCAATCGCCGCCTGCGCATGCGCGCGTGCTGCGTTTGCCGGGACGGGTTCCGGTGCGGCTATGGCTGGTGGCTTGGGGGAGGCCGGTGCAAGTGCCTCGTTGATGCAATCCACCAATTGCATGACGGATACGGGCTTGTCCAAGAGGCACCAAACATCCATGTGCACCAGTTCCTCGCGCCTGGAGGGCGTCAGCCCAGCGCTGAGCACCACCACGCGTGCGGGGCCGCGCAAGGCCGGCTGGTCCTTCAGGCGTTGCAGCAAGCCCAGCCCGGATTCACCCGGCATCATGAGGTCAGTGATGATGACCTGAAAGGCACTTTCCTGCAGCACCTGCACGGCAGCGTTGACCCGGTCGCAGGCAATCAGCTCCAGCGCCATGTCTTCCAAGGCCATGTGCACAAAACGTCGCAAAGCCGGGTCGTCGTCGACCAGCAGAATGCGGGCCGCTGCGGAGGTCATGGTGAAGGTAGCACTCGTTTGTTCAGGCAGGCGCTGAGCAGGGCGGGCAGCTCAACGACAAGCTGTGGCTTGTGTACGACCGCAATATCCTGCAGGGCCAATGCGTAGGGAGCCCGTTGAGAGACATCCAAAGAGGTCACCACGATGATTTGCATGGCCTGAAACTGGGGCATGGCGCGCAGGCGGGTAATCAAAGCCGCACCGTCAATGCCGGGCAGCAGGATGTCCACCATCAGCACATCGGGTTGGTACTGACCGACCATGGCCAGGCCGGCGATGCCATCGCTGGCGGTCAGCAGCTCTACCTGAGGGAATTGTTGATCCAGCAGCAGTTTGATCAGGTTCTGGAAATGGGCCGAATCTTCGATCAACAACACCCTGGGGGCGTTGCGCGCGGTGCTTGGGAGCGGGGCAGCCCGGTGGCCCGCTGTGGCGGGCGCGGGAGGCTGCGTGGCTGTGCCTTGCCGTTCGCCCTGGCGCCAGCGTTCTACGGAGGTTCGGGAGATGCGCCGGTGCCCGCCCGGTGTCTTCCACGCTTCCAGCTCGCCCCGGTCCACCATCAACTGGACCGAGCGCACTGCCAGCCCTAGCAGGCGTGCGGCCTCCAACGTGGTGACCGTGGCGTCTGTGGCGACCTTTTGGGGTGGAGTCTTGTCTGATTGCATCAATTGAGTCTATCAAAAACATCAGCTCGGCAGAAAATGATTGCATTTGATCAAAATGATAGATATGATTTGTACATTGATGAAAACCAAGCGAGGCCGCCCTCTGTGCGGAGATGGCTTATGAAAAAGATTTTGATCGTGGAAGACCACGCAGACATTCGGCGATTGATTCGAATGACTTTGGAGTTCGACAATTACGACATTCGTGAGGCCGAGGACGGTGACTCTGCGCTGGCGATGGCCCAAGAATTTGAGCCGGATTTGCTATTGCTGGATGTGATGATGCCCGGCGGACTCAGTGGCCTGGACGTGTGTTCCATGATCAAGCTCCAATACAAAGCCCCCCGGGTGGTCCTGCTGTCAGCCCGCGGGCGCAGTGAAGATTTGGAAGCCGGCATGCGAGCCGGTGCGGATGCCTATCTGGTCAAGCCCTTCAGCCCGCTGGCACTGATCGAAACCATCAATGCGCAGTGGGAGGTTGCATGACGACGGAGTTGGGCACGGAGCTGCCGGAGGAGCCCGGCGGGGGCAACAGTTTTTCGCCAGAGGCCTCCATGCAAATGGAGCGCCTGATCGGGGACTTTGGGCGCATGTACCGTGAGCGCAACGATGCGCTCAATGAAGTGGCCCATGCGCACCATGAAGCGCTTTTCCGCTTGTCCTTGGCAGCTGACCTGAAAGATGACGACACCGGTGTGCACATCATCCGGATTGGCTTCTTGTCAGAAGCGCTGGCCCTGCTGATCGGGGAGTCCCCCGCCAAAGCCGCCATGCTGCGCAAAGCAGCACCCATGCATGACATTGGCAAGATTGGGATCCCGGACCGGGTCCTCAAAAAGCCCGGTGCGTTTGACCCTGAAGAGCGGGCCATCATGAATGAACACTCCCGCATGGGGGCTGAAATTCTGGGACGCTCGCGTATCCCGTTGTTTCAGTTGGCGGCCGAACTGGCTTTGTCGCACCATGAGCGTTGGGATGGCAGCGGCTACCCCTCCCAGCTTGCCGGGCAGGCCATTCCCCTGTCGGGCCGCATTGTGGCGGTGGTGGACTTTTTCGATGCCTTGACCATGGACCGTGTGTACCGCCCGGCCATGTCGGTCGAGGTGGCCTTGTCCATGCTGCAGGCGCAGCGTGGCAAGGCTTTCGACCCGGAGATTGTGGATACATTCATGGCAAACGCAGTAGAACTCAATGCCCTGCGGGAGCGCATCAATGCCAGCCATTTGAGTTATTCGGATTTGGTAAAGGGAGGTTTCTGAGATGGCGAAGATTTTTGGAACTGTCGCACAGGCGAGCCACACGGTGCCCAGCAAGTTGCTAGGCTGGGCCTGTGCCTTGAGCATTGGATGGCTTGTAGCGGGACCTGCCACAGCGGCAGGCGTGTTGGAGCGCATCAAAGCCACGGACACCGTGCGCGTTTGTATTTGGCCGGACTACTTTGGCGTGAGCCACCGCAACCCCAACACCCAGCAGCTCGAAGGTGTAGACATTGATTTGTCGGCCGAGCTGGGCAAAGACCTCAAAGCCAAGGTGCAGTATGTGGATTCGTCGTTCGCCACATTGGTGGACGATGTGACGGCGGAGCGCTGCGATGTCGCCATGTTTGCCGTGGGCATGCTGGCCCAGCGCCTGCAGCATCTCAAGTTTTCGCGTCCCTACATGCAAAGCGATATCTACGCCATCAGCACCAAGAGCAACCGCACGGTGCGCCAATGGTCCGACATTGACCAGCCCGGCGTGCTGGTGGGTGTGCAAGGTGGCACCTTCATGGAGCCGGTGATGAAGGCCAAGCTGACGCAGGCCCAGATGGTGGTCATCAAGCCACCCCAGACCCGCGAACGCGAGCTGGAAGCAGGGCGTATCGATGTTTTCATGACCGATTTTCCCTACAGCCGCCGCTTGCTCAGCAACGCGGACTGGGCCAAGCTGATTGCACCGCCGACGCCGTTCTCGGTCTTGCCTTACGGCTATGCCGTCAAGCCGGGCGATGACGCTTGGCTGGCCGTGGTCGACGGTTTTGTGGCGCGCATCAAAAAAGACGGGCGTCTGCGTGCGGCTGCGACGCGCCATGGCCTGTTGCCCATCGTGGTGAACGACTGACAATTGCCCGTGCATATGCAGCAGCCTGATTTTTCTGCCCACACGCTGCGGCGCTTTGCAGCGCTGGCGACGGCACTAGGGCTGGTGCTGTCCTTGGCGGTTGTGGCTGCGGTGGTGTGGTTGGGCTGGTATGAGTACCAGGAGGTGTTGGAGTCCGATCGGGCCCGCAGCGAGTTGGAAGCGCGCGTGATTGATGACCACGCGACCCGTACTGTGGAGACGGCGTCGCTGGTTCTGGCCTATGTGGGCAGTCAGCTGCATGCAGCTGACATGGCACATGCCCACCGGGCGGACCCTTTGCTGGCACAGGCCTTGGCGGCGCTGCCCTTTGTGCGCAGCCTGCATTTGCTCGATGGCACGGGCCACGTGCTGGCCAGTACTGCGGCCAGTGATGTGGGCTTGGCAGTCCCCTTGGAACGCTTGGGGCCCACACCTGCACCGGGGCGGGATGTGCTGGGTGTGTTCCAGCACGGGCGGGGGCTCAGTGCCTTGGGTAGTGCAGCCCCATCGGCTGCCACCAACATCGGATTCATCCCGTTCAGTCGGGGGCTGCGCAATGCCGATGGCAAGCCCCTGCTTCTGGTGGCGCTGATCAATCCTGATTTCTTGTCGAGCTTCCAACTGCTCACCTTGGGCGACCAGCACGACAGTGTCTACCTTTTGAACTACCAGGGGGTGGTATTGGTCAGCAGTGGCCCGCGTGCGGCCAACCCGGGCGCCGTGTTTGGGGACCATCCGGTGTTTCGCAAGTTTTTGCCCTCCCGCGAGCATTTCACCTACGAAGGTGATGGCGCTTCGCCCGGTACCCAGGTGGTGTCATTCCGGCTGTCCAAAACCCGGCCGCTGGTGGTCGTGGTGGAGCAGCCTTTGGCGCTCACGCGCGAGCACTGGCTGACATCCGTACGCTGGTTCATCACCGCGGCTGTAGTCTGTGTGTTGTTTCTGGTGCTCACGACGGTGGGGATACGCCGCAGCCTGCGTGCCCGCGAACGGGGACTGGTGGCCCTGGAGAATGCACGTGCGGAAGTGGTGCGTAAAGAACACGATCTGCATGTGCTGGTGAAGAGTGTGCAAGAGTTGCTGTTTCGCACTGACCCTGAGGGCGTTTTGACCTATGTGAATGAGCGCTGGATGGCCGTGACGGGCCACAGCGTTGCGCAGGCGCAAAACCACGCTTTGACCGAGTGGGTCTGTGAGGCCGACCGTGCAGGCGTGGCCCAGTTGTTTGCCCTTGACAACACGGCAGCCGTACGGACGAAAACTGCCAGCATGCGTGCCAGCGACGGCAGCCTGCACCGCTTTGATATCGCCGTGGTGCCCCTGTGGGAGGGGGAAGACATCATTGGTTTTGCGGGCAGCGCAGTGGATGTGACCGAACGCCTGGCCGCCGAGAGTGCCTTGCAGCACCAGCTTGACTTTGTGGCCTTCTTGCTGGAAATCAGCCCCTTGCCAGTGGCCACCTTTGACCGCTATGGCCGCTATGTGTCGGTCAACCGGGCGTGGGAAGATTTCACCGGCATGCTGCGCAGCCGGGTGATAGGGCAGACGGCCAGTGCGTTCATGGCCTCCGCCGATGCCGCATTACACGCAGCGAAAGATGCAGAGGTCTCGCCTTCCGGGGGCAGCCTGCGTTACGAGTCTGCACTCCGGCACCGTGATGGAAGCCTGCGGGAAGTCATCATCACCAAGGTGGTCTTGCCGGGCGATGAGCAGCATGCCAACGGCGGCCTGCTCAGCACCCTGATGGATGTGAGTGAATTCCGTGCCGCCGAGCGTGCCAAGGATGCGGCACGGCATGCTGCCGAAGAATCGTCGCGCACCAAGTCCGATTTCATTGCCAATATCAGCCACGAACTGCGCACCCCCTTGCAATCCATTTTGGGGTTCTCCGAACTCGGCATGATGCGTGGCAAGGATCAGCCCCGGCTGATGGGCATGTTCACCGACATCCACGCTGCCGGTGCCCGCATGCTGGCACTGGTCAACGATTTGCTGGATGTCTCCAAAATCGCCAGCACCTTGGGCGCAGTCAATTTGGAGCGCACCGACATTCGCGGACTGATCGGACCCGTGTTGCAGGAGCTCACGCCGCAAATCCATGCCAAGAGCCTGGCTGTTGACATGCAACTCGGACCTGTGCCCCTGATTGCCAAGGTGGACCCCGTGCGATTTGCCCAGGTAGTGCGCAATGTGCTGGCCAATGCCATCAAGTTCGCGCCAGCGCAGACCGGTATTGCACTCAGCGCCTACCTGACGGGGGAGGACCGCATCTGCGTCAGCGTGCGGGACCATGGTGCAGGCATTCCCCCCGCAGAGCTGGACCGCATTTTTGAAGCCTTTGTGCAGTCCAGCCGCACCCAGGATGGCTCCGGCGGCACCGGCCTGGGCTTGGCGATTTGCAAAACCATCATGGACGCCCACGGCGGCCGTATTACCGCAGAGAACGCCCCGGACGGTGGCGCTGTGTTCCGCATTTACCTGCCTGCACGCCGCAGCGCCCAGCGCGAGACAGATTTCCATTCGATCTATTGAGCGCGCCCTGTATTCGGGCGTGTGCGCATCAGAAGAGCTGCCCCGTCAGTGGGTCATTTGCTCCTGAATCGATAGCTTCTCGCGCAGTATTCATATGGCCTGAAGGCCCATTTTGTTTGAAATTGAGGGCCTGGGCGTCTTCTGCGCTTAGCAAAGTGCCCATGCGCACACCCAGCAGGCGCAGCCGCTTGTGCAGCGGCGCACGCTTGAGGCACAGGCCCGCCAGCCGCCGTATTTCTTTGGCATCGGCAATGTGGTGCGCGATGGTGATGTCCCGCGTCACCGCCGTGAAGTCCTCGTACTTGAGTTTGATGCCCACTGTCTTGCCCACATAGCCCTTGCGCTGCAGGTCGTCGGCCAGCTGTTCGCACAGGCGCGTGAAGATAGCGCCCAGCTCGGCCTTGTCGCGCACGGCGTGCAGATCGCGCTCGAACGAGGTTTCGCGGCTGATGCTCACCGGTTCGCTTTCCAGCACGATGGGGCGGTCGTCGCGTCCGCGCGCCGCATCAAACATCCAGGCTCCGGTCCGCTGTCCAAAGGTGTCCATCAGCCACTGCAGGTCTTTGGCCGCCAGCTGTCCAATCGTCTCAATGCCATGGCTCTTGAGCTTGGCATCCGCCTTGGGGCCGATGCCATTGATCTTGCGGCAGGCCAGTGGCCAGATCATGGTCTCCACATCCGTGTCGTAC
>JACCDG011019965.1_pt1 | contig 11243 bp, 11 predicted proteins | sample 7442471 | NCBI WGS metagenome assembly JACCDG01 (sample SAMN15323444, study PRJNA562643) | freshwater metagenome | isolation source: river surface water | place: USA:Blue River Watershed | collected 2017-08-17
AAAAAATAATTATTAATAACGAATAAATAAACGACTATGCGCACGACTCTCCCCTCGCAAGGGAAGCAGCGATGCTTATATTCTACCATTAAAAGAAACAGAAAGCGCTACTTGAGCTGTGGAACATCGCCCTCTCTGTTGTTATCAACATCAACACCGAGCGTGGTACCCACAAAGCGCACAAGAGTCCACGCTGCCACTATCACAAAGATGCCGATAATACCGTTGATGATGTGGTCGCGTGAGTTCTTACGCTCTTCTTCATTCTGCGAGATCACAAACTTGATAACGCCAGAAATGAAATAGATGAGGGCGAGAGTAATGAGGATCGGAATGATGTAATTGAGAGTGGTCTTGATAACCGTGAGAAGACCGTAGAGGTTGCCGCTTTCCATTAGTTAACTCCAAGGGTTGAAATAAGGAGGTTGACCAAGCCCCAAATGCCGACCATTGCAAAAAGTCCGACAATACCCCAAATGATCACCTTTCTTCCCTCAGCACGAGCTTCTTCGTTGTCGGCGTTGATCACGTACTGGATAATACCCCAGATGAAGAAGATGAGCGCGAGAGTGGCGAGAATAGGTACGAAGAATTTATTGATAAGACACACAAGGAAGGCTACGAGGTTCTTGAGTGAAGAATAACTGATCTCGGGGCACGTACCGAGGCTCACGAGTTGAGGAGAAGTGGCAAGCGTTACATCATTGTTGCCAACAAGTCCTGCATTTTCACCGTAATTTTCACTGTTACCCACAACAGTGCTATCGCTCTGAACAAGATCTCCATTCAGTTCTACTTGACCTCCTTGTAGGTTGTCGGAATCACCAGTGCTTCCTTGCAAGAATGCGTTGGAATCATAGCCATCGCCATTATCAAATATAGTGGGAGCCTGACCTGTGGTAGACGCGCCACTAGAAGAACCAGCAGTAAAAGTCGAAGTACCAGTACCCTTTCCTCCTTGTGCAAATGTTACAGCAGGCAAAGAGAAAAGCGTTATTGTGAAGATGAAAGCGGCTCCTATGAATACTGAATTCCTTTTTTTCATACTTATGATTTGAGCGAATCGATAGTGCTTGCAATACCCTGAGCCAGCACCCATGCACCGAGCAGCAAGGCGCCACCAATGAGTGTGTAAATGAACGTGTTTTTTGCTTTTTCAAGACCTTCGGGGTTGCCGAGTGCGGTCACAAAAAGGAAACCGGAATAGATGATGAAGAACGCCACGATAGGCACACCGATGATGAGGACGATGTTGAGAAGCTCTTCGACGAGACCACCGATGCTGTTTACTTTGATGGGGTTTTGGAGGCCAGACGTTTCTGAGGGTGTTCCACTTCCACCACTACTGAATCCTTCATTAGAACCACCACCTGTACTGAATCCTTCATTAGAACCACCACCTGTACTGATCATTTCATCTGCTCCACCACCTGTCTGCGCAACAGCAAACGAAGCAGCGCTAAAAGAAACAAATCCAAGCGCGATGATCAGTATAAAAAATTTCTTGATGTAGGTTTTCATATTCAAAAATTAGAGCGGTGTACTATCTAATAAACTTGCTTCCGGATCGAGTTCGAGCGAGGAAGTGATGGTCTTCACTATGAGCCATGCGGCAAGGACAAGGATCACACCCCACAATGCCTTCCAAAGCACCTTTTTCGCTTTTTCTTTCGTCTCTGCGTTTCCTCCACTCGTGAGGAAAAGAAAACCCACGTATGCGAATATAATAGCCGAAAGCGGAAGCATGAGCACTAAAATGAAGCCGAGAATACGCTGCACGAGCTCCATAAAGTCCTGAAAGCGACACGGGTCAGTAGGCGTACCATTACATTTTACCAAACTATTCGCATATTCTTCACTGTCAAAATCGGTGTCGTCGGCTGCGCCGTACATGGGGCCACCGGGAGTATCGGTTGCTGTATTTCCGCCACTACCTCCGCCAGTATCTGACGAACTTGCAGTCACAACAAAGGTTTGACCTGGTGTGTATGCAATAAGCGGGTTGGAAGATTTTACCAGTTTGAATATGTATTCTTCACCTGCGGTAAGGTTCGAAAGGCTGGCGGTAAACGTCACTTCCTGAAACACATTCATGATGGTGTTGAGTACCACAGGACCAAGCGTCGTCACTCCTTCCGATGCCAAGCCATAAGCTATTTTCATGTTCGGATTTTCGTTATCAGAAGAGGCTGTAATAGAGCATGGAATCTGCACGCTTGTTGTTGTAGAAGTAAACCCATCAGCAGGAAAGACAGAACACTGTACTTCAAAGTATCCATCATCGGAGTTATCTTGTGCAGGAACAGTGCCGTATTCAGTATTGGCTGAACTATACAAAAGAGGTGTCGAATAATTTCCACCGATGCGAACACGAAAATAGTAAGATGTGCCCGGCAAGAGAATATTTGTCGGAAACGCAAGCGCTTCTGATATCATGCCGTTATTAGTCACAGGCACCTGCCCTGCTGGAATGTCGTAGCTTTGTGTGGTTATTTGACCATCAAAATACTGGCCGGTGCTCGCATCAACATAAATCGTTTTTGAAAACGGAATCGTGGCATAGGCTACGCCACCCGGATCGGTGGTTACTGTGGCTTGAAAAAAATTGGGGCTAATGCGCGCTTCAACCGCGATGGAATTTCCTGAAAGAGAAACACTATCGAGCATGATACCTGAAGAAACCTGCGCGCGAAGAGAATCACTCGGAGCGAAAAACGCGCACACTAGAAGAAGAGCGGGGATAATTCCTTTTTTCAAAAACATCATCATGTACTTAGTATACCGCATACATTTCTTTTAGCCGCTGATAAGTCGTGAAAACGCATTCTGCGCTTCTGAAACGGCTTGTTCGGGAGTCTTGGCGCCAGAGATAACTGTATCAAATAGATTTTCAAAAATTGGATTAGTACCAGTATCACTCGGATCAAGCCAGCCTTTAGAAATGAGCGCGGAAGTATAGAGTAATTGACCATAGAGATTCTGCGGATAGTTGGCGCGACCAAGAAGCTCAAGGCGAGCAGGAGCTACGGGGTTTTTATCAATAAGTCCATTCACTATTTTCTGCACGAAATCTTTTCCTGAAAGCACCGTTGTGGCTGCAGTAAACGCAGTGTTGAAATTCTTGCTAGTCTTCACGATGGCGACACCCGTAAGGCGACCAATGGTTGTTTGCTCAGCCGTACCGCTGATCTGCGGCACGCGCGCAACATCGAAATTGAGATTGGGATTGCGAGCTGAAATAGACGGTATTTCACTAGCATACCCAAAATAGAACGCGAGATCTTCAGCAATGAATGCTTCAAGTGAAGAATCTTTTGCACGATTCCATGTATAGAATGCGCCAAGAGGATCAGTGAACTGCGATTGGAAACGGAGCGACTCTACCGCAGGATTCACACCACTAGGAGCGGAACCTGAAAAGGTAGATTTATAACCGCCCATAGTCGTCCGTGCCACGATCGGATTTCCAAGCTGGAGAAGCATGAGAGAAAAAATATCCTTTGAGTGTGTCACATTGCGAGGTGAACCGAGCGCAACGCCACTTTTAAGAATAGTCGTTCCCTCTTTTTTGGTGAAAAGTGGCACCATGCTTTTCAATTCTTCCCACGTTGCAGGCGCTTTGGTGATACCTCCGTCTTGCAAGAGGTTTTGGTTGTAGAAGAGAACCATCGGATCCACTAAAATAGGAAGAGCGACAACGCCTGTTGGGGTGAGAAAGAGTCTCCCTTCTTCTATATATGCATCACGAAATGCACGCTCACTGAGACTTTCATATGGAATAGGATAGAGCTTGTTCTCGAGGCGCACAACGCGATCTTCTGTGAGGAAAATGATATCAGGTCCCACACCCGATGCGATACTTTCAGAAAGGTCAGATTCAAAGGTCTCAGGCGAACGCTGTATGTATCGCAACTGAAATGTCTTGCTCGTGTTATTGAAATTGGTGAAGATGGGTTCTATAAGATCCTGACGAAAGGTTCCCCACACGACGACCATTCCGGTACCTTCAGCGGAACTTCCCCCTTTCTTTTTGGAAAACATAATGAGCGCAACAACAGCCGCGAACACAAAGACGACGAGAATAATGATTTGGAATTTAGATTTTTGCATAAAGGTTATGAAGCAGCGACGCCGCGAACGAATAATAGGCCGAAGTGATGATCTCCAGCGGGAATTTCTTTTTGTATCGAGAATCCGTATTTTTGAAATGCTTCGGTGGCTTTTTCTTTCGTAACCACTGATTTCGCATCAGGTCCCATTCCACCAAAGGCTTCAGTCCAATCAATAAAAAGCACCCGTCCGCCGCGCTTCACAATGCGCGCAAGTTCGCGGATGAAATCGTCTTTGTGTTCTACTTGAAAAAAGACGTTAGAAACAAGTGCAAGATCGACTGACTCATTGGAAAGCTTTGTGCCGCCTGGCTTTTCGATATCACCCCAGATGCACTCCACGACATCACGAAGAGAAAGAGGGACATCATTTTTAAGACGCGTCACAATATCTTTCTGCACTTCAATGGCATACACTTTTCCACCAGGCGAAACCATCCGCGCTGCGTTCATGGTGTACACGCCCGCACCCGCACCAAGATCGGCGATTTTCATTCCGGGTTTTATTTCAATCGACGAAAGAATAGCTTCTGGACTGAGGAACATATGGAGATAGTATACAAGGAAAAACAAAGAACGAAAAGGAGCCCGCAGGATGTGCATACAAAAGAATTTCAACTGTTGGAATCTACCGCTCTCACAGATCGTGAAAAATTTCACGATACGGAATATTTCATCGGCAAGTTATTTTTTGAAATTCTTTTGTATGCACATCCTGCGGGCTCCGTGTGGCAACCTAGTACCCCATCGCCTTCGCAATTCTTTCAAGCGCTACAATAAATGCCGCGCGACGCATATCAGTCTTGTGTTCCACTGACGTATCGAAGATCGCTGTTGATTCACGATTCATCGCTTCTTTCAATTTTGCAAACACATCTTCCTCCGTCCATCGCTCCCCTTTCATGTTTTGTTCCCATTCGTAGGTAGAAACAGTCACACCGCCAGAGTTGGCGAGAATATCTGGCACGACATGAATTCCGCGTCCAAAAAGAATGTCATCAGCCGCTGTAGTTGTTGGGCCGTTTGCAAGTTCAAGAATAAACTTTGCTTTAATATCATTTGCATTTTTTTCAGTGATTTGGTTTTCAAGCGCAGCTGGGATGAGTACATCCACGGGAAGCGCGAGAAGTTCTTCTTGCGTCACAACTGTCGCTCCTGGGAATCCAGCAAGTGTTCCATTCTGCTTTTTGTATTCTTCAACTTCTTTGTACGAGAGTCCATCTGCTTTGTAGATACCACCTTTGGAGTCCGAAAGTGCCACTACAGTGTGTCCATGCTGCGCAAAAATTTCTGCAGCATTGCCACCCACGTTTCCCATACCTTGAATAGCAACGGTTACTTTTTCAGGAAGACCTGCTTTCTCGCGAAGTGCATCGAAGACATAGAAACCTCCAAGACCTGTCGCTGGACCACGTCCTTCTGAACCACCTTTATCAACCGGCTTCCCTGTGATCACCGCGCCGCGTGTATCGCCTGTAATTTTCCCGAATTCATCGTTCATCCAATCCATCATTTCCGGAGTAGTGTTCACATCCGGAGCTGGCACATCTTTTTCTGGACCAAAGATATCAACAAGACTGCGCATGTATCCGCGTGAAAGATGTTCGAGTTCTCCTTTTGAAAGCGGTTTTGGATCAAGTGTAATACCACCCTTTCCTCCACCCATCGGAATATTCGCAACGGCACACTTGAGCGCCATCCAAAATGCGAGCGCTTTCACTTCGCTGATATCAGTATCCTGGTGGTAGCGGATTCCACCCTTGTATGGACCACGCGCATTGTTGTATTCCACGCGATAGCCATGAAAAACGCGGAGTGTGCCGTCGTCCATTTTCACAGGAATAGACACGTGCACTTCACGGTTGGGCGCTTCAAGCTGCGCGAGAAACTCTGCAGGAAAACTTTTGATAGCGGTTGCGCGAGAAAGTTGAGCGAGCGCGTTTTCGAATGGATTGATTGAAGACATGAATGTATTTTTTTAATTAATAGTTCAAGATGTATGCGAACATGAGCGGCGCAACGATAGTAGCGTCGCTTTCGATAATGTATTTCGGTGTGTGAATGTCGAGCTTACCCCACGTGATCTTTTCATTGGGCACAGCTCCCGAGTACGAACCGTAACTGGTTGTCGAATCCGAAATCTGGCAGAAGTAGCTCCAAAACGGAATGTCATGCATTTCCATATCTTGGTAAAGCATCGGCACAACGCAGATCGGAAAGTCTCCGGCGATACCACCACCGATCTGGAAGAATCCCACACCTTGGCCACCTGAATTTTTTGTATACCAATCGGCAAGCATCTGCATGTATTCGATTCCGCTTTTCATTGTCTGTGCTTTGAGTTCGCCTTTGATACAGTATGACGCAAAAATATTTCCCATCGTTGAGTCTTCCCACCCTGGAACGATAATCGGAAGATTCTTTTCAGCAGCCGCGATCATCCATGAATTTTTTGGATCGATCTGGTGGTATTGATCGAGCACACCGGAAAGAATCATCTTGTACATGTATTCGTGCGGAAGATAGCGCTCACCTTTTGCTTCAGCATCCTTCCAAATTTCTACGATATGTTTCTGCAAGCGGCGAAATGCTTCTTCTTCAGGAATACACGTGTCAGTGACGCGGTTGAGTCCGCGGTCGAGAAGATCGCGCTCCTGTTCAGCGGTGAGGTCGCGGTAGTGCGGCACGCGTTCGTAGTGGTCGTGCGCGACGAGGTTCATGAGGTCTTCTTCGAGGTTTGCACCGGTACATGAAATGATATCTACTTTTCCTGCGCGAATCATTTCGGCAAGAGAAATACCAAGCTCGGCTGTCGACATTGCGCCGGCAAGCGTGATCATCATTTTGCCGCCTTTGGCAAGATGCGCTTCGTAGCCTTTTGCCGCGTCCACAACGGTGGCTGAGTTAAAATGGAGATAGTGTTCGTCCATGAACGAACGGATACTGGTGGGTTTGTTCATACTTTTTTACTTAAACTTGTAAGAGTCGTAGATACAAGAATACCATATTTATCCACGGGCAAGTACTTTTTAGGGGTGTTGCAAACTACGGGATATTGTGTAATATATAAGAGCCGAGTTTTCGGGCCCTTAGCTCATCTGGTAGAGCACCTCATTTGCAATGAGGGGGTGGCAGGTTCGAGTCCTGTAGGGTCCACACACTTTTAAACAAGTCGCCAAGAGGCGGCTTTTGTTTTTGGTAAATACTGTTATCATTTGCATATATGGAACAAACACAACCCCAGGAGATTTCCTGGAACGTTTCTTTTAAAAACTTACCAGTCACATCCCACGACCGTCGGATAACTTGGAAATTATTTCTTATATTTTTAATCGTCATCTTTGGTGTAGCAGTTATTGGAAACATTATTTACGGATCTCCTACTGACTCATTTGAAAACAAACTGACATTCTTACTTCCCATAATACTAGTTACAGCTGCTCTACAATTTGTACTATTCCTTATATATTCAACTTTTATTTGGCCGAAGGGAAAAACAAAAAGTATTGATTTCTCCTATACTCTTTCAGAACATGGAATAATAACCATCCAGAAGAGCTTGAATAGAACATTAACCAGCCGTTTATCTTGGAAAAGTATTACTAAATACGAATGCCCCATAACAGAGAAAAGTTTGTCATATCAGTTACAGTTAGGTCCAAGTATAGGCTTATGGCAGTCTGAGGCTGAGAAAAACGATGTGAAGCCCTTCGTTGTATGGAGTTACATGATACCAATAGGCGCAAAATCCTATCCCCATCTTCTATACACACCGGAAAGTCTCAACAACTCAGTAAAGACGTATATTGAACAACACGCTGGAAACACCGTAAAACGCGTAACCCGTTGGTTTAGTAGACTGCTGTTATTTTTCCTGGTAGTTATCTTTATAATGACAATACAATATTTTACACAAAGATAGCTTGCTGCAATTCCCTTTCATTCCACACATAGCCATATTAAAAACCCTCATTTATATATGAGGGGTTTTTTCTTTTATCTTTCTTTATCTCCCCTATGCTACACTCTTCCCATGACCCAGCAGGAAGCGTTGAACATCTTGAAAAGCGGAGCGAATGTGTTTTTGACCGGTGAACCTGGCTCTGGAAAGACACATACGATCCGCGAATATGTGAACTATCTGCAGGATCGCGGCGTAGATCCGGCTATCACCGCTTCTACCGGCATCGCTGCTACGCATATTCACGGGATGACGATCCACGCGTGGAGTGGTATCGGCATTCGCCGAACGCTCACCGACTGGGATCTCGACCAGATCACGAGCAATGAATACGTCGTGAAGCGCGTGAACACTGCGCGCGTGCTGATCATCGACGAAATCTCCATGCTCTCAGGAAAGACACTCGACATGGTAAACGCCGTGTGTAAAGAAGTGCGGAAAAACAGCGAACCTTTCGGAGGACTACAGGTCGTCCTTGTCGGCGATTTCTTTCAGCTTCCACCTATCGGCGACGAAGGCAGAGAGCCTGAATTCGCATTTTCGTCGGCCGCGTGGAAAGATTTGAAACCACTTGTATGCTATCTCGAAGAACAGCATCGCCAAGAAGATCCGATGTTTCTTTCAATACTGAGCGCTATTCGAAAAGGAGAAATAGAGCAAGAACACACCAACGCTATCGCTTCACGTATCAATGAAGAAGCCGAAGGAACAGAAAACACTCGCCTCTTCACACACAATGCTGATGTGGATAGGTTGAACGACGAAGCTCTGCAATCCACTCCCGGAGAAACGCGCACATTCGTGATGGAAAGCGCGGGGTCAAAAGCGCTCGTCGCGGCCCTCATTCGCGGGTGTATTTCACCGGAAGTGTTGCCACTGAAAATAGGCGCGCGAGTGATGTGCACGAAAAATAACTCTCGGGAAGGATACGTAAACGGCACACTCGGCACGGTTGTGGCATTTATGAAAGACTCAGGATATCCGGTAATCGAAACACTCGGCGGGTATCGCCTCACTATCGAGCCACAAGAATGGATGATCGAAGAAAATGGAAAAGTTCGCGCGAAGATCACGCAAATTCCCCTTCGTCTCGCGTGGGCTATCACCATACACAAAAGCCAAGGCATGAGTATGGACGCGGCGGTGATCGACCTTGGCAGCGCATTCACCTTCGGCCAAGGATACGTCGCGCTCTCTCGCGTGCGCACACTGCAAGGCATACAACTCCTCAGTCTCAACGAAACGGCGCTCGAGGTACACCCACAAGTGAGAGAGGTAGACGAAAGTTTCCAAGAACTTTCAGAAAAAGCGCAAGCAGGATTTGCTGTTATCCCTGAAGAAAAGCTCGCTGAAATGCACGCGCAGTTCATCCGCGCGATCGGCGGAAGCGAAAAACTGGTGCCGAGAAAAAAAGAAAAGAAGATCAAAGCAGCGAGTGAGCTCAAAACACTCGAGCTTCTTCAGGATGGAAAGAATATTGCTGAAATAGCCGAAGCGCGCAACATGGTGGAAAGTACTATTTATGGGCATATTGATTTACTTGCAGAAAAAGGCCAGCTCGACAGAGTAACTATCGAGCACATTATTTCCCCCGCTCTTCAAAAAGCATTTCCCGAAATCAAAGCGGCGTTCGAAAAGCTGGGACTTGAGAAATTGTCACCCGTGCGAAGTGCGTTGAAGTATAAGTATTCGTATGAGGACTTGAAACTCGCAAGAGCAATAATGAAACTCGCCTAAATGCCAAATCTGTGGTATTCTGCATTCGACGGCAGGCGCCGCCATTTTTTATTGAAGAAATATGAGTAAAAACGATACCATCCTTCGTTTCGACGAAGTTTCATTTGAATACGGACACAACAAGCCGATCCTCGACACGGTGGATTTTACCCTACGCCGCGGATCAAAGATAACCCTCATGGGCCAAAACGGCGCCGGCAAAAGTACTATCTTTTCCCTCATCACAAAGACAGCAAAACCAGAATCGGGTGATGTCATCATTTCAGGTGGTGTAAGTGTAGCTATCGCCAAACAGGTGATCCCCCGCGAATACATGGAAATCACCGTGAGAGAATTTTTCGAAAAACAGTTTGCAAAAAAAGTATATGATATCGACCCGAAGATCGACGAAGTGCTTGAAGTGGTGAACCTGAAGGGACATGAAAAAATGCATGAGCGCATCATCAAGACGTTTTCAGGCGGACAGCAAGCTCGCCTTCTTCTCGCATCGGCGCTCATCCAGGACCCCGACCTTCTCCTTCTCGACGAGCCAACCAACAACCTCGACAAAGCCGGCATCCAACATCTCACCGACTTTTTGAAAAACTATACAAAAACAGTGATGGTTATTTCCCACGATGCCGACTTCTTGAACAGCTTTTCGGACGGCGTGCTGTATCTTGATATCTACACACGAAAGATCGAGCAGTATGTGGGCAACTACAAAAATGTAGTGAAAGAAATTTCTGCGCGCGTTGAAAAAGAAAACATGAAGAACGCGCAGCTTGCGAAAGAGATACAGGCGAAGAAAGACAAAGCGAATATGTTTGCATACAAAGGAGGTCAGATGCGTCTTGTGGCAAAGCGCATGCGCGACAAAGCTGAAGAACTCGAAGAAGAAATGGTGGACATCCGAAAAGAAGACAGAACCATCCGCCCGTTCGTTATCCCCTCTCAGCCGGATTTTACCGGTGATATCGTCACTATCGATTCGTTCACAACACTTCGCGCAGGAAAGATCGTAGAAAAGAAAGCAGCGATCAAAATGCGCCGCAACAAGCATTTGCTTATCCAAGGACCAAATGGCATCGGAAAAAGCACGCTGCTTGAAAGCATGGCAACAGGTACAGCAAAAGGCACCCATATCGCAGAAGGAGTGCGTGTGGGCTACTACCGACAGGATTTCTCAACACTCAACTTCGACGACACCGTCTACAAATCACTCGCGGCCGTCATGCCTATTCTCGACGAACATCACATGCGCTCGGTGGCTGCAAGCTTCCTTATCACGGGCGAATTCATGCACACGAAGATCGGCGCGCTTTCAGAAGGCCAAAAAGGTCTTGTCGCGTTCGCCCGCCTCGTGCTCGAACGTCCAGGACTTCTCATTCTCGACGAACCAACCAACCACATCAATTTCCGCCATCTTCCAGTCATCGCTGAAGCGCTCAACAAAT
>JACCDG010951120.1_pt1 | contig 11242 bp, 7 predicted proteins | sample 7442471 | NCBI WGS metagenome assembly JACCDG01 (sample SAMN15323444, study PRJNA562643) | freshwater metagenome | isolation source: river surface water | place: USA:Blue River Watershed | collected 2017-08-17
CTCTTTGCTCAGATTTAAGACATGCTCTTGCAAGACTGCAATAGATTTATTAAGGGTATCAACCTTCTGAAAGATATCACATTTTATTTTTAAGAAATCATTTTCTTTAAACAAGCCTTGTTCTACCGAGTTCATTTCTGATTTATTTGAAAATAATCCAGACAAGAGCTCGTTTTTGTTTGAGATAAAAAAATTGGCCACAAATAAGACAACAACCAATGCATAGCGCTTTATAAGCTTTGAAACAATTCCATTTTTCTTTTGCCCAAGCTGCTCAAACAAGGTAAATATCAGCTCTTTTTGATTTATTAGTTGCTGTGTTACCTGAGCAATCAACTCTTCTTCAGACATCTCTGGCTTTTGTTCTTTTATTATCACTTGCTCAACAACTGGACCAATTATTTGCAACGCAGCATCTTTGTTTTTTAAACTTCTTAAAACCTTGGGATGACAAAAAATAAAAACTGACTTGGCTTGATAGCTATCTCTTGTGAATGATAAAAAATTCCCTAATACTTTTTTTACCACAGGGGAAAATTCTCTACAGCTGAGCGACAAAAAACTCATCATAAACAAAAGTACAAAGAACATAAATATAGCGAAGAATCTATATCTTTGATTCTAAAGTATTAAACCTTAATTTCTCAATTATCATGGAAACTTATAGCTTTGCAGTACTTTAGAGAGACTATTTTCTAGAACAGTTTGTTGTTGATGTGCTTTTGCAAAAGATTTTTCTCCTAGCCTGGTCACAAGATTTGTAGCTGATAAAACTTTTTTGGCATCAAAATGTTTATCGCCTGGGGCAATCCTTAGAAATCTTGCTTTCTAGCTCAGAAATTTTTGACTTTAAAGAACCAAGGTCTTGATTTATTCTTGACAACTCTGACACAGCTGCTCGATTCATTTCATCTTTACTTGCTAAAATATCCTCTTTAATTTTATTGATTTCTTGAACATGGATCGAAAATGCATGCTCAGAGATATTATCTACACAAGACTTTTCTGCTTTTTTTTCTAATGATTCACTAACTTCTTTAATATTTTTTTGTAAATTTTCTAGAGTTGTCTCAATTTTGCAAAAGTCTTGTTCAACATTTTTTTTGAAAACGTCTTGATCATCATACAAGTCTAACTCTGCAGAGGTTAAGGTTTCGCTATCCATTGTTGCTTTAGTAATAATTTCATCCAAACATGCTTTTTCACAAGATTTTCTTGATAACAATTTCTTAGAATTACCCTTTTTTTTGGTATATAAAAAGTTTACAAAAAATAACAAAACAACCAAGAAGTGCCTTTTTATTATTTTTTTTATAAAGCTTTTCTTTTTGTGATAAAAACTAGAGAAGTATTTAAGAATCAAATCTTTTTGTGCAAGCAACTGTTGAGTAACAATCTCAACAACCTGTTCGCTGGGAATGTTTTCTAGATTACAGTTATCAAGCAAGCTTGAAACAAATGGTTCTAAAACTTGTCTTAAAATTTTTTTTTCTTCAGTAGATTTTTCCGGGCTATTTCGAAAAAATAACAATCTAACACCCTTTTTTTCAAAGAGATTTTTAAAAAAACTGTCAAATATTTTTGCCTTTAAAACGTTTTTATCTATTTTTTTGGCAACTTCATTTGAATCAATAGATTTTTTCTGAATTTGTTCAGACTTTGTGCTGTTTGAAAGAGTTTTTTTTATAACTGGAGCTTGCAACAAAACTTCTTTTCGACATAGAAGATTATTGCAAGCCAAAAACAGTATAAAAGATATTCTCGAAAAGATAATCATGCTTTTAAGAGTTCGCCCCAGGTAACCGACTATGATTGATTCTTTATCTTTTCTCGCTGATAAAAAATAGTAAAAACGTTATCTTTGATGCTGTTTTCCTTTTTTTCAATAATTTTACCGCAATTTACACATTTCCAACCCTCAAAATTTAACGATCTGTTGGAAAAATTTTGACAAACCATAAGGCCCTGACACTTTGGACAAATCATATATCTACCCTCAATAAAAGACTTGTTAAAAACAACTTAGTTTTTTTTCATCAAGAATATCCAGCGTTTTTAATATTTTTGATAGTACCAACAAAAAAAAGAGTTGATTTTTTGTTCATATTATTTTTTAAATAAGGATGAAAAAATAAAAAAAAGAAGTAAAAATCAAGTGTATTTTCAAATCGCTCATCCTTTTGCACTCTTTTTTGGAGTGCCACTTTTTGCATTATTTTGTGCATGGTCAATTATTTGGAAAAAAGGCTTTGTTTATAAATACTCTTTAACTAACTACTTATCAAAAAAAATAACTCTACTTGTAAGTATTAAAAAATTCGTACCCCTAGCGCTGAGACTTGCCACCATTTTCCTTCTAATTTTATTAGCTTCAAGGCCACAATTTGTTGATGTCAAATCAAACTTAAATGTTGATGGAATAGATATCATGATAGACATCGACGTCTCTGGCTCTATGAATCTTTGTGATGACATGAAAGACCCAAGAAGAAGAATTGTTGTTGCAAAAGACGAAGCAAAAAGTTTTGTTCAAAAAAGAAAAAATGATCAGCTTGGAATTTCAATTTTTGGACAAGAGGCTTTAACAATTGTTCCAATAACGATGGACAAAGAGATGATATTGGAAGCCATTGATAAGCTAGACTTAGGAATTGTAAATCAAAATTTAACTGCAATCGGCAAAGGATTGATGTGCACAATTGCACGCCTAAGAGGCTCTAATGCAAAAAGCAAGGTTATTATTTTATTAACAGATGGCCAATCCAACGATCCACAAGACTATCCTATCGACAGAGCCATAAAAATTGCACAAGAATATAACATCAAAATTTATTGCATGGGAATCGGTAGCCTGCAACCATTTTTAATAGATCATTACGGCATACCTCACCACGCAGGAAGCGCAGACTTTGATGAGGCTCTTCTAAAAAAAATATCCGATCAAACCAAGGGAAAATATTTTTGGATAAAAAACCCACAAGATATGCGCAAGGCATACGAAGAGATTGATAGTCTTGAAAAGAGAACTGTAACAACAAACATGTTTCATAAATATCAAGATCTATTTTGGCCAATTATGCAGGCTGTTCTTCTATGTTTTTGTGCAGAACTATTTATCTCAACCTTTTTTTGGAAATTAATATCATGATATTTTCATTCATAAAAAATATCTCCATTTTAAACATCTGGCTTTTACCAGTTGCTTTATTGTTTGCCATCATCGCCCTACTGCTTTACAACAAACGATTTTTTAAAGTATTTAACATCATCAAAAAACTATCCCATCCAAGCAATTTTAAAGAAATGTTTCAAAATTTTTCTAAAACAAAAAGATTTTTTGGCTACTTAACATTTTTAGTAGCATTAATTTGCATTACAGCCTGCTTTTTAAGAGTGCAGTACGGCGGCAAAAAAGTGTCTTTTGACCAAGAGGGCCGATCTGTTCTTTTTGCACTAGACATCTCCAGAAGCATGATCGCACAAGACGTCTCTCCATCAAGGCTTGAGCTTGCAAAAATAAAAATAAGATCTTTAATCTCAATGCTTGATGCCGAGCGATTTGGTTTAATTATCTTTTCAGACAAAGCAGCCCTTCACTGCCCATTTGTAAAAGACCAAAGCACATTTCTATCCTTTTTGTCCGAATTAGACACGCTTTCTGTTTCAAGCGCAGCAACAACTTCACTAAGCAGCCCATTTATTAAAGCTATGGAAATATTTAATCGAAACAAATGCTCAAACAAAATTCTTATTCTCATAACCGATGGAGAAGACTTCTCAAATCAAACTAGCAAAATTGTCGGCAAAGCCGTTTCAGAAAAAATTGCGCTGTTTACACTTGGCATAGGTACAGAAGCCGGAGCTCCCGTGCCAATCTTAAATGGATTTGGAGAAACAGTAGACTTTGAAAAAGATGGAAGCGGAAATGCCGTCTTAACAAAATTAAACGTTGAAAACTTAGAAAAAATATCTAAAGCACTTGGCGGAAGTTTTTGCAAAAGCACTTACAATGACTCTGATCTATATCAAATAAAAGCATTTATAGAAAAATTTGAAAAAGAACATTTTGCAGACGCAACATTTGAAATAAAAGATGAAACCTACCACTATTTTGCAGCGCTTGCTGCAATTTTCTTAGCACTAGAAAAAATATTAATTTAACCAGAAAACGCGACCAGATTTGCATCCTAAAAAAAGGATGAATTAAATGAATTGGACGATAAAAACGGTAAAGAATAAAATTTGGCAAGTTAGCACTATGATTTTAATTTCACGATGGCTGGCACTGGCGCAAGATTTTTTTTTATGCAGATACTTTGTGACTTCAAGCTCTGTATCAGACGCCTTTTTTACCTCATTTAAGCTCCCAAACTTAATTAGAAGACTTATTGGCGAAGGCTCGACAGGAAGCACGCTTGTACCAATAGTATCTGGGCTTGTAAAGCAAAATAAACAAGCGACTGCAGGAAGACTTTTATTGGCTTACATCATTTTTTTTGGCTCAATTTTTTCACTGCTTGCTGTAATAATTTGGCAAAAACCACTTTTATTAATGAATTACTTTGCTCCAGGACTTAGCCTTGAAACCAACTCTCACGTTTTTGAGTTTTTTCCAAAAATGTTTCTGTTCATCATCTTCATCTCTGCATGTGAAGTTTTAAACGTAGGATTAAGAGCAACGGGAAACTTCAAGGCCCCTGCATTTGGGCCAATATTATTTCATCTATTTTTTATAGCATCAACTTTTATTGCATGGACAAATGATTTTCATGCAACCTTTCTGGCATGGACAATTGGTTTTATTGGCTTAATAAAATTAGCATTTAGACTTTTTTCATTTATCAAGACCACCAACATCCCTCTTTTGCTGCCAGATAAGGAAGTGCTTTTGATGTTTAAAGATACTTTTTTATCAATGCTTCCACTATTGCTAGGAACAGGCATCGTTCAAACACATATTTTTGCCGAAACAATCGTTGGTTCTTATTTAAAAAATGGAGAAATATCAGCTCTACACTACGTATTAAAAATCTTCAGCACACCTCAAATGATTTTGATTAGCAGCATATCTGTCGTGACTCTCTCAGCGCTTTCTTTTTGCTTTGGTTCTAAGCCAATTAGATACCACTATTTTGCATTTAAAATTGGTTGGGTATCATTTTTAATCTCTTCTTTTTTTGCTATCTTGATGTTCTTATTTGCTCCAGAAATTTTTCATTTTTTTTGCACAAATAAAGAAAAATTTTTACCACAAATGATACAGGCTTTTAGACTCCTTGTTCCTATCATGCCCATCTCTATTTTAAATAGCATCCTTTTTTCAATCCTCTACACATCAAGATACAGACTTATTCCTGCAACTGTCAGCGGTATTGGAGTCATAATCAACATTTCACTCTCTGCTGCAATGATTAACAGCCGCGGCTTTGAGGCCCTAATTTTAGGATTTGTTGCAAACCAAATATTTATTTTTTTAACGCTACCGATATTTATTTGGTACCTTGAGCTAATCAAAATATTTCCAAGATCAAAAAAAATTTGGTTGTAAATTAACTTAATTTAAATTATATTCACAGCCACAGCGCTATATAGACTTTGTGGCTTTTTATCGGGCTTTTTTTGCATAAAGTTGCAAGCTTGCCAAATCATTTTTTTTTGCTAGGATTAATATCAACTTCAGCAAGTTTTGCAAAATCGTTGGGAATTATTAATGCAAAAATTTTCTAAAAATACTTCAATCTTTCTCTTATTTCTAGTTTCATCACAGTTGTCTTTTTCTAAAGCTGCGACAAAAGAAGTCGATCCTTACGCTGGCCTAGAAACTGAAAGACCGTACGGCAAAAGATGGGAAGGTAGCCTCACCAGGCTAGAAAGGTTTAGAGCTGCTTTTTATAGAACTTTTTTCCCAACTTACACAGAGCAGTATCTAAAAGACGTGATGGTCTCTGGAGATACTTCTTTTGACAAGTATGACTCGCTAGGACTGGCACTCAAGATTATTGGGGCAACTACCGTTATTGGGTTTTTTATACTTCTGGGGATAGCAAGGAAGCAAGCAAACACTCCAGGAACAGAAATATACTGTATGGACCGAATCTATAAGCTGGAAGATCAGCTAAAGGAAAAAGAAACAGAGTTGGAAGGATATAAAAAGATTGCACAAGAACGAACTGAAAACAGAGCTAAGATTGAAGAGCTTAAGAGAACGACCTTTGAAGAAATAAACAAAATCAGGGAAGAGATTGACAGGATAAAAAACAACTTTGGTGTTAACGAAAAAAATGGAAACATTGTTTAAATCTTTTTTACTGCTGTTGGCAATTGCGATAGGACCAGATGGGAGCATTATTGCGGTTGTTTATACTTCAGAGAAAGAAGTCGAAAGAATTGGTTGCATCAAATATCTTTATGACGAACTTAGCATTATGGATTTTTTTGTTTCTCACAAAAGCCTAGACCAGAAACACATGTGCCAAAGCGTTTTTTCAGAGTATTGCCTTTTTAAAATTCTTCTGAAAAACAAAAAACTTTCTGATTTTAAAAACAAAACATTGTCTGAATGTTCATACTCGCTAATGAGGTTATTTAAGTTAAAGACTTATAATCAAATTGGATTTGTTCCTAAAAAAAATTTTGAAATTTGGGAAAAAAAAGAACGATTTTTTACCCCAAACTCTAACAGTGAGATGGAATTAGAATCTTTTGTAAACAAAGTGCTACCATTTTTTTATGAAAACTGCGAAAAAGTAATAAGAATAGGTTTAACAAAAAACTCGAAAGCGTCAAAAAAATACCGTAAATACTGCAATAAGCTAGAAAAAACTTATCAGGTATTACAAGAATATTCATACAACTACGATCCGAACAAGATAGAAGCCTTATTTAACGTAATCATCGAACTATTCGCTTCATGCCCTATCGATTTTGTATCTTGCACAAAAGATGAGTTTAAAGTATTAATTTGGCTTGTAGTTGTAAAGTACGCAACTATTGCAAAAAAAATAAACCATGAAGAATTAGAAAAAGAAGAGGCTGAAAAAATCTTATGCTACCCAAATGTTTTAAGAAATCTTATTTGTGCTTTATTTAAGTACCACGTACTACTTTCTGATGATCCCGAAAAACAAATTGAGAAAATAAAAGCTTTTTGTAACGAGATTGGCATGGAATGCCAAGAAGATGATGATGCTGATGATGAAGAAAATGGACTGACACCTTCAACAACTCCATCCACAAGTCCGGTACCTCCAACTGTAACATCGTCACCAAGCACAACTCCTCCGCTACAGCCAGCTGTACAACCCGCACCAACCAGGCCATCGCCTGCCGCTAGTGCAACCAGAAGAGCACCCCCCTCTACCTTTACTTCAGAACTACTTAGATTTTTTGGTTGGTAACACGTCAAGCTAAGATTTAATAATTAAATTTTGCAAGGTAACAAGACCTGTCATAGAGCCGATCCCTACAAATTTTTCAGTTATTGATGGATAAGGATCTTGATAAGACCATGTTTCAATAATTTTATTTGCCTTTCCAAGCACAGAAAGAGTGATTAAACCGTTTTCTACTTTTAAATTATAAGTTTTAAAATCAAGCATAGACATCATAAAGTTTTTACTCTGACTTTTTGCAATCGGCTCAGAAAAACTACCCAAACTAACGTAGCAAGGTTTATTTTTAAAATCTGTTAACCCAATCTCGTAATAATCAACCTTGTTTTGAGACGATAATTTAAAAGAATTGTTTGCAAAAGCAATTACAAAAGCACCATTACCTTTAATTTGGAAAGACATATCAATAACTCCTGGCTTTTTTGCTTTGTTTTCAAGCCAGAAAAATTCTCCAAAATTTGGCTGCAAAATTACTGGTTTTTTGGGGTTGTTTTTCAAGATGGATCTAAAAATCAAATTTGCCCAAGACAAAAATTTATCTCTTTGTTTTGAAAGCTCAGGATCTTTTACATCACATAAAACCTGGTTATTTGCAGTCAAAGTAAAAAGTTCAATGCAATCTTGAGCATAACTCAGAGGAGCTTTTGAGAAATTTTCAAAAAATTGATTTGCTGCAGGATACAACGAAGATATTTTATCCAACAACGTTTTTCTATTTTTTGAGTCTGATAATACAAATTGATTTTTCAACAATATAACTAACTCTTTGGCTTGAGATGTTATCTTGAAAAGCTCATCTTGAGTTGATGGCAACCTCAAAGCTAGAATTTTTAATCTAGATAAAAAAACATCCCGGTCTTTAACAGATTGTGTACCAACCTTGGCGGACAAAGTTGTAGACTGACTAGCAACACCAAAATCCTCTTGCCCTTTTTTTGACTGTAAAAAGTCTTGATTGGCTTTTTCTAATGACTGCATGGAATCCATCTGAGCTTTTAGCTCTGCTGCTTTAAAACTAAGTGGCAAACTCATAGACGCAAAAGCAATACTAGCAGTTGTTCCTACCATGTCCATCATAGCAGAACCTTGTATTCTTCCAGACGCCATCTGCAGATTTTGCCCAGCAATTCTAAAAAACTGCTCTTGCTTTGCAAGATTTGCAAGCACTTCATTTTCTGGTTGCCAGACCCATCGCGCCATTGGAGCGCCATCAGGATTAATTTGTAACATCAGGTAATATTTTGTTCCCTTCGTTGGCATCCTAGAAAGTAATGTTGTTTTATTTGTCAAAAAATCTTTGATATAAAGGCCCTCTTTTTCCTGATAAAGCTTGTACTTAAAAGGCAAAACAAGATCCATGTTTCTTGCAAAAAACTGCGCAGATGGGGTTTTATTAAAATCATTTGTTGAGTCTAAAAAAGTAAAATTTTCTAACGGGAAAAAATTTAATGCCAGGGAAATTTCATTATTGCTTTGTGCTGCAACAAATCTTGTTGGAACTGGATTTTGATCATAAAAACAACCAAGATAATTTTCACCAACTTCGCCAAGACCAAAAATAAAATTACTCTGGTCTATAACTATCCAAAACTTAGAAAAAATATTATTTTGCTTTTTTAATAAACCTGAAGAAAATTTCATCAGCAAAGTCACTTTTCCATCAAGCATTTTACTTACAGAGATAGACTCTGGATCTGGATCCGCAACACTGACTAAATACCCTTCTGAATCAATTTTTTGATCTGATGTAAAATAGATTTTTGATTTTAAAAGCTTTGAATAATCAAAAACAAAACAACCTCTTCCCGGTTGTCGAATAACATTTTTAAAAAAGACAACATCGGGCGAAAGATCAAGCGGCTCTGTAACATATGCTGCCTGGGTATTTTCAAGCTTTATCGCAGGCAGCATCTTGTCAAAAACAATTGAAAGGTCTTTTTTATTGCACGAAAAACCAATTCTATCTATCTTTGGCTCTTCATCTAAAGATAAGCAAAACCCAATATTATCTCCGATTTCTTCAGACGCCCCACATATTATATTTTTGCCGTCAAAGCTCAACCAAAATGGCAAGTAAGTTCCAAAAGCAAAATAATTATTAATACCCGCTTGCAAACTATTTTTTAATACCTCTTGTTCGACCTGTAAGCCATTTTCATAGACTAGCTTTACAAGCCTGTAAGATTTATCCGTTGCAAGCGGCAAATAAAGCTTATAATAAAAAGATGTAGATGCCTGATCACCCAAAACAACACAAACCTCATCTTGCTGATCTATCTTGACTAAAAACTTAAAAGAGAAGTTAGAAAAATCAGAAACGGCTTGGCTAATCCAAGCAATACCTTGATTATGCAACGCAGAAATCTCTAGAGAGGTTCCTGGCTGAACATTCGTTAATTTTTGAACAGAAGCGCCATCAACAATCATTGGGTCTTCACACAAAATTTCATTCACCCATTCATCAGTCTTTGGCTTAATAAAATTTTCTTCACGTTTTTCAACGACTTGAATTTCTATTTCTTGGTTATTTTCAACTTCTAAGCCAACTTTATCAAAAAAAGCTCCATTATCTGCGTAACCAATTCGCATTTGATAGTTTTTATTTTGTAAATTTATTTTTTTGACCGCATCAATTATCCACAAATCAAACCCTGCTGCATCTTTATTAATTTTATCAGAGCTACTTTGAATGTTAGATGAAATATCCTTAGAAGACGATTGCTGATTTAAAATTTTTTTAGCAACAACTTGTTGGTAGCACAATCCGCTTTTTGTAGAAAATATGGGTAGTGATTCAAGGTTGCAAAATTTAGATAATGACTGCAAGCCAAAAACCGAGCCCAAAGCTAAAGATGACTCGGACTGCAAAACAACAATAAAATCATCATCTGATGATTCTGATTTTTTGTCTGATAGTTTGACTTTGAAAAAACGAGAATCCTTACCTGTAAAATCTTGCTTTATTGTTCCAAAAGAATTAGAAAGATCTGACAAGCTCATAAGTTCTGATGGCAAAAAATTGTTGTCAGAGATCGAAATATTTTGCTGAGAAGAAAGAGACTGAAGCCTTATGCCATCACTTTGAGCAACATTCTGCCCTGGCGTACAATTTAACTTATCATAAAAAGAATATGGACCTTTGATTAAAAACCACTCCTCATCTAGCGGCTCACCAGAATTATCTCTTAATACAAGCTCTCCATCCTTACATGCAAGGATAAACCCTGTTGCAACATTTCTGATGCGAACGCAATCAACAAAACAGCAGCTATCGATATTTTCGACTTGATCTATTTTTGAATACAAATTTTGTTTCCAAGCCAAATGGTTTTTTAGCTCATCAACCAGCTTTGAATCTTCTTTGTTTTCAACCAAGTTTTTAATCGTTGTTGCGATGTTAAAATAAAGACTGGAGAAAGACTCTGAGTTTTTAGAGTCTGAAATAACTTCGTTTTTAAATCTTAAGCGCTGCTCACCATCAAAAGATTTTTTATTAGTTACGATCTTTGTGTCTGGACCAAGATAAGCTTCGGAAGCTCGGTGCTTAAGAAAGCCTTTTGACAGAGTACCGTCTAAAAACCAATGACAAGTGGCGCCATTTTCAAGAGCGAAATCATCTTTACCAAAAAAAGCTAACGTTGAATCTTTTCCATCTTCATTTGCCTGCAAACAATTTCCTGGATACTTTTTTGGATAAAACCCAAGATATTTTCTGCCATCTCGATTAATATTTTTAACAATCATCATCGTAGACTCATCTTCAGGATCCACATCATCTGCAATCGCAGACAAAAGCTTTGTGTCAGGATTTTCAAAGCATGAAAGGTAATATCTATTGCCCATTTTAAGCC
>JACCDG010324458.1_pt1 | contig 11239 bp, 10 predicted proteins | sample 7442471 | NCBI WGS metagenome assembly JACCDG01 (sample SAMN15323444, study PRJNA562643) | freshwater metagenome | isolation source: river surface water | place: USA:Blue River Watershed | collected 2017-08-17
GAACACCTCAAAACCGAAGAGGACATGGCGCTTTATCTGGAGGCATGCCTGCAAGAGGCGGGGGATGATGCGGCCTTTATTGCCAAGGCTCTAGGCACCATTGCCCGAGCCAAGGGCATGTCACAACATTCACGCGATACGGGGCTGGGCAGGGAAAGCCTCTACAAGGCGTTCTCAGGGGAGGGCAATCCCAGCTTTGCCACCATCCTGAAAGTCACGGCTGCGTTGGGAATCAAGCTCCACGCACAGCCGTTGCATGTGGGCTAAGTGCGGTAGTTGTGGATTTGGGTTCAATTCCGTTGAACGGATTTGAAGTTGAGTCGGTACAGTTCGTTGATGTAAGTCTGATCTATCGTTTGGCTAAGTCTCTACCTCGCATTCACGCCCTAGTACTCTCTGGCACGCTTGAGTGCTAATAGAAAGTTCCTGAGTGGTGAGCCATCCACCACCAATCACATGAAAAGGCCATCAACCTCCAAGTTGATGGCCTTTTTTCATGAACCTGCACCGCATCGACCTCGTCTCGCTCTCGCTGTTTAACCTGGTGGCCCGCACAGGCAGCATCAGCCAGGGGGCAGAGCTGGCCATGCTGGCTGTGGGGGCGGCGAGCAAGCGGGTGAGTGATCTGGAAGCGGCCTTTGGGGTGCCCCTGCTTGAGCGGCACTCGCGGGGGGTCAAGCTCACCCCAGCGGGGCAGGCGCTCTACCAGCATGTGCAGCGCATCCTGGGCGATGTCGAGCAGATGGAGGCCGACCTGTCCGACCACGCCAAGGGCCTGATCGGGGTGGTTCGGTTGTGGGCCAACACTTCGGCGATCACCCAGTTCCTTCCCGGCGACCTGGCCAGGTTTGCGCCTTTGCAGCCGGGCATCCGCATCGAACTCAACGAGGCTGATAGCCATGAGGTGGTGATGGCTGTGCTCGATGGCCGCGCCGACCTGGGCATCTTTGCCGACCGCACCCCGACGCTGGGTTTGCAGACGCTGCCTTACCGCCAGGACCGTCTGGTGCTGGTGGTGCCGCCTGCACACCCTTTGGCCAGGCGCCGCAGGCTGGCCTTTGCCGAGGCGGTGGACTACGACTTCGTCAGCCTGACGCAGTCGACTTCGCTGGCACAACGGCTCGAGCTCGAAAGCCGCCTGATCAGCAAGCCCCTGCGCATCCGCATCCATGTGCGCAGTTTCGATGCCATGTGTCAGATGGTGGCGGCGGGTCTGGGCATTGCTGTGCTGCCCATTGCGGCGGCTCAACCTCTGGTGCAGGCCCTCGCGCTGCGCCAGATCCCGTTGAGCGACCCTTGGATCGAGCGTCAGCTGCTCCTGGGCGCGAGAGACCTGGGCGCACTGGCGAAGCCTGTGCGCAGCCTGCTGGACCATCTGGTGGGCGCGCCGGATTGAGCCTGACTTGCTTTCGCGGATTGCGAAAGCTCGTTTGGCATCATCGTCATTCCACGGTGGCGGTCTTGTCCCTAAAGTGTTGACGATCCTGCATCAGGCTTGACCTCAGGATGTTTTAACCTTTTTGGTTATTTCAACAAGGAGACTCCCCCATGTTCCCGCAACGCAGAACCCTTCTGGCCCTGGCCCTTTCTCTGGCTGCTGGCACGCCCGCGCTGGCGCAGGACAAATTCCCTTCCAAACCGGTCACCATCATCGTGCCGCAGGCGGCCGGTGGTGCCAACGACACGATCGCGCGGGTGATTGCGCAAAAGCTGTCGGAACAGACCGGGCAATCCTTTGTGGTGGACAACCGCACTGGTGCTGGCGGCAACGTGGGCACCGCTGCTGCCGCCCGCTCCCGGCCCGATGGCTATACCCTGCTGCTGACCGCCGACAGCGCGATGGTCATCAACCCGGCTTTGTACAAGAGCACAGGCTTCGACCCGGTCAAGGATTTCGAGCCCATTGGCAGCGTTGCCACGGCCGGCTATGTGCTGGTGGCCCACCCGAGCTTTCCTGCCCGCAACACTGCCGAGCTGGTCGCACTGGCCAAGCAGCAGCCGGGCAAGATCAACATTGGCTCGGCCGGCAATGGCACGCTCAACCACCTGATCGGCGAAATGCTGGGCAAGGCCACCGGCATCGACCTGGTGCACATCCCTTACAAGGGATCTTCCGCCGCTGCGACCGATCTGGTGGCAGGTCAGGTACAGGTCTCGGTACAGAGTCTGCCATCGTCGATCGCATTCATCCGTTCAGGCAAGATGAAGGTGCTGGGTGTGGTCAACCCCAAGCGTTTGCCGGTATTGCCGGACGCGCCCACGATCGGCGAGACCGTCAAGGGCTTTGGCGCCACACCTTGGTATGGCCTGTTTGCACCCGCCGGCACCCCCAAGGCGATCATCCAGCAGCTCAATGCCGAAATCGCCAAGGCGCTGGAGTCCAAAGACGCGCAGGAGCGGCTGGCGGGCGCGGGCTGCGAGCCTTTCAGGTCCACGCCTGAGCAGTTTGCCCAGCTGGTGCGTGACGATCTGCCTCGCTGGGCGAAGATCGTCAAGGAATCCGGCGCCACCATCGACTGAGGAAGCCTGCGATGAACATGCCGCAACTCACGCCAGGCGCACTCAAGGGCTTGCGCGTGGTCGAAATGGGCCAGCTGATCGCCGGGCCCTTTGCCGCCAAGACGCTGGGCGACTTTGGCGCCGACATCATCAAGATCGAGCCGCCGGGCGCGGGCGATCCGCTGCGCAACTGGCGCCTGATCCAGGACGGCACTTCGGTCTGGTGGCAGGTGCAGTCGCGCAACAAGCGCTCGATCGCGCTGGACCTGCGCAGTGCCGAAGGGCAGGACATCGCCCGCCAGCTGATCGCGCAGGCCGATGTGCTGATCGAGAACTTCCGCCCAGGCACACTCGAAGGCTGGGGCATGGACTACGAGACGCTGTCCAGGACCAACCCGGGCCTGGTGATGCTGCGCATCTCCGGCTATGGCCAGACCGGCCCCTACCGCGATCTGCCAGGCTTCGGCGCCATTGGCGAGGCCATGGGCGGCCTGCGTCACCTGACGGGCGAGCCGGACCGCATACCGGTGCGTTGCGGCATCTCGATTGGCGACACGCTGGCCGCGCTGCACGGCACCATCGGCGTTCTGATGGCGCTCTACCACCGCAAGGTCAACGGCGGGCAAGGGCAGGTGATCGACGTGGCCTTGAACGAAGCCGTGCTCAACGTGATGGAAAGCCTGGTGCCTGAATACAGCGCCTTCGGTGCGGTCCGTGAACCCGCTGGCTCGGCCTTGCCGGGCATCGCACCGTCCAACGCCTACCGCTGCGCTGATGGCGTGGTGCTGATCGCGGGCAACGGCGACAGCATCTTCAAGCGCCTGACGGCGCTGATGGGGCGCGACGACCTGGGCAACGACCCGGAGCTGGCCAACAACGCCGGCCGTGTGGCCCGCGTTCAGGAGCTGGACGCTGCCATCGAGGCCTGGACGCAGACCCGCAGCGTGAGCGATGTGCTTGCCGCGCTGGCCGAGGCGAGTGTGCCGGCCGGCCGTGTCTACACCGCCAAGGACATCGTCGAAGACCCGCACTACCGTGCCCGCGACATGATCTTGAAGCAGCAGACGCGTGACGGCCACGAGATCGAAGTGCCTGGCATCGTGCCCAAGCTCATGGGCACGCCGGGCACGGTGCGCTCGTCGGCCCCCAAACTGGGCGACGACACCGATGCGGTGCTGGCCGAGCTGGGCATGAGCGCCGACCAGATTGCCCAATTGCGTAACAACAAGGTGGTGGCATGAACACGATCACGGGCAGCCCGGTGTGGCAGGGCGCAGGCCGCCGCATCTTCATGCAGGAGGTCGGCACCCGCGATGGCCTGCAGGCCGAAGCCGCCTTTGTGCCCACCGAAGACAAGATCGCCCTGGTCGATGCGCTGTCCGAAGCAGGCCTGGCCAAGATCGAGGTGACGTCGTTTGTGTCGCCCAAGGCGGTTCCGGCGCTGCGCGATGCCGAGCAGGTGCTGCGCGAAATCCGCCGTGTGCCCGGCGTGGTCTACACCGCGCTGGTGCCCAATGTGCGCGGCGCCGAGCGGGCCATTGAATCCCGGACCGACGAACTCAATCTGGTCATGTCGGCCAGCGAGAGCCACAACCTCTCGAACCTGCGCATGACGCGCGAGCAGTCCTTTGCGGGGCTGGCCGATGTGGTGAGGGCCGTGCAGGGATCGGGTGTGGCGATCAATGTGTCCCTGTCGTGTGCCTTTGGCTGTCCGATGGAGGGCGATGTGCCGGTGCCTGTAGTGCTCGACTGGTGCAGCCGCTATGTGGAGGAACTGGGGGCGGGTGGCGTGACCCTGTGCGACACCACCGGCATGGCCTATCCCACGCAAGTGGCCGAGCTGACCCGGGCCTTCCGTGAGCGCTGGCCAGGCACCGAATTGACGCTGCACTTCCACAACACCCGGGGCATGGGCCTGGCCAACGTGCTGGCCGCCATCGACGCCGGAGCCGACCGCTTCGATGCCTCGTTTGGCGGCATCGGCGGCTGCCCCTACGCGCCGGGCGCTTCGGGCAACGTCTGCACCGAGGAAATCGTGCATGCCCTGGCTCTGATGGGCTATGACACCGGCATTGATCTGCCCCGATTGATGGCGGCGGCCAACCGACTGCCCGAGCTGATCGGGCACGATGTGCCCAGCCAGATCCTCAAGGCCGGTCGTCGGCTGGACCTGCACCCCAGACCGGCCGACTTCGATGCTCTGCACGAGCGTGCAATGCGGCGCTGAACTTGCAGGTCGTAGGCCGTTCTCAGGGCACAATACAGCCTTGGCCCCGGTGGTGAAACTGGTAGACACATCGGACTTAAAATCCGCCGCTTCCTGAAAAGGGGCGTGCCGGTTCGATTCCGGCCCGGGGCACCAGGAGAGAAAACACCATGAACCACGACAACGCTGTGTTTGAGATCCATGTGCATGGTGACATCCCGATCAAACCCGGGACCGATGCCAAGGTCCTGCAGGAAACCCTGCGGCCCTTGTGGCACTACGCAGGTGCCCGCTCGCTGCGCGAGGGCGGTGTGAGCCTCTACGAAGAAGAGCCCGGGCTGCAGTTCGACAAGAACAACGACTGCCTGCGCATGTGCTGGACGGTGCGTGGCGACGACGATTTCCGCCAGGTGCTCGATGAGCTGTGCATGAACCTCAATGAGGTGTCTTCGGCCGGAGCGCAGATCGAAGTGACCTTCTACGACACCGAATTTGACGAAGAAGACGAGGCCCGTGGCGAGCAGTCGCGCGACGACTTCGTCATGCTGTTCGTGGGGCCGGATCCCGGTGCCATCCTGCAGGCGCAGCGCGACCTGCTGGTACACGATGTGGTGAACATGATGGAGCGCCATTTCGATGCAACCGAGCTCGGCGGTGTGATCAACGAGATCGACAAGCTGTTTGGCCAGCGTTTCAGCAATCTGGTCAGCTCGCTGGATCTGGGCAAGCCGCCGCGTGGCGGTGGCGGCAGCGGCCATGGCGGCGGTGGCCGTCGCCCGCGCCATCTGCACTGAAACACTTCATTGCGCCCGGGCATGGCCCTTGTTGGGACCTGCAGGGCACCACCTGACAGGAGCCCTGCTGTGAACCCCTTGTTTGCCGACAGCCTCAACCCCGGTGTGCGCCGCCGCGAACTGCTGGGCTGGGCCATGTACGACTTCGCCAACTCGGGCTACACCACGGTGGTCATCACGGCGGTTTTTGCAGCCTACTTTGTGGGCGGTGTGGCTGGTGGTGCCAGCTGGGCCACGCTGGCCTGGACCATCGGCCTGAGCATCTCCTATGCGATCGTGATGCTGACCATGCCTGGCCTGGGGGCCTGGGCCGACCGCCATGCCGCCAAGAAGCGCCTGCTGCTGCTGGTGACGCTGGGCTGCGTGGTCTCGACCGCGGCACTTGCCTGGGTGCAGCCCGGACAGGTGGCACTGGGCCTGTTACTTCTGGTCATCTCCAACACCTTCTATTCCTGGGGCGAGTCGCTCACGGCCGCCTTCCTGCCCGAGCTGGCCCGGCCCGAGGCCATGGGCCGGGTGAGCGGCTGGGGCTGGGCCCTGGGTTATGTGGGCGGCATGCTCACGCTGGGCGTGTGTCTGGCCTATGTGCTGTCGGCGCAGGCGCGGCAGGAACCAGCCGCGCAGTTCGTGCCGGTGACGATGTGGATCACGGCCGCCATTTACGGGCTGGCCGCCAGCGTGACTTTTGTGCTGCTCAAAGAGCATGCCCGGCCCTTGGCGGGCACCGGCCAGCCCGCCGGCTTTGGGGCCAACCTGCTCCGCCTGCGCCAGACCTGGCGCGAGAGCGCGGCCTATGCCGACTTCCGCCAGCTGATGGCCTGCGCCGTGGCCTACCAGGCGGGGGTGGCGGTGGCGATCTCCCTGGCCGCCATCTATGCCGAGCAGGTGGTGGGCTTTGAACCGCAGGAGACCATGGTGCTGATCTTCGTGCTCAACATCGCCGCTTTTGTGGGGGCCTTTGTGTTTGGCCATGTGCAGGACCGGCTGGGCCACAAGCGCGCCCTGGCGCTCACCATCGCCGGCTGGATCGTCACCTGTGTGCTGGCGGCCGCATCCACCACCAAGGGCCTGTTTTGGGTGGCGGCGGCCGTCGCCGGGGTGTTCCTGGGGTCCAGCCAGTCGGCGGGCCGGGCCATGGCGGGCCTGATGGTGCCACCGCAGCGTCTAGCCGAGTTCTTTGGTCTGTGGACGTTTGCGATCCGGCTGGCCAGCATCCTGGGGCCGCTTTCCTACGGCCTTATCACCTGGGTCACCAGCGGCAACCACCGTCTGGCGATCGGTTCGACGGCCCTGCTGTTCGTGTTGGGGCTGTGGCTGCTGCGCCCGGTGGATGTGGCGCGGGGCACGGCGACGGCGCGGCAGTCCTGAGCCGCCATGGATGGCCCGGTCAAGCCGGGCCATGACATCCAGGGAAGTCACCCGCACATCCGGGGAGGCCACCCGCACATCCAGGCAAGCCTACTGCCTGTCATCCCCGGGCTTGACCCGGGGATCCAGGAAGTGCGCGGTCACGCCGGACTGTGAAAAGCCCGGTTCAAGTCAGTTGATGTGTGTCCGGGTGCAGTGCTGTGCGGGGAGGTCAAGCCAGCGCTGGGCGGCGGCTTGCAGGCCGGCGAGGTCGCCGGTGGTCAACAGTGTCAGCCGATGGGCTGGTGTGCGTGGCGCCGGCCTGGATTGCATCAGCCCGGTGGTTTCCAGCAGTCGCCGTGTCTGCCTCGCCACCGGCGCCCCGGTCGACACCAGCTGAACTTCTTTGCCAAGGAGCTCCACCAGCGTCTCCTGCGCAAACACATAGTGGGTGCAGCCCAACACCAGTGTGTCGATCTGGCCTGAAGCCTGGCCAAACGGGGCCAGTTGCGCGGTGTACTGGCGCAGCAGCCGCTCGACCTCGGCGGAGGCCGTCTCCTGGTGGCCGGGCAGCGTGCTCTGTTCGATGGCCAGTGCCAGCCCGTTGCAGGCGCAGACACTGAACTCGGCCGTGCCTTGCAGGCTGGCGAGCAGGCGCTGGAATTTCTCGCTGGCCACAGTGCCACGGGTGGCCATGACGCCCACGCGGCCGGTGCGGGTCAGCTGTGCGGCTGGTTTGATGGCAGGCTCCACCCCGATCAGTGGAAGGTGTGGATGACGCTGGCGCAGCTCCTGGATGGCTGCAGCCGTGGCGGTGTTGCAGGCCACCACCAGTGCCTTGATCTGGTGCTCGCGGATCAGGTGGTCGGCGATGGCCAGGCTGCGCTGGCGAACGAACAGATCGGACTTTTCACCATAAGGCGCATGGCCGTTGTCGGCCAGGTAGACGAAATGCTCGCGCGGCAGCTCCGTCAGCAGGGCCTGCAGCACGCTCAGACCGCCGATGCCGCTGTCAAAGACGCCGATGGGTTGCTGCGCGCTCACGCTGGCTGCCACATGAAAAAGGCCGCTTGCGCGGCCTTTTGTGCAGGGTTCATCAACCGGCCTTGACCGAGATGCCCTTGAACTCGCCGCTGGCGATGCGCTTTTCCCACTCGGCTGGGCCGGTGATGTGGGCGCTGGTGCCACCGGCGTCCACGGCCACCGTGACAGGCATGTCGACCACGTCGAATTCGTAGATGGCTTCCATGCCCAGGTCGGCAAAGCCCACCACCTTGGCGCCCTTGATGGCCTTGGAGACCAGGTAGGCGGCGCCGCCCACGGCCATGAGGTAGGCGCTCTTGTGCTGCTTGATGGCCTCGATGGCGACCGGGCCGCGCTCGGCCTTGCCGACCATGGCGATCAGGCCGGTCTGGGCCAGCATCATGTCGGTGAACTTGTCCATGCGGGTGGCGGTGGTCGGGCCGGCGGGGCCAACGACCTCGTCACGCACCGGATCGACCGGGCCGACGTAGTAGATCACGCGGTTGGTGAAGTCCACGGGGAGTTTTTCGCCCTTGGCCAGCATGTCCTGGATGCGTTTGTGCGCGGCATCGCGGCCCGTGAGCATCTTGCCGTTGAGCAGCAGCGTCTGGCCGGGTTTCCAGCTGGCGACCTGCTCCTTGGTGAGTGTGTTGAGGTCCACGCGCTGGCTCTTTTCGGTGTCGGGCTGCCAGTCCACTTTGGGCCACAGGTCCAGGCTCGGGGCATCCAGGTAGACCGGGCCGGAGCCGTCCATCACGAAATGGGCGTGGCGGGTGGCCGCGCAGTTGGGGATCATGGCCACGGGCTTGGACGCGGCGTGGGTGGGGTACATCTTGATCTTGACGTCCAGCACCGTGGTCAGGCCGCCCAGGCCTTGGGCGCCGATGCCCAGGGCGTTGACCTTCTCAAACAGCTCCAGACGCAGCTCTTCCACCTGATCGAGCTTCTCGCCGCGGGCGCTCTTGGCCTGCAGCTGGTACATGTCCAGATCGTCCATCAGGCTTTCCTTGGCCAGCAGCACGGCCTTTTCGGCGGTGCCGCCGATGCCGATGCCCAGCATGCCCGGCGGGCACCAGCCCGCGCCCATGGTCGGCACGGTCTTGAGCACCCAGTCGACCAGGTTGTCGCTGGGGTTCATCATGACCATCTTGGACTTGTTCTCGGAGCCGCCGCCCTTGGCCGCGACGGTGATGTCCACTTTGTCGCCGGCCACGATCTCGGTGAAGATCACGGCGGGGGTGTTGTCCTTGGTGTTCTTGCGGGCGAACTGCGGGTCGGCCACGACCGAGGCGCGCAGGGCGTTGTCGGGGTTCATGTAGCCGCGGCGCACGCCTTCGTTGATGGCGTCTTCCAGGCTGCCAGTGAAGCCTTCCCAGCGCACGTTCATGCCGACCTTCAGGAACACGTTGACGATGCCGGTGTCCTGGCAGATCGGACGATGACCGAGCGCGCTCATCTTGCTGTTGGTCAGGATCTGCGCCATCGCGTCCTTGGCAGCGGGGCTCTGCTCGCGCTCGTAGGCGCGGGCCAGGTGCTCGATGTAGTCGGCCGGGTGGTAGTAGCTGATGTACTGCAGGGCGCCTGCGATGGATTCGATCAGGTCGTTTTGTCGGATGACGGTCATGACTGGACTTTCAGGGAGGCAGGAAAAATCAATGGCTGGCGGCCACCGTGTGTGACATGAGGCGATCCGCCATGGCGATGGCCAGCGCGCTGAGAAGGAAGGCGATGTGGATGACGGTCTGCCAGATCAATACTTTTTCGTCGTAGTTGGCGGCGTTGATGAAGGTTTTGAGCAGGTGGATCGAGCTGATGCCGATGATGGCAGTGGCCAGCTTGACCTTCAGCACCGAGGCGTTCACATGGCTGAGCCATTCGGGTTGATCGGGGTGGCCTTCGAGGTTCAGGCGCGAGACAAAGGTTTCGTAGCCGCCGACGATGACCATGATCAGCAGGTTGGAAATCATGACCACATCGATCAGGCCCAGCACCACCAGCATGATCACGGTTTCGTTCAGGGCTGTCAGCGGCGCATCGCTCTTGTAGCCGATGCTCGTGATCAGGGTTTGCAGCGCTTTCTGGTTGCCAAAGGCGGCTTCGAGCAGATGCACCAGTTCGACCCAGAAGTGAAATACATAAACCGCCTGTGCGGCGATCAGGCCCAGGTAGAGGGGCAACTGCAGCCAGCGGCTGGCAAAAATCAGGTTGGGTAAGGCTTTTCGCTGGTAGGCGGAGGCAGGTCGTTGGTCGGCCATGGGTATTCTCGGGTGTGCCTGAACTGGGCAGCAAAACTAAAACCCGATTCTAGTGTTGTCCGTGCGCGCATACTCCGGCCGGCACGCAAGTCTGATGTCAGTCAGTAGGTTGTAAGAGCCAAAGCCGACAGTCACGGCCATTCATTTCCTCACGTTCCAGTCCTAGGAGACACGTCCATATGAGCGCCAACGCCATCTACCAACCCAGCGAAGCCTTCGTCAAAAATGCCCACGTGTCCGGCATGGCCGCTTACGAGGCCCTGTGCAAGGAAGCCGAGACCGATTACGAAGGCTATTGGGCCCGTCTGGCCAGGGAGCTGATTTCCTGGAAAAAGCCCTTCACCAAGGTGCTCAACGACAGCAACGCGCCTTTCTTCAAATGGTTTGAGGACGGCACCCTCAACGTTTCCTACAACTGTCTGGACCGCAACATCGAAAAAGGTCTGGGTGACAAGACGGCCCTGATTTTCGAAGCTGACGGTGGCGAAGTGACCAAGGTCACCTACAGCCAGCTGCTGGCCAAGACCTGCCAGTACGCCAACGCCCTCAAGAGCCTGGGTGTGAAAAAGGGCGACCGCGTGATGATCTATATCGCCATGTCGGTCGACGGCGTGGCCGCCATGCAGGCCTGCGCCCGCATTGGCGCGACCCACTCGGTGGTGTTCGGCGGCTTCTCGGCCCAGTCGCTGCGTGACCGCATCGAAGACACAGGCGCCGTCGCCCTGATCACCGCCGACTGCCAGGTGCGCGGCGGCAAGCAGTTGCCCCTCAAATCCATCGTGGACGAAGCCATCGCCCTGGGTGGCTGCGGCAGCATCAAAAATGTGCTGGTGGTCAAGCGCGGCAACATGGACATCGCCATGACCGCTGGCCGCGACTTGTGGATGGCCGATGTGGCCGACAAGCAGCCCACCACCTGCGAACCCGAGTGGGTCGAGGCCGAGCACCCCCTGTTCCTGCTCTACACCTCCGGCTCCACCGGTAAACCCAAGGGCGTGCAGCACAGCACCGGCGGCTACTTGCTGCATGCGGCGCTGACCACCAAGTGGACCTTTGACCTCAAGGACAACGACATCTTCTGGTGTACCGCCGACATCGGCTGGGTCACCGGCCAC
>JACCDG010378399.1_pt1 | contig 11239 bp, 9 predicted proteins | sample 7442471 | NCBI WGS metagenome assembly JACCDG01 (sample SAMN15323444, study PRJNA562643) | freshwater metagenome | isolation source: river surface water | place: USA:Blue River Watershed | collected 2017-08-17
CGAAACTGGTGACCGGGTCGTAGCCCAGCTTGGCGAAGGTGATGGGGTTGATGCCCAAGGTGCTGATGTTGCCCATGATCAGGGTGTAGCCATCGGCGGGCGCACGCGCGCCCAATTCAGCCCCGATGGCGCCACTGGCACCGGCCCGATTCTCGACCACCACCTGTTGCCCCAATTCGGCGCTCAGCTTGACGGCCACCGTGCGTGCCACGATGTCGGTGACGCCGCCGGGTGGGAAGGGCACGATCATGCGCAACGCCTTGTTGGGATAGTCAGTCTGAGCCCAAGCCACCGAGGCGATCAGGGGGCCATAACCGGCTCGGTCATCATGGGCAACTGCCGACGCATGGAGGGCTCCTGAACAATGAGTTTGGAGTGTGGCCACGGGCGCGACGATGGGCAAGATGGGGTTGTCTTGCGCGAGACTGTGCGCCTCTTCCCGATCACGCAGACTTGAGATCTTCTTGATGACCCCCAGCGAGGCCCCATGTCTGACACCTTCCACCCCTTGGACATTCGCATGCATGCCATGCTGCGCAGTGGCAAACGACTGCGTGGGCTATTCAATGGCATTCCCTCCCCCGCCCTGGTGGAGATGAGCGCATTTGCCGGCTTTGACTTCCTGGTCATCGACAACGAGCACGGCAGCGCCGACTTGGAAAGCACCGAAAACATGCTGCGAGCGGCCCGCGCCAGCGGCATCGCCACCGTGGTTCGCTGCCTGATGCATGACATCCCGCGCGTGCTCGACATCGGCGCTGGCGCCCTGCAAATCCCGATGATCAACACTGCAGAACAGGCCCGTGATCTGGTCAGCCGCATCAAGTACCCCTTGCCCGACGGCCTGGGCGGCACACGTGGCTCGGCGTTCTCTGGGCGTGCCGCAGGTTATGGCGCCTTTGGCGGCCCTGCCCATACTCAGCGCAGCAACGAGGGCATCGCCTTGATAGCCATGATCGAGACGCCCGAAGGCGTGGCCAATGCTGAAGAAATCGCGGCCGTGCCAGGGGTGGACGCGGTGTTTGTCGGCCCTAACGATTTGGCGCACACCATGGGCTTTGAAAACCGCTGGCATGAAGCGCCGGTGCAAGCAGCGATTGAAAAAACCTTGAAAGCCGTGGCCCAGGCAGGCAAATGCCCCGGCATTTTGGCGCTGAACGCCGAGGACGAGGCACGTTACGCGGCCTGGGGCGCGCGCTATTTTGCCAACGTCAGCACGGCGCTCATCATGAAAGCTTTTCGCGAGGCGGCGGGCGGCTAGCGCCCAGGCGTCCTTCAGCGCGGCTTGTCACCGGCCAGGGTGATGCGGTGCATGACGCGCCGATAGCCATGGTAGTCGTTGATGGGGTTGTGCTGGGTGCAACGGTTGTCCCAAAAGGCCAGTGAATTCGGCTGCCATTGGAAACGGCAGGTGAACTCCGGCTTGACTTGGTGCTGAAACAAAAAATTCAGCAAAGGCGCACTTTCCTCATCGGTCAGGCCCTCGATGCCGACCGTGTGCGCCACATTCACAAACAAGGCCTTGCGCCCCGTCTCGGGATGGGTGCGGGCAATGGGGTGTGCGGCCTGCAATTGGGAAGGGGCCGTGTCTTTGGCATCGGTCTTGAGTCGGTCCTCGCGCGTGCGGGTGACATCGGCTTTGGCCGAACTGCTCAAACCCACCCGCCCATCAAGCATGGCGCGCAAGGTGTCGCTCAGGCTGTCCCAGGCCATGTACTGGTTGGCAAACAGGGTGTCGCCGCCAAAGGGCGGGATTTCACGCGCCAGCAACATGGAGCCCATGGGGGGCTCGGGCAAATAGGTCGTGTCGGAATGCCAGATGCCGCCGAAGTTGTTTCTCTCGTGCTCGAGTTTTTTCACTTCGATCACACAGGGAAAGCCTGGCAGGCCTTTGACAAAAGGGTATTCGATGGGCTGCCCCATGGCTTCGGCAAACGCCATAAATTGTGCTGGCGACAAATCTTGGTCACGCAAAAAAATTACCAAATGCTCACGCAAGGCACCGCGCAGTTCTAGTGCCAAAGCGGCGCTGACGGGTTGTGACAAGTCCACCCCTTGGATTTCGGCGCCCAAGGCGCCCGCTATGCGTTGAATTTTCATGAAATCCATTCTGACACAAGGGCTTTCGAATGGCATGGAACCTCAGTAAACCGAGTGACAAATAGGTTACGTCCGGTGACACTGGCGCGTGGTAAGTTCGCCGGAATCGATTAGATGGAGACAGCATGTTTCGTTTTGTATGCAACCGCCGCCTGTGCCTGGCTGCCGCCTTGGTGCTTTCCTCTTTCTGCGTGCTGGCGCAAGATTTTCCCAGCCGCCCGGTCAAGATCATCGTGCCGCAAACCCCGGGCGGCGCCTCGGATGCGCTGGCGCGCATCGTCGGCCAAAAGCTCAGCGAAAAATGGCAACAATCGGTGGTGATTGAAAATCGTGCAGGCGCCGGTGGCAACGTGGGTATGGAAGTGGTGGCGCAATCGCCGGCCGATGGGCATGTTCTGCTGATGAGCTATGTCGGCTCGCACGCCATCAACGCCTCGCTGTACAAAAAGCTGCCGTTCGACCCGGTCAAAGATTTTGCCCCCGTGGCCACCTTGGCAACGCTGCCGTTTGTGCTGGTCGCCCGACCGGACGCCAACTTCAAAAGCGTCAAGGACATGATCGATGTCGGGCAAAAGACAGCCCTCACATTTGGCTCTGCCGGCAACGGCTCCGTGAACCATTTGTTGGGCGTCATGTTCAACAACACTGCCGGAACCAAGATGGAGCACATCCCTTACCGCGGTGCAGCGCCCGCCATGCAGGATTTGCTGAGTGGTCAAATCAATGTGGTGTTCACCAGCCTGCCGTCGGTCGCCGGCTCGATTCGCAACGGGTCCTTGCGCCCCTTGGCGCTGACCAGCCAAGCACGTTCGAGCACCTTTCCCCAAATTCCCACATTGGCCGAGTCGGGCTTGAAAGACTTTGACGTCTCGCCTTGGTTCGGCTTGTTTGCACCGGGCCAAACACCGGCCGCCGTGGTGCGCAAAATCAACCAAGATGTCCAAGAGGTTTTGAAAAACAAAGAGGTCATCGACAAGTTCAATGCCCAAGGCGCTGACCCGCTGATTCGCCAACCGGCCGAGTTTGCTGCAATTTTGAAAACAGACCTTGCCAAATGGGCCGAGGTCGTGCGCCAGTCTGGCGCCCAGATCGACTGATTTTTTGGAGCCCTGCATGCTGGACCTGATCATTCGCGGCGCCCAAGTTCACGATGGACTGGGCCACCCTCCTGTGCAAGCCGACGTGGCCATTCACCAGGGCCGAATCACCCAGATCGGCCAGGTCTCAGAACCAGCCAAAGAAGTGGTAGATGCCACGGGCCTGGCGCTGATGCCCGGCATTGTGGACCTGCACACCCATTTTGATGCGCAAGTGACCTGGGACCGCACGATGTCCCCATCGCCTGCCTTGGGTGTGACCACCGCGGTCCTGGGCAACTGCGGTTTTGGCATAGCGCCCTGCCCGGCACCGCTCAGGGAAACCATGCTGAAAAACCTGTCGGTGGTGGAAGGCATGAATCTGCAGGCCCTGTTGACGGGCGTGCAATGGGAGTTTGAGTCCTTTGCCGAGTACATGGCGCAACTGCGACGCGTCAGCCCCTACCTGAACACCGCCGTGTTTGCAGGCCACTCGGTGATTCGAACCGCCGTCATGGGCGAAGCGGGCTCGGACAACGCAGAGGCGACCCCCGAGCAACTGGAAAAAATGTGCGCCATGGTGCGCGAGGCCATGCAGGCAGGTGCCATCGGTTTTGCCTCGTCTTTCTCCCCCAACCACAGCGGCTATGGTGGCCGCCCCATGCCCTCGACCATCGCCAGCGAGGCCGAGCTGCGGGCCTTGACCGGCGTGCTGGGCGAGATGAACCGTGGCGTCTTCATGATGGCCACCGGTTCGCGAGCCACGCCCGACATCATGGAGTCGATCGCCGAGACGACGAAACGCCCCACCTACATCTCCACCGTGCTGACCATGTACAACGAGGCCACGCCCGAGTTGGGGCTCAGCTACTACGACCGCTGCGCTCAGGCCCTCGACCGTGGCAACCCCTTGTATGTGCTGACCAGCTGCCAAGCCCTGTCGTTTGACTTCACCCTGCTCGACCCCTATGTGATGCTCAGCCACTCGGCCTTCGATGCGGTCAAGAGCGCCCAGCCCCAGGAACTGCCCGCCATTTACCGCGATGCGGCCTTCCGTGAAGCCTTCCGCTTGAACCTGAAATCGCCCAAGGCGGGTATTCTCTTTCTGGGCAATTGGAAAAACATCGAAGTGGGTCAAACCGCACGCCCAGAGCATGTGGCCCTGGAAGGCATGACGATTGCAGCCCTGGCAGCGCAACGGGGCGTCGACCCGGTGGATGCCTTCTTTGATCTGGCGCTGTCCGAAAACCTGGAAACCCATTTCGTCGGCAAATTCTTCAACAACAACGACGATGGCGTGGCCCCCTTGCTCAAGCACCGCGCCAGCGTCATCACCTTGTCCGATGCGGGCGCGCATTTGAGCTACATGTGCGATGCCGGTTTTGGCCTGCATTTCCTGGCGCATTGGGTGCGCGAGACCGGACACTTCTCGCTGAGCGAGGGCATTCGGCGTTTGACCAGCGAGCCCGCCGACAGGTTCTGCATTCCTGAGCGCGGTCGCCTGACGGTGGGCAGCCCCGCCGACATGCTGTTGTTCGACCCGGCCACCGTGGGCATCTCCAAACCTTTGCCACGCCATGACTTACCGGGCGGCGCCACCCGCATGGTGCGCGAGCCCCAGGGCGTGCATGGGGTTTGGGTGAACGGCGTCAAAGTGCACGATGGTGTCCACTACATGGATTTGGAACGAGGCCCGGGCCAGGTTCTGGACCACTTCAGCGCATAAGGAGACCGCATGCATCCGATCACACGTCGCACAGCAGGATTGTTATTGGCTTGGAGCGCCTGCGCTGCCTGGGGCCAGGCTTGGCCGAGCAAACCCATTCGCATGGTGGTGGCCTTCCCCCCCGGTGGCCCCACCGACATTGTGTCGCGCGTCATTGCACAACGGCTCTCGGAGCAGCTGGGGCAACAAGTCATCATTGACAACAAGCCCGGCGCGGGCGGCAACATTGCCGCTGAACTGATTGCCAACGCGCCTGCCGACGGCTACATCTTGTTCTACAACACCTCTGCCGTCGTGATCGGCCCAGCCCTGTACAGCAAGGTCAATTACGACACCCTCAAAGACTTTGCGCCGGTGGCGCTCACGGCCAGTGTGCCCATGGTGCTGGCCGTCAACCCGAACCTGCCGGCCCGTTCGGTCAAAGAGTTTCTGGATTTGGCGCGCAGCAAGCCCGGGCAACTGAATTACAGCTCGTCTGGCACGGGCACCATCACGCACTTGGCCAGCGCCATGCTGTCGACCCAAACCGGCATTCAGACCCAGCACGTGCCCTACAAGGGCAGCGCGCCCGGCCTGGTGGATTTGGCCTCGGGCCAAACCCAGTTCATGATCGACACCATCAACACCGTCTTGCCCTATGTGCGCGACGGGCGACTGCGCGGCCTGGCGGTTTCCAGCATGAAGCGCTCGTCGGTGCTGCCCGACCTGCCCACCCTGCACGAGTCCGGCTTGAGCGGGTTTGACGCTTCGGCCTGGCAAGGCATCGTGGCCCCTGCGGCCACGTCCAGTGACATCGTGCAGCGCCTCAACACCGAGGTGAACAAAGCGCTGGCGCATCCCGAGGTGCGGGCCAAACTGGCGGCTCAAGGCGCCGATGTGCTGGGTGGCACCTCCGCCGAGTACGCCGCGCATTTGCGCAGCGAACTGCCGCGCTGGGCCAAGGCGGTGAAAGACTCGGGCGCCAAGGCCGACTGAGCCAGGCCTCAGGCGGCGGCCATGCGGCGCACGCGCCACAGCAGCGAGAACGCAATGGCCATGTTCAACAGATTCCAGGCGATGCCGTTGAGGAAGGCCGCCCGGTAAGAGCCGGTCATGTCAAAAATGACACCGGACATCCAGCCGCCCAGCGCCATGCCAATCAGGGTGGCAAAAATCACCGCGCCGGTGCGCGCACCAGCCTCTTTGGGCGAGAAATACTCGCGGATGATGATGGCATAGGACGGCACGATGCCGCCCTGGAACAAGCCAAACAGCGCGGCAATGATGTACAGCGAGACCAAGCCATCAAACGGCAAGAACAACAGCAGAGCCACGCCTTGCAAGACCGAGCCCAACAGCAAGGTGCGCAGCCCACCGATGCGGTCGCAAATGGCGCCCGAGACCAAGCGGCTGACAATGCCTGCCCCCAGCATCAAGGACAGCATTTCGGCACCGCGTGCGGCACCGAAGCCCAAGTCCGAGCAATACGCCACGATGTGCACCTGGGGCATGGCCATGGCCACACAGCAGGCCACGCCAGCAACAAACAGCAGGCCTTGCGCCATACCCACCGACAAACCCATGGGACGCTCTGTGGTGTGCACCACCGCCTGTGTGCCCATGGAGGGAGGGGCCACGGGCGCCAGCGGCAAAGGCGGTCGCTGCCGCATGGCCAGGGCCAGCAAGGCCATGCCACCACCACAGACCAAGCCCAACAACAAATAGGTGTCACGCCAGCCGATGGCGTCAATGCCGCGTTGCGCCAAGGCCGGCCAAACGGTGCCGGCCAAATAGTTGCCGCTGGCGCAGACCGCCACCGCAATGCCACGGCGCTTGTTCCACCAAAGGGCGGTGTCAGCCAACAAGGGCGCAAAGGTGACCGAACTGCCCAGCAAGCCCAGCATGAGGCCGTGGGCCAGGCTGAAGCTCAACAAACTGCCCGACATGCCGGCCCAGGTGAAGCCCAAGCCCGTCCCCAAGGCGCCAATCAGCAAGGGGGTCATCACGCCACGCCGATCGGCGAGCTTGCCCATCCACATGCCGCCCAGGCCAAAGCCCAGCATCATCAGGGTGTACGGAAAGGACGCATTGCCGCGACCCACGCCAAACTCGGCCTGGACCGCCGGCAAAACCACCGCCATGACATACATGCTGGCGTTGCCCAAGGTCATCAGTGCGAGGGTGATGAGCAAGCGGCGCGTGGCGTGCGAGGAGTCAATCCATTCAGTAGGAGCGGCGGTGGTGGTCAAAGTCTGTCCTGTGGCAAAACATGCTCACGCCATTTGACAGCTTTCAGGGCTGGCTGGCAAGGCAAGCGGTGTGAACTTGGCGACTGACGTGACTGTTGCAGTGCAGCATGATGGACGTGATAAGGTTACGGCCAACGCATCAGAACAAGAACGCCAACACCCAGAAGGAGACCGCCATGAGCACTGCGCACGTCAACGACATCACCAGCACCATGATGCATGTGTCTCTGTCGCTGAACCATTTGCTGGAGCGCGCCGGCACGCTGTTTGCCACCAATGAGATCGTGTCCCGCCTGCCCGACAAGTCCTACCGTCGGCACACCTATGGCGAGTACTACCAGCGCACCCGCAAGCTGGGCCAGGCGCTGAAAAACCTGGGCATGAAAACCGGTGACCGTGTGGCCACCTTGTGCTGGAACCACCACGCCCACCTCGAGGCGTACTTCGGCATTCCCGCGGCAGGTGGCGTCATGCACACCCTGAACTTGCGTTTGGCCGCCGATGAAATTGGCTGGATTGCCGCCGATGCCCAAGATCGTTTTCTGATTGTGGATGACATCCTGCTGCCGCTGTACCAGCAGTTCGCGCACCTGCACAAATTTGAAAAAGTCATCGTGTTCCCGTTCTCTGGCGCGCCGGTGCCCGAAGGCTTCATCGACTACGAAAAATGGCTGGCCGACACCGATGCCAGCCACTTCAGCTATGCAGCGCACCATGAAGACGATCCGGTCTCCATGTGCTACACCTCGGGCACCACAGGTCGCCCCAAAGGCGTGGTGTACTCCCACCGCTCCACCATCTTGCACACGCTGGTGGCCAGCCTGGGCGATTTCTGGGGCCTGCGCGGCACCGACGTGGTCTTGCCCGTCACCCCCATGTTCCATGCCAACAGTTGGGGCATGCCCTATGGCGCAGTGATGATGGGGGTCAAACTGGTGTTCCCGGGCCCGCACCTGCACCCCGACGATTTGCTCGATCTGATGCAGGTCGAGCCCCCGACCTTGTCGCTGGGCGTACCCACCATCTGGATGAGCCTGATTCAGACCTTCGATGCCGCCCAAACCAGCCAGCCCGGGCGCTGGAAAATGCCCAAGGGCATGCGCAGCTTGGTCGGCGGCGCAGCTGTGCCAGAAGCCTTGATTCGGGCCTTCGACAAGCATGGCATCTGGATCCTGCAAGGCTGGGGCATGACCGAAACCTCGCCAGTCTGCACCATCTCTTATCCCAAAGCCGAACTGCGCGATGCGCCCATGGACGAACGCTACCGGCGCGCGGCCATGGCCGGTGTGCCGGTGCCCTTGGTGGACATTCGCATGCGCACCGAAGAAGGCACCGACGCACCCTGGGACGGCAAAACCATGGGCGAGATCCAAGTGCGCGGTCCCTTCATCACAGGCAGCTACCACCAAGTGCCGGTCTCGGCAGAAAAATTCACCCAGGATGGCTGGTTGCGAACCGGCGATGTGGCGGTGATGGACGACATGGGCTTTGTGCGCATCACCGACCGCACCAAAGACCTGATCAAGTCGGGCGGCGAATGGATCAGCTCGGTGGACCTGGAGAACGCCTTGATGGCGCACCCCGCGATTGCAGAGGCCGCGGTGATCGCCATCCCCGATGAAAAATGGAGTGAACGTCCGCTGGCCTGCGTGGTGCTCAAGCCCGGCCAAAGTGTGACGCCCGCCGATTTGGGCAGCCACCTGATGAAGCATGGCTTTGCCAAATGGCAAGTGCCCGACCGCGTGGAATTCATTGACGCGGTGCCACGCACCTCCACCGGCAAGTTTTACAAACTGAAACTGAGAGAAATGTTCGCCTGATGTTTGATGTGCCAACCCACCCTGCGCACCCCGCGCTGATCTTGGACGACCGGGTGCTGAACTACGCCACGGTCGCACAACAACGTGACCAGGTGGCCGCCGCATTGCAACGCGATGGCCTCAAGCCCGGCGATGTGGCGGCAATTTGCGCGGCCACGTCCATGGAATACGTCATCACCTTTCTGGGTTGTTTGCGCGCAGGCGTGGTCGTGGCCCCCTTGGCGCCCTCCTCCTCGCCCGCGCATTTGGCGGCGATGATGGACAACGCCCAGGCCAAAGTGCTGTTCACTGATCTGGAAACCGCTTCCCGCGTGCCCTCGCAGGCCACCCTTTCGGTGCCGCGCGTGGCGTTCGATGGTTCCAACGTTGGGCGCCCCTGGCTCGAATGGCTGGAGACCGCCAAGGCGCCGGCAGCTGTCGCCCCCGAAGGCGACTGGCCTTTCAACTTGATTTACTCCTCCGGCACCACCGGCGTGCCCAAGGGCATCATTCAGCCTTACAGCATGCGCTGGGCGCAGCGTGACCGCGGTCGCATCAATGGCATTGGCGCGCAAACCATCAGCCTGATTTCCACGCCCTTGTATTCCAACACCACGCTGGTGACCTTGCTGCCCACCTTGGCGCTGGGCGGCACCGTGGTCTTGATGCGCAAATTCGACGCGCAACATTATTTGACGCTGGCGCAACAACACCGGGTCACCCACACCATGCTGGTGCCAGTGCAATACCAGCGGCTGATGGACTTTCCTGATTTTGACCGCTACGACCTGTCCTCGTTTCAAGCCAAGTTCTGCACCAGCGCGCCCTTTCGCGCCGAGCTCAAGCGTGACGTGCTGAAACGCTGGCCCGGTGGCCTCACCGAGTACTACGGCATGACCGAAGGCGGCGGACGCTGCGAGTTGATGGCGCACCTGCACCCCGACAAGCTGCACACGGTGGGGAAACCGGCCGAGGGCCATGACATTCGTTTGATCGACGAAGAGGGCCGCGAAGTGCCCACTGGCGAAAGTGGTGAAGTCGTGGGCAGCTCGGGCGCCATGATGAAGGGCTACCACCGTCTGCCGGAAAAAACCCGCGAAGTGGAGTGGTTTGACCCCAGTGGCAAACGCTTCATTCGCACCGGCGATGTGGGCCGCTTTGACGAAGATGGCTTTTTGATCCTGGGCGACCGCAAGAAAGACATGATCATCTCTGGCGGCTTCAACATTTACCCCATCGACATCGAATCCGAACTGCGTCAGCACCCTGCAGTGAAAGAGTGCACCGTGGTCGGCGCCCCTTCGCGCCAATGGGGCGAGACGCCCGTGGCCTTTGTGGTTCGCAACCCAGGGCACGACATCAGCGCAAGCGACTTGATGCAATGGCTGAATGCGCGGGTTGGCAAAACCCAGCGCCTGTCAGCCCTGGAGTGGCTGGAAGCCTTGCCGCGCAGTGAAATTGGCAAAGTTTTAAAAAGGGAACTGCGCGACAACTTTGCCGCCCAGCACCCCGAAATGACCCATTGATTTTGAAAAGGAATGAACATGTCATCTGCATTTTTGCGTCGTCGGATTTTCGCGCTCGCGGGCATTTTGCTGGGCGCCACAAGCTCGGCCTGGTCCCAGCCCGCAGCGACGCCCGCGTGGCCGGACCGCCCCATCCAATTGCTGATTCCCTACCCCCCGGGCGGCAGCGCGGACTTGCTGGGCCGCCCCCTGGCCATGAAGCTGCAAGAGCGCTTGGGCCAGAACGTGGTGCTCGAATACAAACCCGGCGCGGGTGGCACGGTCGCCTCCCAAGCCCTGGCGCGTGCCAAGCCCGATGGCCATACCCTGATCCTGGTGCTGGCGGCACACGCCATCAATGCCAGCCTCTACCCCAAACTGCCCTACGACACGCGAAAAGATTTCGCACCGGTGTCGCTGGTGGCCAACCTGCCCATGATTGTGGCGGCCAGCAGTTCGTTGAAAGCCAACACCATTCCTGAGTTGATTGCGGCCGCCAAAGCAGCGCCAGGCAAGCTCACCTTTGGCTCGGCGGGCAATGGCAACACCGGCCATTTGGCGGCTGAGTTTTTCAGCGCGCAAGCTGGTATCAAAATGACCCATGTGCCTTACAAAGGAAGCGCCGGCGTGGTCAATGCCATGCTCGCTGGCGAGATCGACTTGACCTTTGACAGCATCTCCACCTCGTGGCCGCAAATCAAGTCGGGCCGCATGCGCGCCTTGGCGGTCACTGGCGAAAAACGCGCCTCGATTTCACCCGATGTGCCCACCATGATCGAGGCTGGCATGCCCGGGTTTGTGATCA
>JACCDG011868134.1_pt1 | contig 11237 bp, 17 predicted proteins | sample 7442471 | NCBI WGS metagenome assembly JACCDG01 (sample SAMN15323444, study PRJNA562643) | freshwater metagenome | isolation source: river surface water | place: USA:Blue River Watershed | collected 2017-08-17
CAGGCCGACATCTCCGAATCGATCCTCCCCGGCGGCTCCCACTTCAAACTCGCCGACCTCCACGGCCGCCGGCTCTCCTTCGCCCCCCAGGCCACTCTCCGCCCCGACCCCACTTACCTCGCCTGGCACCGCCGCGAAATCTTCGCCCACTAGCCCGGTAAGACGCCGCATGACTGCTTAGACGCTACTAATGGTGACCTCTTATGAAGCCCTTATCTGTCAAATTTATTTGCCGGAATAGGGGATGGGTTGGATGCCAAATTCCCTGCATTCTTTGATCGGAATCAGGAAGTGTCGCTGATTCTTTGAAGGTCTAGTGAACCGGACAAGGTTTCTGGCGATTGAGTCCGGGCTTTGGTGCGTCGCCCATTCGACGGCTTCCTGGAAGCTGCGGCGGCCTAACATGGTCATTTCGAGGGCGATTAGATTGTTGTCATAGTCGATGGCGACGTAACAGTGCCCTGGCGTGATCACCAGAACGGGCTCGAGTCCGACTTTACGCGCTATGGACGCGTAAAGTATTGAGCCATCCACGCAGTTCGCTTGGGATGTGTGCAAGGTATCTTCGATTAGCCGCACGTGCTGGACAAACGATGCTGACCCGGTGGTTGCTGTGATGCTCGAATATCTGATATTTCGACCTTCCAGCGCGGCCCAGATGGCCTCCATTTGCCGTAAGACTGATGCCCGGCCTCCTTGGTATCCGGAAAAGGAGCCGACCTTGCCCGTGCTGATTGCTTCCGTAACTAGTCGTTCGACCAGAGGGTGGTTCTCATTGACGTAAGCGGAGAAGAAGAACGTCGTGTTCATGACCTCCTCCTTGACCTTGCCCGACTTGGTCACGGTCTGACTTCGCATCCCGATCGGGCAGTCGCGGAGCTGCCGCAGTTGCCAGACCTGCGTCGTGATTAGTGGAGAGCCCCCGTTTCTAGATAGTTCGAAGGTAAGGTTAATCGGCTGGGTCTGGTTAATGCGGGTCAAGGCATTAAAATCAAAGATTAGCTCCGGGTAGGCCAAGGCGAAGGAAGAGTCGGCTTCGGCTTTGAAGGAGTAGGAGGACGGCTTGAGGATTTGCTCCAGGTCTTTAGTGTTGCTCCGTATGAGACCCAGTTGACGAACAGGATTCCCAGTGGAATCCGAGGTCGCTCCGTCGCTATAGACCTTTAGCGAGTAATGGTCACCTTTGCGAACTTCATGTAGAATCACGCCTATAGTCGAACCTTGTGGTCTTTGCCGATAGACTTTGGCCTCGTCAGGTTCGTCGACGACTAGCTGCTCTACCGCCTTCTCGTTCAAGTGTGCGAAGCCCAACTCAATGCTAGGGAATATTTCCCGTGAAAAATCGCCAAAAGGTTCAAAAGTCAGCGCAGGTCGTAGCGGATTGAAGTCCGCCCACATCTGCTTGGCTGCTGGGCTGAAATATGAACCGATACTGAGAGTTAGAAGTCCAATGAACGTTAGGCCTCTTTTAAAATAAGGTTTGGGAACGTAGTTGGCGTTCAAGAGGCCACGTGAGTCGGCAAAGCCAAGGATGCCCCATAAGTACGCCAAAGATGTCAACGCCCATACTATGCCGTCAGTTTTGCCGATTTTATTACCAGAGAATTTTAGGTAATAAATCGCGAAGATAATCGGTAATAAGATGCAGAAGAAAAAAAGTTTATCTAATTTGCCGTTTCTGCACGTGCTACTTGACATGCAATACCCTCTAAGATTCCAGCTTCCTCTGGAAAGTATTTAATAAGTGAAGAGCAGGTTTTGAGCTTAATTACTATGCCAGAATTAGTTATTGGCAATTGACCCCATGACATCGTCCCGTCCCCGTTAGGCGGAATCTGGCTATGACGCACGGGTCGGTTGCCGTGAGGGCGAGGGTCGACACGGGTGGGCGGCATGGAGATCGATCGCGATTATGCTTTGTTCGAGGAGTGGAACCGCGCCGCCGAGGCGGAGCTGGGCATCCGCATCCGGGGGCCGTTGCTGTCCGCCCCGGGCCGCACGCACTACCGGATCCTAGACCTGGGCGCAGGGCAGGTCCAGGCGCCTAATTGGCAGCTGAGCCGGCTGGGGTACTTTAAGCCGCCGCTGCCCGATTACCCGCTGGGCCTGGATGCGCTGAAGGGTCCGGCCGACCTTGTTCTGGGCAAGGATCTGCGCTGCACCATCAAGAAGCGGGGGAGGCGCGTCGGTTGGATGTCGCCCCGCGGCATGCGTTGCGAAAACGTGCACGAGGTCGTGACGGAGGACTGGGGCCGGTCGTCGCCCCGGGTCTGCGTTGGGAGACGGTCTGGGCCCAGTATTGGTTCAACCGACATCATTACCTGCAGCCTCGGCCGGTGGCCTATGGCTTCGACGCGCCTTGGTCCGGGCACATCGTGGATCCTGCCATCCCGCCGGACACCTCGCCCTATCGGGAGCTATACATCGCCGACCCCAAGGGCCGGCCGAACTTTGGCCTCACGGACGACCTGGCCAGCCGCCTCCTCTCCCTCGCCGCCGGGATCAAGGGTGACCGGACCGACGACGGGCTCCGGCACGTCAACATCACCTGGCTCAAGCGACGCAAGATGTACAACGGCTGGGTCTTCTCCCGCTCTTCGGCCCGACAAAGGGTCTAGCCCTATTCATCGGGGATAGGTCGTGCCTCAATCCTCGGAATATGAGTAGGGCCGATTTTCGCTGATGCATGCCTCTTGCGGAAAAGGTCTCGGAGCCCTTCCGGACCGGGGGTATGCCTTCGCCCTAGGCCTAGCCGGGACGCCCAGGCAGGTCCGTGCGGCCAGATTGGCGGAGGCGTCGGGCCGGTCTTTTCTTGCTCTTAAAGTAATAAATAACCATTAAAAGTCCATGGATCTCGATCTTACGAACTGTGACGATAACGCGCAGGCGACACGCGGCCTCGTGGAATGGTGCAAGAACCTTGGCTTCGATGTCGAATTGGGGCGGTCGGGGGCGACCTTCGCGATTGTCAGCAGGTTCAAGTGGGTGGGGGACGTGAAGGCCAGCGCAAGACATAATCACCGGCTCGTGCTTCTGGCTTACTTTTCGAGCAAGAAGTTCGGTGGTCGCAGCCAGTCCGAGTGGTGCGAATTCCTCAACCGGGTCAACTGCGAGCAGAACGTCTGCAAATTCTGCCGCGATGCCGACGGTGATATGGTCGTGCAAGTCTGCTTGCACTTCATGGACAAGCTTTCGCCCCGCATGCTGCGCAATTTCCTTACCATGAACGACGAGGTGCTCGCGCATATCTACGGTAAGGAGAGTGAGTTTCTTTGTTCCGCGTTGGAGTAGTTTATGAACTTCATCCCTGACACCGAACAGTCGAACGAAGCCAACACGAGGGCCTTGGGGACTTGGGTGGAAACCCTTGGCTACAAGGTCAGCCTCCTTGGCGACGAATGCTTCATCTTGCACGGCCGCCAGAATATCGGCGTGTGGTTCACCCAGCCGGGGGGCGTGCCCAAAATCGTCTTCAACGTCTTAATGTTAGGCAGCAAGAACCATCGCGACCCCGATGCGCGCGCGAGGTTGGCTAACGAATTGAACGAGCTGTACAACCATGTGAAGGTCTCCTTCGCGCCGGACGGAACCTTCCGCTGCCAAGCCTCGCTTTTGATCGACCGGGAATTGAGCCCCCTTTTTTGGTCAAAGGTGATCAGGGTTTTCGAGGGCGGATTGGAGCAGGTGTTCCGGCTCCATCAAGAGGAGTTGGGGCAGATGCTCGACTAAGGGGAGTTTTCCCCCCGGTGGTAAGCGGCTCTCCGAAGGGGATCGGAAAGCACCTCATAGGCTAACTTCAGGTCCTGGAACATGCGCGCCGAACCGGGTGCCCGTCGCCTGTCGGGGTGAAGCTCGAGGGCGCGCTTACGGAAGGCGGCCTTGAGGTTGGTCGCCGTGGCGGTCCATTCCGCTTGGAGCAGGGTGTAGTAGCCTAGATGGTCCGCGAATTCGGGGGTGGCCTGCGGTTCTTTCCGTGACGCCCTTTTTTTCCTTATCTTACAACCCAGGCATCTGGCGAGCTGCTTGATGAGCTCTAGGCACTGCTCAGTGGTGCCATGTACCTTGGCTAAGGCGATGACGTCCTTCAGCATCTCCTTGATCCAGTCGCGGTCTAGCCGATCCTGGTTCTTGAAAAGCAAACTCAGGATATCACGTATCTCCTGGATGTCCTCGATCGAGCTACGGGTGACGAACTCCAGGCCAGCCCTGAGCCGAGAGCGTTCCGCGGCGGTCGCCACCTCCATGTCACTTAATTTTCGGGCTTGTGCCGCGAGTGTTCGGTTAAGTTCCGGGCTGATCGCCGTATGCCCATGGATTTGGGCGAAGTTAAGTGCCGCGTAGACCCTTAGTCTCATGCCCATCACTTGATAGGTGACATCATCAATCCGCTGCCGCGAAAGCCGCGGCTTCCGCGGGGCCTTCCGCGGGGGCTTCTCCGCCGGGGGGTCGGCTAGGTTGATCACCCAGCTGAAGATATCGATCAACGTGCCGATGCGGACCATCGGCTTCAGGTTTGGTCCGTCCCAGGCTGCTCGGGGTCGGCGGATAACCTCCGTACCCTTTCCTCCCGTCGTTTCTTCATGAATTCCTCGAAGGCGGCCTTCACGGCGTCGGCGGACTCGGGCGTGACCCCTCCCTTGATCGCATCCACGATATCCTGATGCCACCGGTCAATCGTCTCGGTGAGGCCGTTGAGGCACCGCATCAGCTGGCGCCGGGTCAGCGGAGAATCTTCCAAGGGGAACTCGACGATTGCCTGGATCTCGCCGTCGTCCGCATCATATTCGAACTGGACCATCTTGGTCATATGGCTGATCTGGAGGAGGGTCTGGAACAGCGCCAACTTGTGGAAGGAGTTGCCGTTCGGGGCAAACTTGTACGCATTGGGCGCCCCGACCTTGAGGAATTCACCATGCTCCTCAACGGCGATGAACAGTTCCAGCAGGTTCGCGTTCTCGGCGTTCCGGTACTTCGGCACCCTGAATCCAGTGAGGAGAAAGTTAGTGCCCTCACGGTGGGTATATTTCAGGCCTTCCGCTTCCAGGAAGCCCTTGATTTCTTGGATGGAGGTCGGCATGGCCGGGCTATCTTAGGGATGTAGATTAGGTTAACCTTATGTCGGCGAAGCTTGGGTCGGCCGGTGACCCTAGTGTGCCACCGTCGTCTTGCCCTACTTCTTCCCTCGGTTGATGAAGGCGACGATGCCCGCGACGATGAGTGCCGGGAGGAGGACGAAACCCACGGCGTAGCCTCCTGCGAACGCTCCGCCGGTCAGCAAGCCGAAGACGAAAGCGACCCCCAGGATGATCAGCAAGGTGCTGGCGAAGATGCCCATGGCTTACATGCCTTCCGGCATCTGGAATTTCACACCGCAGCTCGGGCAGCGTGGGCGGTCGAACTTGTCGCCGAAGTTCTTTCCGGTCAGGGCTCCGAAAACGCCGCCGGCCACCCCGCCGATCAGCGCACCCGCGGGACCACCGAGCAGGCCCGCCTTTGCGCCCAAGGTGGCGCCTGCGGCGGCCCCACCCAGTCCGCCAGCGGCTTTGCCGCTGTTCTCGACCATATGGACGAAGCCGAAACCGCAGGCCGGGCAGTGGACGAATACTTTATTGGACATGGTCTTGGGGTGGGGTGGGGTTGTTGAGGATGTAAGTGTGGCGCACCTTGAGTAGAGCGAGGTGGTCGTAGACCTTGTAGGTCAGGTAGAACGTCACAACGTTGAGCACGTTCACGACGACGAAGAAGGTGTCGATCTTGATGGTGCACCCCACCAGCACGAATTGGTAGATGGCGAGGGCCAGCAAGATAAGGTTGGCCACCCAGGAGGCCGTTCCGAGCCTTTGGAAGAGCCGGATGCCTTTTTCCAGCGTGGGAATATCGAAGGTAGGGTGGGGGTTGGACATGGTGGTGCGGGGCGATTGGGTCAGCCAAAGAGGGCGCCGATCAGGATGCCGGCGCCAACGGCGGCGGCGCTTTTGCCCCAGCCGCTCCCGCCCCGTTGCTGGAATTGGAGTTCGTGGACCGATCCCGCGATGACGATGACCATCGCGCCCTCCTTTTTGATGAGCTCTTCCACCTGTCCCTTGTCGAGTGAGTGGCTGAGCCCGGCCGCGATCATGCATTTCACCATTTCTTTGAGCATGAAGGCGTGGTTCGTGTGGATGTTGCGGATGTCGGGCATCTGGTTCAGCAGCATCTGGCAGGCCTCCTTGGAGGCGGGATGCATGCTTAGGATTGCCGTCCTGATATTGGCCTGTCCGTTGATGAGGTTGCTCATTTCTTGTGAATTTGGCCCGATGGCGGATCTCCGGGGCAGAAGAGCTCGGCTTGGATCTCGGCCTTGCCGCGGCGCATCAGGCCATGGCGTAGCGCGCGCTCCTTGATCCATTGGGTGCACCGGTCGGTGAGAGCCTTGCCCTTGGGGTGCCAACTGATGGTCATCGCCAGTCCGAGCAGGAACAAGGGCAAGCCCGGCACGAAGGGAAGGATCCAGCCCACCAAGCCGATTGCCATGAGGGGAACGCCAAGCAGAGCCAGCCCGATTCGTCCCATGTCTTGTGTGGATTGTAGCCTGACTAGGGGGGGGCTCGCCGTCTTCGCTGCAGGGGCGACTATTTCTTGATCACGATACGGTGCCCATAGCTGCACTCGTAGACCTTTTCGCCGTAGCGGCCGCCGAAGCCATCGCGGAGCGTGCCGTAGCAGCGGGAGATGGGGCAGCGAGCGTTGAGCACATCGTGGTCATGGGGCAGGTTCCCCGCCTCTTCGGGCGCCAGCATAAGCCCGCAGGAAAGGGTGAGGAGTCGGGCGAAGATGGCGATCATGTCGGCGGTGGGGTTTCGCTATCCTTCTATAAACTATATAAGTGTCAACCGTCCGGTCATTCGTCGGTTCGTGCCGATGCAGGTCGCTGCCTTTGAGGAGTTTGCGTATGTTTATAATACTTTCTAGGAGCTTCCGCTAAGCCCTTGATTCATGAGATGCGGGCATTTACATGGCTTCATGAGGTATCTGGTCGCCCTGCTGATCGCGCTGTCCTCCGTCGGGCTACGCGCGGAAAACACCACGGTGGAGCTGGCGGCCAAGGCCGGCTTCGCCTGGGCCCAATACAAGCTGGGTGACTACTACTACAGCGGCGACGAGGGTTATCCGATCAATTATGCCCGGGCTGCGGAATGGTACGAGAAGTCGGCCCAAAACGGCCATGCCAAGGGCCAGCTGGCCATCGGCATCGCCTACCGGCGTGGGCAAGGGGTCGCCAAAAGCACGTCGACGGCGGTCTATTGGATGCGAAAGGCGGCCGCCCAGTCTCATGGGCTCGCGATGTACAACCTGGCTGTGGTCTACCAGGAGTCGGGGGATCCCATCGAAGCCTACGCCTGGGCCCTCCTCGGCAAAGACCATTCCGACGATTCTTCCCACCGTTATTTCTGTACGGACATGCTGCAGAGGCTCGACCGGGAGCTCAGCCGCGGTGGCGCCGCCGCAGCCCGTGGCCGGGCCCGGGCGCTTGCTTCCGAACTCGGCCTATGAGGGGCGCCGGCTTGCTGGTCGGCCTTTTGGTCGCCTTCCTTGCTTCCGGGTGCGACTGGAACGACCGTGCCTTGTTCAGCACTCCGCATGACTTTCCCGACAAGAAGTATGCCGGGGTGACGGTCTTCATCCATGATTCCGCGCGGCGACAAAGGGCCGAGGAGCTGCGCTCCGAGATCGTCCAGCTTGAGTCGGAGATGTTCGACCGGATGAAGTCGCCGGACTTCAATCGACAGCCCATCGAGCGAAGGATAGACTACGTTAACTCCATGCGGCGCGAGAATTTCGCGCTCATGACCGAGCTGCGATCCATTATTGATGCCAACCGATGAAAACTATCCGAACCTTCCTGCTCTGGTCCTTGTCCCTGACCCCCTTGTTGGCTTATCAGGATTTCGAAACACAGGTATCCTGGGAGTCGTTTGGGCCATCCGGCCCCCAAGCTCCTCGCATCAACTCTGTCAGTTGGCGGGCCAGTGACGACTTCACTCGGCTCGCTGTCCGTAATCCCGACTCTGGGGAGCTGGTGATGCTCAGTTACCTCGGGACCCGGGTCAATGGTGCCACGACCGGCGCCATGTTCGCCGCCAAGCTCGCGGACGGACGGCGTGTTTCGGTGACGCTTATGCGGAAGGGTGACGGGTTTACCTACTCGGTCACCGTGACGTCAGGTGCCCGTGAACACATGGTTTACGGAAAGGGTAACTTCAATCTGCTGAGGTGCTATGTGGCTCAGCAATGATTAAGCGGCTACACTCGCAACGTCATCCCAACCCCGCGCTCCGCTTCCCCTCATCCATGCGAAACTGGCTCCGATTCCTGCTCTTATTCCCCGTCGCCTTGGCCGCCGAGGTGATGTCGTTCAAGTCCGACTTCCCTGATCCCCAGTTGCGCGGGAAGTGGTATGAGGTCTTCCCGTCGGACTACCCCACCGCGTGCCGATTGCGGGCCGCCATCTATCTCAAGCAGGCGGAGATCGATGCGCATGTCCGCTCGTGCCCCCCGAATTCCAATCGTTGGCGCGAAGAGGCTGAGCGGTGGAATCAGCTCCGGAGAGAGAATTGGGAAATGATGCAGCAATTGCGGGCGATCATCGATAAGCTCAACCGGTAGGGGCGTGGCCTGAACTTTCCGCGGATTTCACCCCTCATTTTCCTCACCATTACGATTTTCCTCGCGCACATGCGACGCCTAGCCTCCCACCCGTTCTTCCGGGCTTCGCTTTTTTTCCTGCTGATGGCGACTCCGTCGCTGATTCGTCTCGACGGCCAGCCTCTCGACGTCACCCAGCATATTCTCGCCGGCGGCAATGTCGGCCGGCAGCAGGGGGAGCTGTCCGCGTTCGGGCGACAGGACGCCGTCAGGTGGTCCTCGTTGGCCTCGGGCAGCGGCTCCATCCGCAGCAAGGGGCTTTATTCCTTCGGGGGCGTGCCCATCGGCGAACTGGTCATGCGAGTCGAAGCCGGCATGGTGATCGATGAGAGCATCGACATCCCCTTGGTATCCGCGAAAAACCTCCCAGAGAACAGGGAAAATCCGGCCCCGGGCGCGTCTACCGAGCCCCCTGCGCAGGCCACGGTTCCGTCGCCAGGGACCACCGCAGACGGCAAAAGGTCCGCGATGGAGGCGCGCCTGGATTCCTCCGCCAGGGCGAACCTGCGTGGTTTGCCTACCCCTCCGCCCGCGGCCGGGTCCCCGCCATCCGGAACGGTCGATTTCACCGGCTCGGCGGCTTTGTTGAAAAGGGCGTTGGAGCAAAAGCTCGGCCCCGCCTTCATCAGCTACTCCCGACCGGGCGAGAACGGAGAGTCCAGCCGCTCGATCCTCGTCTGGAGGGTCGTCGCCGCCAAGAAGATCGTCTCATGGCGTCTGGAGCTTTTTTTCGCCGACGACGATAAGTACCTAACGGGCAAGGAGCCGCATTTCGCCCGGTTGACCGTCTCGTTTTCTCCCGACCTCGAATCCGTCATCTTCGACCCTTCCTTGTTCCTCTTGAGGGATTTCGAGCTCATGGACCGGCTGGCGGTCGTGGGCCTGAAGGCCGAACGCAACGTGCCGCTGATCGCCAGCATCATGGGCGCGTCGGCGAACATCACGATTAACACGAAGCTCAGCCGGCTGCAGAACATCCAGGTTTCTTTCACCGAGGATTTCAAGACCTCGGCGATCGTTTTGAAGAAGTACGCCGATCCGTTCGTCAATCTCGCCAATACCGTCATCACGTCACGGGTGCGGAGCTACCCTTCCGAGCTCACCCGGAAGAAGGTCAACTACGAGTCCCGCGACTACGCCATCATCGATGGGGCCACCGGGCAGACATACACCTACACGGATGTCCTGAAGTTCACCACCCAGGACGTGATGCTTGTGTGGAGTCCGGGGCGCGGCGCCGCCAACTACCGACTGTCCGGGCGCACTTTGGAAATCCTGCCTCCGGGCCTGAACATCGCTCGGGCGATTGACCCGACATTAGGCGCGCTCAATGCTGGGGACACCTTTTCGGGCTCCTTGCAAGGCATCGACTTCAATCTCCCGATGGTCAGTTTCGCGGAGTTTAAGCGCAACGTCATCCACGATCGCCGAGGAGTCTGGATCGACATACCCATGGAAAACCAAGGGGACTTGCCGCTTTGCCTGCCCGCCTCGATGGCGAGGATCATGCGATATTTTGGTCGTCAGGTTAACCAGTTTACGCTCGCGCAGGTCGGAGGGGTTGGCATGCGCGGCGCTCATTGGCCCGAACTTCTCGCGATTGTCCGCACTTGCTGTGAAAAGATGGGTATGATGCCTAAATCACTCAAACCCAATGAGAACCTAGGGGCGTTTGTTAAGCAGAACATCGACAACGGCATACCGATCCTTTGGCTGATTCCTGGGCACGCGCGCATCATTAATGGATACGACATCCAGACCAAGTCGATCCTATACACGGATTCCTGGGGTGCGGGATTTGAAGTCCAATCCATGCCCTACGCCGAAGCCGAGAAGTTGACGCAGCACGCCTTCGTGTTCTATCCGCCTGCCGTCATCAAGTGAAGCCAGCGGGAATCTTCGGTTACCCCGTGACCTCCGTCTGCATGGGCGCCAATCCTTATCAATAGGGATAGGCCCTGTTAATTTGACCTTGTTGCGCAATCTGACCGGCGGGCAGAAGCAGAACCTCATCAACCTGGAAATCTGCACCCGTCAGGCGGTCTACTACTTCACGCGGGGTGACCGGGCGAACGCCCGCATCGCCGCGCAGGATGCCCAAGGCTTCGCCGGCGGCGTCAATGAAGGTTGGTGGAACGATGCGGAGAAGCGCCGGGCGCGGGAACTCATCCCGATCATCGACGAGATCCTGCAGAAGGCCTGACAGGCTTGAAGGAGTTGGTCGGCCGAAGGATATTTTACCCCAGGCGCGCATCTTGGGGTGGGCGTGGCTGCTTGGGGTGAGCCCTTACCCCGATCGTGGCTGGCCCGCCGGTTTCTCGGCCTTTTCGGGTGGAATCTTCGGGGATCATCGCTTAGTTCCATGGTCAACCCCATGAAATCGTCCCTCTCTCGTCTCCTCCCCGGTCTCGGCCTCGCGGTCGCATTGAGTTTCGGGGTTCTGCCCGCGGCGGCGGCCCCGGCGCCGGCGGCTCCCCTGAGCGCGCAGGAGCAGAAGTTGAAGGCTCAATATGAGACGTTGCTGGCTGGCCTGCAGGCCGAGCTGGCCAAGG